>ENA-OPSJ01002471-OPSJ01002471.1-human-gut-metagenome-genome-assembly--contig:-NODE-2471-length-11954-cov-1.577275_pt1 | contig 11954 bp, 11 predicted proteins | sample MGYA00241801_ERZ501893 | MGnify/ENA primary metagenome ERZ501893 (study PRJEB25962, sample SAMEA2042219) | human gut metagenome | biome: human gut; feature: human-associated habitat; material: faeces...
GATATAAATGTTGTTTTTGGAGCAGGCTCCTAACAGCAGCACCGCCAGTGCGGATACTGCCAGATACTTTGTAATTCGAAACTTAAAATTCATAGTCAGGTTCTTTTTGAAAGTTAGTAATTACCCCTATATACATTTCAAAAAGAATTTGGAAGAGCTTTAATGTTAGAAAGAATTTCAGCACCTCTTTTTGTACAAAAAAGCAGTGGTTTAAATGACAACTTAAACGGTGTTGAAAAACCTGTTTCTTTTCAAATTAATTGTTTTGAAAATGATGATATCGAAGTCGTTCATTCTCTTGCTAAATGGAAAAGAATGGCACTTAAAAAATATGGTTTTGGTGTTCGTGAAGGACTTTATACAAATATGAACGCTATTAGAAAAGATGAAGAAGTTGATAACCTACATTCTTACTATGTTGATCAATGGGATTGGGAACGTGTCATTGAAAAAGAAGATCGCAATATTACAACATTAAAAAATCATGTTAAAAAGATTTTTAAAGTTATTAAACATATGGAACATGAAGTTTGGTATAAATACCCTCATGTTGTTAATCGTTTACCAGATCGTGTCCATTTCATTACTGCACAAGAATTAGAAAATCAATATCCTGATTTAACAGCTAAAGAAAGAGAAAATAAAATTTGTAAAGAATTCGGGTGTGTCTTTGTTATGCAAATCGGTAATGTTTTACAAAGCGGGCAAAAACATGATGGACGTGCACCAGACTATGATGATTGGAAACTAAATGGTGACTTGTTATTCTGGTACGAACCATTACAATGTGCCTTAGAAATCTCATCAATGGGTATCCGTGTGGATGAAGATTCTTTAGTAGAACAACTCAAAAAAGAAAACTGTGAAGATCGTTTAAATCTTCCATATCATCGAGCTATCGTCAATAAAGAATTACCTTACACAATTGGTGGCGGTATTGGTCAATCAAGACTTTGTATGTTACTTTTAAACCGTGCTCATATCGGTGAAGTTCAAGCAAGTATTTGGCCACAAGAAATGATTGATGAATGTGAAAATAATAATATTCATTTATTATAAAAAATCTATCCAAGCGATAGATTTTTTTAATTAATGTATAAATAGATAATTGATACATAATAAAGGGTTTCTACAAAAATAAGCAACCCTAAAACAAAGAAAGCAAATAACTATTTTAGTAATAATGTCAGCAACAAAACAGTAACAGTATAAACCAAAAGAAATATTTTTTAAATTTCTTACCATTTTCTTTAGAAAATGTATTAGAAAAAGTATTTTTTGTTTCCTCTTTTATTTCTTGTTTAAAATCATTAATAACCTGTTTGTCTTGCTTATTATATTGAGGATTTTTAACAAATTCTTTTTCTCTTTCATCATTTTTTTGATTTTCCATTTTGTAGATGAATACACTTGTTAAAACAAAAATCACACCAAACACCCATTGATGAATAAGTAATAAAAATACACCTATTCCTAAAAAAAGCAAACAAAATGATTTAAGAAAAGCACGAATAATGCGTGGATCATTTGTGGTCACTGTTTTTCGTGTTTGGTATCCTTTATGATAAACACCTTTATCTTCCATTAAAAAGTAGTCATCTTCAATAAAACCATCTTCCGGTTTGTAGTTTCTTGTTTTCTTTGTTTTTGTTGTTCCATCTTCAAAATGAATAACTTCTTTTTTTTCTTTCATATTCTCCCTCTAAAAAAAGAATTATAGTTTGAAACTATAATTCTAATGAATAACTCTTTTAATTTCATAGATTCCTTGAATACGTTCTAGATTAGCAATTGCACGATTTAAATGTTCAGCATCATCAACACCAATCTTTAATTTAATTAAAGCTCTACCATCATCTGATGCATCCGCATGAATATTTAAAATATTGATTTTCATTTGCCCTAAAACCGTAATAATATCATTTAATAAATTTGTACGATCTAAACCATCAATTTGTAAGTCAGCATCAAATTTCAAATTAGAAAGTGATGCAAAATCCCAATAAACATCAATTAAACGATTTTGAATTTCCTTTTGTTTAATATTTGGACAATCCACACGATGAACTTTGATTCCTTGTCCTTGTGAAACATAACCAGTAATTTTATCTCCTGGAATTGGATTACAGCATTTAGATAATTGAATTTTTAATCCTGAAACACCTTTAACGACAACACCGTTATTTGATGTTGTTTTTTCCAATTTTTCTCTTTGTTCATTATTTCTTTGTAAGATTTTAGATAAATTATCAAAGAATCCTGCTTTTTTAGGATTTACTTTTTCTAAAAGTGTCGCTACTGAAAGAGTTTTCTTTCCAATGAAATAAAGGATATCATCTAAATTTCTTGCCCCGAAAGCCCCTAAATACGTTTTATAAGTTTCTGGATCCAAAAATTTCTTTTCATCAAGGCCACGTTTTTTGATTTCATCTTTTAAGATTTTTTTACCATCTTCAATTGTATCTTTCTTTGTCTCAGCTTCTTTTTTAGCAAGGAAAGTACGAATTTTATTACGAGCCCCTGCTGTTCTTACAAATTTTAACCAATCTTCACTTGGTCCAGCAGATTGTTTGTTGGTTTTGATTTCACAAACATCCCCTGTATTTAATTTTGTATCAATAGGTACCATAACATTATTAACAATCGCACCAACTGTATGGTGCCCTACTTCTGTATGAATGCGGTAAGCAAAATCGACCGGTGTTGAACCATTAGGAAGTTCAACGATTTTTCCTTGTGGTGTTAAAACATAAACATTTGCTTCAAAAATATCACGAGATATTGAATCATAATATTCTTTGGCATCGCCGTCTTTAATATCATCTGATAAAGAAATAAATTCTCTCAACCATTGAAGTTTTTCGCCAATTTCTTTTTGTTCATCCTTTGCTGAGTAACCTTTTCCTTCTTTATAACGCCAATGAGCTGCAACCCCAAGTTCAGCAAGTTCATCCATTTCTTCTGTACGAATTTGGATTTCAAAAGTATTTCCATCTTCACCAATAACAGAAGTATGGAGTGATTGATACATATTTGGTTTTGGCATAGCAATATAATCTTTAAAACGTCCTGGAATTGGACGATAATGATCATGAATCAATCCTAAAACACTATAACAATCAAGTTTATTTTGTAAAATAATACGGAGTGCATAAAGATCATAAAGTTCATCAAAACGTTTGTGTTTTTTAAACATTTTTTTATAGATACTATAAATAGATTTTGCTCGACCTAAAATACGATATTGATAATGATTTTCTTTTAATAGATTTTCAACTTCTTCCATCATTTTCGCCACAGATTCTTTACGTTCATCTTGTTTTGTTTGAAGAAGTCGAGCAATATCATGATAAGCAATGGGATCCAAATAAGATAATGAAAGATCTTCCAATTCTGTTTTAATATCACTTAACCCTAAACGATGCGCAATTGGTGTATAGACTTCTAACGTTTCACGAGAAATACGTTTTTGTTTTTCTGGGGGCATGAATTGTAATGTACGCATATTGTGTAAACGATCGGCAAATTTGATCAAGATAACACGTATATCTTTAGCCATCGCAATATAGATTTTACGATGATTTTCAGCATATACATCTGCTTCATCTTTAAATGGCATTTTAGAAATCTTCGTAACACCTTCAACAAGGGTCGTTACTTCTTCTCCAAATTCTTTCACCATTTCTTCACGTGATACATCACAATCTTCCATGACATCGTGTAAAAGACCCGCTGTAATGGTAAGTGGTCCTGTTTGTAATGTTGATAAAATATAAGCAACCCAAATCAAATGAATTGTATAAGGTTCTCCACTTTTACGTTTTTGTCCTTCGTGTTTAACCATGATATAATCATAAGCTTTTTTAATAAGCTTCATATCATCTTCATTGGTAATATAGCGTCTACATGATTCATAGACATCTTCTATAGTGACTTTATCTCCAGCTTTTTTAAACTCTTTCATATTATAACCCCCTCATATGATAAAAGAGAGTTTCCTCTCTTTTATTTAATAAGTTAACATTGAATAAACGTTGTAGTCTTTTAATCTTTCTCTTCCTTTTAAAGCTTCAAGTTCAATTAAAAAAGCAATTCCTACAACTTTACCACCAAGTTTTTCAACAAGTTGAATTGTTGCTTCTACTGTCCCACCTGTAGCAAGTAAATCATCCACGATAATAACATTTTCACCTGGTTTAATACTATCCGCGTGAATATGTACTTCATTTGTTCCATATTCTAAAGCATAACTTGCTGAAACAGTTTCTCTTGGTAATTTTCCTGGCTTTCTTACAGGGACAAATCCTGCATTGATTTTATAAGCAACAGGACATCCAAATAAGAAACCTCTGGCTTCTGGACCAGCAACAACATCAACGTTGACTTCCAATCCTTCAGCCCATTTTGCAAAAGTATCAATTGTTTCTTTATAAGCTTCTTTGTCTTTTAATAAAGGTGTAACATCTCTAAAGATAATTCCTTCTTCTGGGAAATCTTTGATGTCAGCAATATATTTTTTAAAGTCCATTTATGTACGCCTCCTATTTCTATTATATCAAAGTTTTAGAATCAATGAAACTATTTCATATCTTCAATAATCATATTTATTGATTCTGTATTTAAATATTTATTGATTTTCAATGTTCCAATTAAAGAAATTGTCTTTTTTTGTTGTAATTGTTCAATTTCTTTTGAACAATTAAAATATAATGCTTGTAAATTTCCTTTATTTAAAGGAATATCAAAACGTAAATGCTTACCATCAGATAAAACACGACTGGTAAAATTGGTAATGTCTTTTAAAATAAATTTCATTTCCTCATTACATTGTCCATAGGGTTCTAATAATTCTAATTCTCTTACCGCTGGTAAAGTCAATTCATTTAAATCAATTTCAATTCCTTCTAAGTGTTTTTCATCAGAAAAAGTATGTGATATTAAATACATATGTAATGCTTCTTTTAAAGTTAAAACTTCATCTTTAGCTACTTGAAAACCACCCGCTAAAGCATGACCACCGTATTGTACAAAATACTCTTTTAAATCATCAAAGATTTGATTTAAAGGAATACTTTCAATACTTCTGGCACTTCCTCGATACACTTCATTTTTTTCATCATATTTCATAACAAAACTTGGCTTTTGAAATTCATGAGTATACTTACCAGCAATTAAGCCTACAATTCCTTCATGAACTTCTTGATTATAGCTGTATAAAAATTCATCTTTTGGGCTATTTTCTAAAATATTTTTGTATTGTTCATTTGTAAGAGATTGTCTTTTACTATTGATTTTTTTAGCATATTGAGAAATTTGAATCGCAAATTTTTGATCAACATCCTTTAAAAAATATTTAACTAAATGATTTGGATTAACAAGTTCTGGTAGTCTTCCAAAGGAATTGATTTTAGGTGCAATATTAAAACCTAAAGTTGTTGTATTATATTTTTGATTTTCTCCCATCAACAATTCTAATTGAAAATATTTTTCTTCATTCATAAATTGAAGACCACGTGAAACAAGAGATTTATTTTCATCAACTAAAGGCATCATATCTGAAATTGTCGTAATAGCTGCCAAAGAAAATAAATATTTATCATGTTTTCCAAGTAAACTGCTCGCCAATTTATATGCTAAGAAACCTCCACATATTTCTTTAAATGGATAATCAGCTGACATTTTTGTGTGAATGATAGCACAGGCATCAGGAAGTTCGTCATAATCATGATGGTCAATAACAATGACATCAATGCCAAGTTCATTAGCTAAATCAATGGCTTCATACGCTTTAATTCCATTATCCACCGTAATTAATAATGTATACCCTTTTTCATACATTTGTCGGACTCTTTCTTTATTTAACCCATAACCATCTTCAAAACGATTAGGAATATGATAACCTACTTTCTTACCTAATTCTAAAAAGGTTTGAACAAGAATCGTTGTCGATAAAATTCCATCGCAATCATAATCTCCGTAAATGCATATTTTTTCATCATTTTCCAAAGCTTCTTGAATTCGATCTAAAACTAAGTCTGCATCTAAAAACAATGAAAAATCATGATAAATCAATCTTTTTGAAGTATGTCCTTGAATATCTTGTTCATTATATTTTCTTTGTGCAAAAATCTTTGCAAGTAAAGAATGTATTGAATACTTTTGCATATATTCATTATAGTTATGTATTTCTTTTATATCCCAGTTCATAAAATCTCCTTAAATAAAAAATAGTTGTTACCAACTATTTTGAAATGAATTCTTGAAATGCTTTTAAATCGAGTGTGTTTGCTTCTTTAACTGCTTGTACACTTAAATAATCAAAAATCTCAGAAAATTGTAAATTCATTACATCATCAATAACATCACACATTGGTAGACTCTTTTGAGATTTCCATTTAATATTAAACAAATAATCTCTTATTTGTTTTTCTGATATATTATCTATATTTTGCTTACGAAAATCATGCGCTTTTAATTTAATTAAAAAATTTAAATCATACTTACCGAATTTATAATCCAGTTTTTCGTTCATCACAAATCAACTCCCACTTCATCTATTATAGATGAAAATTCGACATAAAGGAAGTCTTTTATGAAAAGAAAACTTATCAATTCATTTATTATTCTTTCTGCGAGTTCTGCCATTTCTAAAATATTTAGCATTTTAAACAGAATGTTACTTTCTAGGCTTCTTCCTCTAGAAGCTATGTCTCTTTATCTTGTCATTATGCCAACACTTTCTTTGTGTTTAACACTTGGACAGGTTGGGATTCCTTCTGCTGTTTTTCGGCTTATATTACATCCAAAATATAAAAACTACAAAGTCATTATTACTGCAATTATTCTATCCTTTTTTTCTGTCATTGTTATTTGTGGAACCCTTTTTATTTTAAGTCCTTTCATTGCTCATTCTTTATTAAAAAACGATTATACTCTTTATCCCATTTTATCCTTTTTAATTTTTATTCCATTGATTGCTATCAGTGGTATTATTAAAAACTATTATTTAGCAAAAGGACATGTTTATGTTATCGCTAAAAGTCAAATCGTTGAAGAAACTTCACGTTTATTATTTACCTATTTATTTTTAAAAACTCCTTTAAGTTCATCCTTACCTTTTTTAGTAACAATCGCTTATTTATCAATGAGTTTTGGTGAATTAATGTCCATTATCTATTTACTTCTTCTAAGTCGTAAAAAGTATTCTTTTGCTCCTTTAAAAAATATCAACAAGCAAAATTTAATCATGAAAGATCTTTTAAACATTTCTTTGCCTTTAACAGGATCACGACTTTACCATTGTTTTATGAATTTTTTAGAACCCATTCTTTTAATCCATGTTTTAACTCAACTAGGTTTAACTCAAAATTACATTCAGGATCAATACGCTATCCTTTCTGGCTATGTTGTTTCCTTGCTTGTCACACCCACATTTTTTTGTACGATTATCTATCGTCTTTATTTACCTATTGCCACTGATGATCTTTATTATCATAAAAGCACTGCTTTTTTGCATTTACTCTATGCCTTACTTATTTGTCTTCTTATTGGTCTTCCTTTTACTTTAATTTTCTATTTTTTTCCAAAACAATCTCTTATGGTTCTTTACAATACCACGAGCGGTTATCAACAATTAAAATACATGGCTTTTCCTTTTTTGCTCTTTTATTTACAAACGCCCCTTTCAACTATTCTACAAGCTAAAAATAAAAATAAAGTGATGTTTATTATTTCTATAATTGAATGTACTTTAGAAATTATTTTAACCTATACCTTATCTCATTATCTTTATGTTAATGCAATTTTAATTAGCTTATTTACAGGATTAATTACCACTTTAACATTAAGTGCAATATATTGTTTTAAAATTATAATAAAAGACACTTCTTTATCTTGAAGTGTCTAATTTTTTTAACCAATTTGAAAATACTTCCAAACCTTCTTTGACAAGTTGTGGAGCATTGGCAAGTCCAAAACGTAAATGATTTTCCACGTCAAAACAACATCCCGGAACAAAGAAAACACCTGTTTCTTCTTGTAATGTTTCACAAAAAGTATTTGAATCTATTTGATAATCATATTTTAGAAAACAAACTGTTCCATATTCTGGTATAACGCAAGAAAGATGTGGATGACCTTTTAACCATTTTTTTAAATAATTTTTATTTTCTTCTAAAATTTCACGATTCCTAGTTAAAATTTCTTTACTGTATTTTAAAGTAAGTGCTCCTAAATAATCATTGATTGGCCCACTGCTAATAATTGAATAATCACGTCTTTCATTGATTAAACGAATCAGTTCTTTATCTTTTGTTTTAATCCAACCAATACGAAGTCCTGCAGTTGATAAAACTTTAGAAAGTCCTGAAGTTACAATTCCTTTTTCGTAAAGATCACTCATAGATTCTTCTTGGTAAAGTCCTCTATAGATTTCATCAACAAGAACATAGAGATCATGTTTTTTACATATTTGAATAAGTTGTTGCATTTCTTCATGATTTAAAGTTGTTCCTGTAGGATTGTTTGGTAAATTCAAACAAATCATTTTTGTATTTTCTCTAATATTTTTTTCTAATTCTTCAAAATCAATTTTCCATTCATTTTCTTCTTTTAAATGAATAAAATCAACTTCTACTCCTAAAGATTCAGGAAAACTATAGAGTTGTTGGTATGTTGGTAAAAAAGATAAAATATGATCATTTGCAGAAAGTAATGTCATTAAAACAAGTTCATTGGCATTGACACCACCATGGCAAATAGCAATTTCTTCATCATCACCACTTTGATATAAACTTAAAATACCTTTTTTTAATTCATGAGAACCTTCAATAGCACCATAATCTAAAGAAAGATTCATTAAATCTTCTAATGAATCTTTTTTATCATACGCTAATAATTCCTTTAAAGTTAAAGATTTAGCAACTGTATCTGCCAAGTTATAACGACAGTTATTTTCATGTAAAGTCATATAAGACTCTACTTCAAAACGTTGTAGTTTCATTAGTGCATAACCTTCTTTAAGAAATCTTGAGCACGTTCAGTTTTAGGATTTTCATAGAAAGCTTTAGCATCGTTTTCTTCCACAATTTTTCCATTTTCTAAGAAGATAACGCGATCAGCAACAGTTTTTGCAAAGCCCATTTCATGAGTAACAACAATCATTGTCATTCCTTCTTTAGCAAGTTGTTGCATAACTTCTAATACTTCAATAACCATTTCTGGATCTAAAGCACTTGTTGGTTCATCAAAGAGAATAACTTGTGGATTTAACGCTAATGCTCTAGCAATAGCCACACGTTGTTGTTGTCCTCCTGATAGTTGAGTTGGATAACGATCTTCTTTATCTGATAAACCAACTTTTTTGAGTTGTTCTCTAGCAATGACAAGTGCTTTTTCTTTTGTCATTTTTTTTACAACCGTTAAAGGTGTTGTAATATTTTCAATAATTGTTTTATTTGCAAATAAATTGTATTCTTGGAAAACCATAGCTGTGACTTTTCTTAAAGCAAGCTCTTCTTTAGTTATATGAGTAGCATCATATCCAACTTCACCTATTTTTACTTTTCCTTTTTCAGGAACTTCTAAAAGGTTTAAACATCTAAGTAAAGTTGATTTTCCTGATCCTGAAGGTCCAATAATTGAAACAGTTTCTCCTTTTTCTACTTTAAAAGAGATTCCTTTTAAAACTTCTTGTTGTTTAAATGTTTTATGTAAATCTTTTACTTCAATCATGGTTACACCTCACTTATTTGTAGACGTCTTTCAATAAAATGTTGTACATACGTTAAAATTGTACTAAATGCTAAATAGATAATAGCAACTTCAATATAAAGAACTAATGGTTCATATGTATTGGCAACAATACGTTGAGCTGCCATAAACATTTCAGCAACTGTAATATTAGCAGCAAGTGATGTATCTTTTACTAAAGCAATTAAAGAGTTGAATAATGGTGGAATCGCAATCTTTAAAGCTTGTGGTAAAATAATATGATACATACTTTGGAAGTATGTCATACCTACCGAATAGCAGGCTTCTAATTGTCTTTTATCAACAGATAAAATAGCTCCTCTTACCGTTTCACTACTATAAGCTCCTACATTTAAAGAAAAAGTTATAATGGCTGCAGGAAATGCTTCTAAGACAATGCCTACACTTGGTAATCCATAATAGATAATAAAGAGTTGTACAAGTAATGGTGTTCCTCTAAAAATCCATACATAAAATTGAATAATTTGTGATAATACTTTTATTTTTTTAACTCTTATTAAATATTGATAGAATGATCTTATTGAAGCTAAGCTTCTTGAAATTGTAGATTCTTTTTTGTTTTCTTCTCTTAAATATTCCATATATTCTAATATGGTTTCTTCTGTTACCTTTAGATAGTTTATTTTATTGTCTGAAACGTATTTTTCATATTGCTCTATGTCTCTTCTGTATGATTGTAGTGTATTATCTGATAATTTTTTATCATCTTTAAGAAAATCTAAAAAAAGTTTAACTTGTTTTTCCATTTGCGCTCCCCTATCCTATTTATTTATCTATGTAATAATTTTCTGAATTTACATAACTAATACATGTTATATCAAAATATTCTGAAATTGTAAATACATTTTGTAAAATTTGTGAAAATATTTTCCAGTTAACAATATTTCAAAAATATACCGCTTAAATTTCCAGAAATATATGTTTCTAACAGCGAAGATATCAATAATAAAATTAGCATTAAAATTGAAAATATGGTATGTTTTAATATCTGCAATTTTATGTTTTCTCGTCTTCTGTCTTCCATTATTAACCTGTACAGTTTTATTCCACTAACACTAAGTGTGAGTATTGTTGGAATGTAAATTATATTTTGAATAAGCATTGTGGCAATTATAAAAATTATGCCTTTTCCTGTTCCTACAGTTGCCATTACGGAAGAAACTGTATACCCTATGCAATAGCCTTTATATCCAACAACCACATATATTAGTGGAAATCCTATAACAGTAGAACCCAGAAACCACAATAGCACAGCTATCCCAACATTATTTATTATTGAATTTTTTAATAGTTCCTTTGTTGAAATTTGATAATTTTCTTTTATTGAATTTATAAAATTATTTATATATCCACTTATTTGATTTGCCTGTGTTTCATTTGCATTATTTACAAAAATCACACCTAATGTTAATCCTATAAAAAATATTATGGTTAATATTAGGTATGTTTTTATGTTTTCTTTTATGAATTCTATTATTATATTTTTTAGTCTATTTGGGTTTGTTTGTCTGCGGTTTCCTCTCATGCTCTCCTCCTAAGATTATTGTTTATACATAATGTCTATTCAATAATCTTAGAATTAGAACTGTTTTTTATCCGACCGTTACTTTTCCGTAAACTCCGCCACCACCAGCATGAATCTTCATTTTGCCTTCTCTAGAAGCAATTATTTCGTTTGCAACTTTTTCGCCAACCACCGCTTCTATATCGTCTTTTGATAATTTATGTAAAATTGTCATCTCTGTTCCAAAGCTGTCTAATAGTCTATCTATTGTTTTGTTTCCTACTCCCGGAATGAATGTAAGTGGAACCTGATAAACATATGGTGGTCTGTTTGCAGGGCTCTTACTTTTTTCTTTATCTTTTATTAATTCTATTCTATCGAAAACTCCAAATGTTACTTTGTCACTTCCACAGAAAGGACACACTGCAACTGGTTCTTTAGTTTCTATTACTTGATTACAGCTATCACAAAAAGTTCTGTGATATTTTCCAAGTTTAGGGTCTAGTCCATAATTGCAAAGTACTTTTCTTCCATCTTCGCCTTTTAAAGCTTTTACAACTTCTTTAAAGCTTATATCATTTACAAGCATTTTGTTGTATTCTCTTGCAATCTTTGGAAGCGAATGTGCATCTGAATTTGTAACAAATGTTTTATCTTCTAATTCTGTTATCATATCTGC
>ENA-OPSJ01002483-OPSJ01002483.1-human-gut-metagenome-genome-assembly--contig:-NODE-2483-length-11909-cov-3.331112_pt1 | contig 11909 bp, 16 predicted proteins | sample MGYA00241801_ERZ501893 | MGnify/ENA primary metagenome ERZ501893 (study PRJEB25962, sample SAMEA2042219) | human gut metagenome | biome: human gut; feature: human-associated habitat; material: faeces...
TTATAGGGAGGTTGTCGTAGGTGAATTTACTAATTCATAGTGTTTATAATTGAGTATATAGAAAATAATTTAGAAAGGAAGATGTGTAGTGAATTTTAATTCCCTTATGAATTCATTATACCACGTGAAAAGATGAAAAATAATATATGCATAATATTTATTAGTTTGATTTGTATATTTTTGTCAGTGGGTTGTGGCGGCAAAAAGATCAAACAAAAGACAGAAGTTAAAAACGATATGACATTGTCGCAAGAGAAGCGAGATAATGTAGGGGAGTACCTTTTTAATGCGGATGAGATGGAATCGATTGAGATAAGCTGGAAGGATTTACGGAAAAGGAAGAAATGTGAAATGTCGACGGAGATAACGGAAGGAGAAACATTAGATTTCGTAATTAAACGTGAGGATGTAGGTGAAGGTATTTCGATGAAGGTTTTTTCGGAAAACCAAAGTATTGATTTAATTAGTAATTTAGGAGAATCATTAGAAGAGGAGTGGACAGGGACAGGAGCGAAAAAAGGTTTCTTTTATCAAATGGCTGCCTGTGATGTTAATGGCGATGGAGAAAAAGAAATCATAATTGCTGGAGGAAATAAGAAGGATGTATTGGAACTGCGTGTACTTCAGGTAAAGAAGAATTTAGAACTTGGATTTGGGGAGGAAGAGGAAGAAAATCCCCAATTAATAAAAAGAATTAACGGAGGCTACAAAGCTTATCTTAACGATAAAAGAAAGATTTGTGTTATAGATGGGAAAAATATAGTTAGTTATACAGTGTTTTAGTGTGGAATTTTGTCATAGAAGTAGAGAATAGGAGACAGATGAACGAGTTGACAAAGGAAAAAAGCAAGAAACAAAGTTATTTTTGCTTTTGTAACTAAAATCATTACAAAAGGCCTGCACAAAGTCACTTTTTATCCAGAAAATTCTATTTTGGAGATATATGTTGTAACGTATTAACTGTTCAACAAAGTTAGTAAAATTAAGTTTGTTGAACATACATGAAAAAGAAAAGAATAGAGAGGTTATGTATATGGAAATTATTATGCAGACAATTAGAATTATAGATTATGAAAATAATAAGGTCGTGAATAGGGATATTCCAGACGCATTTTCTGATTATGTAAGACAATTAATTGCTTACAATGAAAAAGACCAAAATTATGGAGTATTTCGTGTTTTAGATTATGCATTGTGGAAAGGAGTAAGATGATGAAATATATGTGTTTGAAAATGTGTGTTTCTATATTTGTGATAGCAGCAATAACAGGCTGTGGGAAAGTTGAAACCAAAGATGCTAAAAAGAAACCAACAGAAACAAGCGAAATACATAATGAATATTTTCCATATACAGAAAATTGTCAAATAAAAGTTTCCGGGCGGTTCTATTTTTCAGATTTATTGGAAAAAGAAACAACGGTGTTTGTCAATAGAGAAAGAAAAGGCAAAAGGGGAGAAGTATGGCACATTTTTTTCCAGCGGGTGGAGTATGATTCTTATGATAGCGATGGACGATACCATATGCCGAAGGAATGCTTAGATATGTACTATTTTTTGGTCAAGCAAGATAGGATATACTGGTATTGTATGCCGCATATGCCGGATAATGAAATGAAAACTTTTTGTGAGGAGGGGCGAATACCAGCAGAATACACTCATATTATTTGCCAGAAGGCTGAAATGAAAGATGTTTTATCGGAGGAAGAATCCGGTGAACATGAGCGAATGTTGATTTATGGAAAAAAGAAAGATGTTAGACAGTATAATACATGGACTGTAAAGAAAGATTTTTCAGATGTACTTAGTATATATACTGTTTCATTTAAAAAGAATATTGGACTTGTTGCGTATAGTTGTTCCTGGACAGCAGCTGGAAAAAACACTGTTGAGCTTTGGGATAAAAGATATGTTTCGAAGCGGGCTAAAAAAAGTTTCAAGTATAATTGATAGAGGAAGAATGAGATGGAAAAAGGAGAAGTTAATGAATGAAAAAAATAATTATTTGGGGAATTAATATTATAGTTATTATTCTAATTGTGTTTTTGGTGAGTTGTATTTTTAGAAATAATGCAAATAGAAGCGATGATATTAAAGGAGTGAAAAATACTGCAACAGTAAAAGAAACGGTACAGGATGGTAATTATTCGATTGGATTCTATAGTTATGAAAAGAAAATCCGGAATAAGACAAAAAAGTGCTGGATACCCTTTGTGGATTTTGCTAGTTTAGAAACAACAGATGAGAACATGGAAACAACAGATGAGATAAATAAAATTTTGTTTGATAGTGCTACGAAATGGATGAAATATGATTTTGTAAGCTCAGTGGCAAAACGAGAACGACCGGTAATTAGGTGTCATAATGAAAGATATTTGTCAATTGAATTATCATATTGCACTTATACAAACAGATCCTGTGAAGTGTGCAATTATATTACAATTGATCTCAAAAGGAAGAAAAGAATTTTTTTAAAAGATATCGTGGATAAGAAAACAATTATTAAAAAAATGAGCGAAGGAACAGATGTTTATGCAAAAGAACGTGCGGTGCTGGAAGAAAACGAGAATGAGAAGGCAACTTTAAATCTTCGTGAATCTTTAAAAAAGGATTCCGTTACAGAGTTAGAAGAAATGGTGGATGAATGTTCCTTGGATGAAGGCCAATTTCCATTTGCACTTGATGATAAGTGGAGAGGTCTTGTGAATAAAAGTGGATTTTACATACAGGGGAATATACTTGTTATTGATGATGCAAGAATGCGTCAACATAGCAAGATAATTATAAAAAATGTAATTAACTAAGCAGGAAGCGATGAGCAGGGAAAATGAGTATATCAATTGATATTAAAGAAAGGAAAGTGTGATAATTATCTTCCCGGTTATCATGCAAGGAGAAGAATGAAAAATAAAATTTGGACATGTCTTATAATTTTGACTATCGCAGCAGTAAATGTATCTTGTAATAGTGAAACAGAATGTAAACACATTGATTCACAGGTGACTTCAAAGGAGGCTCAGAGTAAAGATTTTCAAAGTGAAAATTCCGAGAAAAATGTTGAAGATACGGAGGAATATTCTGGTTCTGACAATCCCATTGATAAATACTTCACCCCTAAACTAAAGTCTTGGGATATTTCAGAGGTGGAACTTAGAGAAAATCGAGAAGCATATAAAAAAGCATGGAAGGCTGAATACAAAAATGTAATGAAATCCCTAAAAAAGAAGTGTGTTTATGCTGAGGACAAAAGAAATATTAATTCGTTAGAGAAAAATATTGAACAGCAAATTAAGGTGGAAAAGAAAGTTCTGAAAACAGAATTGACGGAAGCCTATGAAACAAATCCGGATTCGAGTAAGGTCAAAAATGATTTTTCAAGGATTTCTTTACTGGGGCATGGAACGAGGGAACGTTTGAGTCAGAGTGAAGGAGAGATATATCGGGATGTGTGTATAAGAATTTTGAATATATATTCAGGAGATTATAAATTTAAATTTTATAATGGTAGATAATGAATTATATAGGATTACTGGCAAAGTATATAAGGAATTAGCTGAGTTGTGTGACAAGTATGGAAAGTGCCGAATTAATTGCGGTAAATCAAGATAAATTGACAAAATCTGTGTTTATCAATATAATAGACACAGATTTTTCAATGAAAGATTATGTGGAATGGTAAATTCAAGGATATGGATTTGTGAGGAGGCCGTATGCGGCGATGAAAGAGAACACGGAGCAGCTTTCGAGTGAGGAAAAACAATATCGAAAAATGACGGAAGAACCGGTGTGCCGGTTAATTATGAAACTGGGGCTTCCGACGACAATTAGTATGCTGATTACGAATGTTTACAATATGGTAGATACTTGGTTTGTCAGCCGGCTTGGAACAAGTGCGACCGGAGCAGTTGGTATCGTGTTTGGTCTAATGGCAATTATTCAGGCGTTCGGTTTTATGTTTGGACAGGGCGCAGGAACAAATATCAGCAGGGCTTTGGGGGCACATAAAAAGGAGCGGGCACGTGCATTTTCGGCAACAGGATTTTACTTGGCGCTGTTTGCCGGGACAGCCGTCAGTGTGTTTGGTATTCTCAATTTGGATGGTTTGTGCCGGTTACTGGGAAGTACAGAGACAATTTTACCATATGCAAGAATATATGCTTTTTATGTTTTGCTTTCTGCACCGGCGATGGCGACAGGTTGTGTAATGAACAACATTTTGCGCTATGAGGGTTATGCAAGTCTTGCGATGGTTGGTCTAGTATCCGGTGGCGTGTTGAATATGGCTGGGGACGCATTTTTCATGTTTGGGCTTCACATGGGAGTTCGTGGTGCTGCTTTATCGACTATGATTTCACAGTATATATCTTTTGGTATTTTACTGTATTTTTTGTTGTGCGGTAAGACACAAAGCAGTTTGTCCATTCGGTATTTTACGAAGAAAGCAAGTGTCTTTGGAAGTATTCTTGCGTCCGGTTTTCCAAGTATGGTGCGCCAGGGTCTTGCAAGTATTTCTACGATGGTATTGAATGCGCAAGCTGCTATTTATGGGGATGCAGCAATTGCTGCAATGAGTGTTGTATCGCGAATTTTTATGTTTATTTTCAGTGTGGCACTCGGAATTGGTCAGGGATTTCAACCGGTTTCGTCGTTCAATTATGGAGCAAGAAAATATACGAGGCTGCGCAAGGCGTTTTGGTTTACCTTATTTTTTGGACTGGCTAATTTGGTAGTATTTACAGGAGTGGTGTTTGTTTTTCGCAGCGAGATTATCATGCAGTTTTTATCCAATCAGGATGCATATGATATTGCGTATTATGCACTTGTGATTCAATGTGCGTCACAGGTGGCAGTCCCTTTTAGTGTCTGTGCCAATATGTTGTTTCAATCAATTGGTAAAGCAGGGAGAGCAACGATTTTAGCGACATTTAGAAGCGGTTCAATTTATATTCCGGTTTTGTTAATTCTTGGTACGCTTTTTGGACTACGGGGAATTCAGTGGACACAGCCGGCTACGGATATTCTGGCATCTGCCATATCAATGCCAATTGCTGTTGTGTTTTTGCGTAAGTTACCTAAGGATGGATTGGAAGAAGGGGCGAATTAGGAAGGGCGTAAGTTTACTTAAAACTCTGAATCAACCGAAAAACCTGCTCAACGGCAGCACTTAAATTTTCTTTTGCATGGTTAAAGTCCATCGCTTCTTTCAGCGTTGTTACCGTGCGCAATATAGGGAAAAATGCGTCGATGCCATATTGGTTACACAATGTGGCATCTTCTGCGACGCATCCGCCAAAAGCAAGAACTTTTTTCTCGTATTTTTTTGCAATTTCTGCTACGCCAATTGGCGCCTTTCCCATTACTGTCTGTCCATCTAATCGTCCCTCACCGGTTATTACAAAATCAGCATTTTTAATAAAAGATTCTAACTTGGTTTCTTCAAGAATAATTTTAACGCCGGATTCTAAAACGGCATTTGTATAAGATAAAAATGCAAATCCAAGTCCTCCGGCTGCTCCGGTACCTGCCCGATTTGGATTGGCGCCGGAATACTTTTCTTTTGTCTTTTTTGCATAATTCATAAGCCATGTATCCATTTTGGCAATCATCGTTTGTGTTGCACCCTTTTGTGGACCAAAAACAGCGCTACATCCATTAGCACCACACAGCGGATTTGTTACATCGCATGCAATTCTAAATTTACATTCTTTCAGTTCTGGCATAACATGCTCATCGGTTATCGTTTCTATTAAGGCTAGTCCGTTTGCTCCATATGGAACTTGTTTTCCATCGGCATCTAAAAAGCCGTAGCCGAGAGCCTCGAGCATGCCGATTCCCCCGTCGTTGGTCGCACTTCCCCCGATACCAACAATAAATTTGCGGCATCCCTTGTTTATTGCATCTCTTATCAGTTCCCCAACGCCATATGTTGTCGTGTGAAGTGGATTTCTATCGGATTCGTTTACCAACGTGATTCCTGCGGCTGCGGACATTTCAATAATTGCTGTGTTGCTTTCTGCAATTCTGCCATAAGAAGCTTCTATCATGGAGCCAAGCGGTCCTGTGACATTGACTTTTTCGATTGTTCCGTTCATTCCAAGGGTAAGGGCTTCTACGGTTCCCTCTCCGCCATCTGCCAAAGGGCAGACAGTTACCTCTGCATCGCGAAATACGCGGTGTATTCCTTCCGATACGGCATTTCCTGCCTCTAAAGAACTTAAACTGCCTTTCATAGAATCCATGGCAACGACAACTTTCATACGATGGCCTCCAATGTGGTTTTGTGATGTAAATTTATTATAACACACTAAAAATATGTGTAAACCATGGAAGTTTTGCTGCTTTAGATTTGCGCATAGAAAAGGGGAATGGTATAATAAATAACAAAAATTGGGGAGGCTTTACATGAAAAAGTATGTGTTAGCACTGGACCAGGGAACGACAAGTTCACGCTGTATTTTGTTTGACAAGCAGGGAAATATCTGCGGCATGGCGCAGAAAGAATTTGAACAGATTTATCCTCATGCGGGATGGGTGGAGCATGACCCTATGGAAATCTGGGCTTCGCAGTTATCTGTTGCGACAGAGGCGATGAGTAAAATTGGTGTAACCGGCGAAAATATAGCGGGGATTGGCATCACGAATCAAAGAGAGACGACGATTGTCTGGGACCGGCATACAGGACAGCCTATTTACAATGCGATTGTGTGGCAGTGCCGAAGAACAGCAGATGACATTGAAAAACTGGTGAAAGATGGTCTGGCTGATTATGTACAAAAGACGACAGGACTGGTTCCGGATGCTTATTTTTCTGCATCGAAAATTGCGTGGATATTGGATCATGTTACAGGAGCGAGGGAGAAGGCAGAAGCAGGTGATTTGCTTTTTGGGACGGTGGATACCTGGCTGATTTGGAATTTGACGAAGGGTGCTGTTCATGTAACTGATTACACAAATGCGTCCAGAACGATGATGTTTGATATTCATAATTTGCGTTGGGATGACAATATTTTAGATTATTTTCATATTCCAAAATCTATGCTTCCGGAGGTTCGGCCATCCAGCTGTGTTTATGGATGCACGGATTTGAGCCTGCTCGGTGGGAAAATTCCGATTGCCGGAGCAGCAGGAGACCAGCAGGCGGCGTTGTTTGGACAGTGCTGTTTTATGCCGGGGGAAGTGAAAAATACTTATGGAACCGGCTGCTTTTTGTTGATGAATACAGGAGAAAAAGCAGTAAGTTCAAAAAATGGCTTGCTTACTACGATTGCAGCAAGTTTTGAAAATAAGATTCAATATGCGCTGGAGGGTAGTATTTTTGTGGCTGGCGCAGGTGTGCAGTGGCTGCGTGATGAGATGGAGTTAGTGAAAGATGCTGCTCAGACAGAGGCATTTGCCAATGCGGTGGAAGATACGAATGGTGTCTATGTGGTTCCTGCATTTACCGGCCTTGGTGCCCCATATTGGAATCCATACGCAAGAGGAACGGTTGCAGGGTTGACAAGAGGCTGTAAAAAGGAGCATTTTGTGCGTGCTATCCTAGAAGCGATGGCATATCAGACTTACGATATTTTGAAAATTATGGAGCAGGAATCTGGTGTCGATATTGTCAGTCTTAAAGTCGATGGCGGGGCATCGAACAATAATTTCTTAATGCAGTTTCAATCCGATGTACTAGGTGTTGATGTGCTTCGCCCGGAGTGTGTAGAGACAACCGCACTGGGTGCTGCTTATCTGGCGGGACTTGCCGTAGGTTACTGGGAAGATGTGGACGATATCCGTAAAAACTGGGCACTATCTAAAACGTTTGTGGCAGATATGCCGGAAGAATTGCGAAATGAAAAATTAGCCGGATGGAAGCGTGCCGTACGCTGTGCGCTTGCCTGGGCGGAGGAGTAGAATTGGTCAAAGGAAGGCAGGATTTTGGTTGACCGCAAGAGAAGCTTTTGCGAGTTAGGTCAATGGGTGGGTTATGTATGGATAGGTGTACGGAATATAGTACAATGAGAGGCGCTATAATCTTGTTGACAGTAAGGAGATAACCTTAAGAACATACAAGAGAAGGGAGAGTTTCATATGACATTTTTATTATTGATATTTGGTTTTATTTTGATTGAAATGCCGATTGTGGCATTTCTAAGTGTAGTAAATGATGTTCATCAACCACTTCCAATTTTAATTATGGCACTTATTTGTACGGTAATTGATGTGTTTATAATTACAAACCGAATTACATTCCATAAAGCCAATGGAGGTAATGAGGAACGCATGAGAAAAATTCGGAAGGCTGTAAAAATTACTGCGATAATTATAGCGGTGTGTCTTCTTCCGGGAACTTGGTTTGTATCGGAAGAGGGCTATAAGGCGAACCGAAAAAAAGGTTCATCTTATGATTATAATTATTCGGGTTCTCATTCATCATATGATTCGAGAATTTTTGGCAGTTCAAGAGGCAAGAGCAGATCATCGGCTCTGCATGACGACGCCGATTCGGATGATACCAGTGCGTCTGATAGTGACCGTACAAGCTACTACCCAACGCAAAAACCGCAAGTAAATCAAAAGATAACAAATGGTGTTGAGGATTACGATGATCCGGATGATTATGCTTCTGATTATGCAGAAGAATTTGCATATGATGAATTTGGGGATGATGAAAGTGAAGAGGCATATGATTATGGGTACGAGGAAGCTTATGACTACTGGATGGATGAGAGAGGAGATGATGAAAGTGATTGAATTGTATTACTTTAATCAGAATGTAATAGAAAGATGACACGATTCGTGTCGCATATGTGACAGAGCGTTTCTTGCTATTTTCCATAAGGTATGTTCTTTCGGTAAGTTTGTTTATACGGTTAAAAAAGAAAAAGGTGCAAAAGTGTATGCTGGGGGGGAGAGTTAGTGGTTTTGAAATTTGAAGCTTAAAATAAATTCAAACAGAATTGGAAAATCTTTTTCTTTCTCTTAAAATGTTGAGAAATGTAATTGTTTGAGATATAATGCTAATATATATTTAGTAATTTGAAGGTGGGTGATTTATTATGAGTACACTAGAAGCAACAGTTGACATGATGGAACGATTGTCAGAAGAAAACTTGGTAAAGGTTCAATATGTTACTCGCCAACAGGCTAACGCTGGAAGATATAGGGATGCACAAGAGGTTGTTAATGATATAAGGAGGGGGGTGTTGTATAAAAATGATAAGTGATTCGTTTGATATGGAAAGTGAAGCTATAATAACACCATCGTCTTTTTTGGAGAAAAGGGGAAAATCTGCGATATTGCAATAGCAACATTTTCAAGAGAGATATTTCCAGCTGTTTTGAAACTTTTTGAAAATGAAAAGATTGGTGAGATGAAAGCGGCTAATAGAATAAAGCCTGTTTATCTATTGAACGTAAATAATCTAAAAATAGCTTTTTATCTTTCTGAAATTGGTGCATCTCTTTCGGGAACAGATATTATTGAGGTAAACTGGATGACAGGTGCCAAAAAATTCATTTTGTTTGGTTCTGCGGGTTCACTTGATAAAGAGACAACAAAGGGGAAATATGTTATTCCATACGAAGCATATCGAGACGAGGGAATGTCTTACCATTATGCATCTCCGAAAGATTATATACAAATTAAAAATGCGGAGGTTATGGAAAATATTTTTAAAGCATTAGAGTTGCCGTATGTAATGGGAAAAGTATGGACTACAGATGCGATATACAGAGAAACCCGGAACCTTGTTGAAAAAAGAAAATCGGAGGGCTGTATTGCAGTTGAAATGGAACTTGCAGGTATGCAGGCTGTATGTGATTTTTATAATATAGAACTTTATGATTTTTTGGTAACAGGTGATATTGTTGACCAGTTGGAATATACTTCTGAAGGATTACATGATGCGAATCATAATCTTGACAAATTTTATGTTGCTTTAAAAATAGCGGAAATGATAAATAAGGGTTGATAGATTTGTCTGCTAATCGGTTATTTGCAGGTTGTTGAAAGGTGGTGCTTATTATGGCAACAAAAACAGCAAATGTAACAGCAAGAATTCAACCGGATATCAAAGAATCGGCAGAAGCCATTTTAGAAAAGTTAGGCATACCTGTTTCCGTCTTTATTGACATGACCTATAGACAAGTAATTGCAAACAACGGAATTCCTTTCGCTTTAAATCTTCCTAAAACAGTTGAAACAAGAGATGAATTATCAGACACTCAATTTAATTCAATGATGGAAAAAGGACTTTTACAGGCAAAAGCAAATGAATCAAAACCTGCCAAAGAAGTATTTGCAAATTTAAGAAAGAGGATTTAACATGTCACAACCTTATGAAGGACGTTCTTCAAGCGTCCTGTCGCAAAGGAACATAGTAACCTAGAAATAATATTGCACAGAAATCCATTCCGGGTTTCTGTGTTTTTTCGACTCTTTGTAAAAAGAAAACCGTTGGTGCAGAACTTAAAAAGTTTCAAACCAACGGCTTTTAGCGTTCCCAAGAGGATTCGAACCTCCGACCTACCGCTTAGGAGAACTTTGATGCGAGTTTTTTGGTAGCTGTATTAGCAAAGGAGCAATATATTAGCAAGGCGAATATACGTGTGAGTATACCGACAAACTTATTGATATTTTTTGTTGTTTGGTATACACTATGTATATACCAAATGTAAGGAGGAATCTATATGCAGGCACAAGTGAAGGAATGGGGAAATAGTCAAGGGATTCGTTTATCCAAAGAAGTGTTGAAAAGTGCGGGAATCAAATTAAATGAATTCTTGGATGTTGAGGTATCAGATGGGGTGATTACTTTGGCAAGACAATTTCGGCATAAAACGTTGGAAGACAGAGCTGCTGAATACGATGGAAAGTTAATGCTTGACGGCGAATATGATTGGGGCGAACCGGTTGGAAGAGAGGTGTGGTAATGGCGTCTTTACACCAAGGAGATATTCTTAAGGTTGAAAAAATAAAACATCCTGTATTGGTGGTTAGCAAAGATTTTTTTAATACAAGCGGTGAAATAATTGGATGTCCGATTATTAAAAATTCGACTGCGGGTCCACTTCATATATGGATGTCTACAGAAGAAAATGAAGGCTATATACAGTGTGAAAAACTGGCGTTGTTAGATATGTCATTTCGCAGTTACAAAAAAGTGGACAGATTGCCAATTTCAGAGATGGTTAATATATCAGATGCTATTCAAGGTATCTTTGAATATGTTTAGGAAATAAAAGTAAATTCCATGTGTGTTTTGGGCATGCGGATATTTTTTGACCGTTATGCTTATCTTGCAAAAATGGCAAAATAGAGCTGATTAAATCGCTCATTTTGCCATTTATTTATAAATGAAAAACTTGACATTTTATAGTGTAATGTGATGTACTAGAAATAGAAGGAAGGTGCTTCTATGTATGAATCAGTTGAATGTTTAGGGGGAGAATCGAGTGGTTGTTTTGCAGAATCAATAGAAGATGCGTTGGATGTTGCGGATAGAATGGCAGAAGAAACAACCAAAAGGTATACACATGAAGAATACCGCGACTTTATTTCTGAATCGGATGCAGAAATGGACTATCGAGCAGAGGAGGCAGTAAAAGCCGCGCTTCATAGGGCAAAGGTTTGTAAGAAACCAATTGCACGTTATGATATGGATACAAAAAGAGCATATATAGAATATCCAAATGGAGAAAGAAAATATGTTGAATAGAAAGCCATGCTAGTTCAAGTGCTCGTTCCTCGCACTTGACCCACGGGCATGCGCCCTATAGAGAAGAGAAGTCATAACACCAAATTCAAGCAAGCTTGAATGGTGTTAGACTTCTCTTCTCTGTATGGCTTTTTGACTTTGCGAGTACTCCCAGTAGGAATCGAACCTACAACTGCCCCTTAGGAGGGGGCTGTTATATCCATTTAACTA
>ENA-OPSJ01002485-OPSJ01002485.1-human-gut-metagenome-genome-assembly--contig:-NODE-2485-length-11900-cov-1.377797_pt1 | contig 11900 bp, 12 predicted proteins | sample MGYA00241801_ERZ501893 | MGnify/ENA primary metagenome ERZ501893 (study PRJEB25962, sample SAMEA2042219) | human gut metagenome | biome: human gut; feature: human-associated habitat; material: faeces...
CCATTATCGCTTTTGAAATATTTATTGCCGTATTGCAGGCTTACATATACACGATTTTGTCTTGTATCTATCTAAGTGATGCATTACATTCCCATTAATTAATTTTAAGGAAAGGAAAACTCATGGAAAACATAATTGCTTCTGATGCTGCTGTTTATATTGGTGCTGCATTGTGTACCCTGCCGATGGCTGCTTCTGCCTGGGGCGTTGCCAAGTTGTGGATTACAATGATTGAAACCGTCGGCCGTAACCCTCAGGTTAAGAAAGACGTTGATACATACGGCTGGGCGGGGTTTGCCGCGGTAGAGGCAATCGCTTTGTACTGTCTGGTTGTTGCCCTGATTATGCTGAACAAGTAATATCGGACAGACCAATATGCCGCAGCTTGAAATATCGACATACCTGACACAGATTTTCTGGGTGCTTTTGACATTTATCTGCTTTTGGCTGGTAATGGACAGGTTTATTATTCCCGGAATTGCTGAAACGATTGATGCCAGAAAACGCAAGTACGATGATTACCTTCTTAAGGCGGAACGGGTGAACAAAAAGGCATTGGCATCACTTCGGCGCTATGAAGAAACGCTTGCTGCGGCAAAGGCCGAAGCGGCCTCACAGATAAAAAAGAATGAAGATGAACTTAAGAATATGATTGCCGAAAGGGAAGAAGACATTAATCGGCAGTTAAAGGAAAAAATAGCGGAAAGTGAAGCGCAGCTCTTAAAAGATAAAGGAGCCGCTATGAGTAAAATAGAAGAAATTTCTCAGGCTGCCGCGTATGCCGTGATTCAAAAGCTGGGACTGGAAACAGTTACGGCAGAAGATATACGGAACGCAGCGGAAGCGAAAGGCAAATAAAATGACATCGGGATTGCAAACAGCCGTAAATGAAACAACTGCCGGAATAGCCGGGCATGAAGAACTTTTCTATCAAAGCGCTGAGTTTTGGGTTGCCGTTGCTTTCGTCGTAATCATCGCTTTGCTGTTTCGCCCGGTAACAAAAGTTATTTCCGGTATGATTGCAAAACGGATAATCAGAATACGGAAAGAACTGCAGGATGCCGAAAATTTAAAACTGCAGGCACAAAAGCTGTATGCGGAATATGAACGCAAATTTATGAACACAGATACCGAAGTTGCAGGAATTGTCAAAGAGCGTGAAGCTGTTATTGAGGAAACGAAAGAAGCAAAACTTCGGGAATTAAACATTTTTCTGCAAAGAAAGCAAAACGAGGTCGACAGCCGGATAGAGCAGGCTTTTGACCAGGCTGGCAACGAAATAAATGCTATGGTCGGAGCCAGAACCGCTGAAATATTAAAATCGGTTATTAGCTCAAAATTAACCAAATCCGATTATAATCGTCTTATAGAAAATTCAATAAATAATATTAAAGACGTAACGTTGGCCGAATAATTTTCGGCGCGGGATATATGCGGAGAAATTGATGGAGCTTTTACAATACAGCTTTTCGGATTTATATATAAATTCAAATAAAGATTTTTACATTTCCGATGAAAAATATGCAAACAGCTTAAAAAGGGTAGAACCCAGCGATAAAGAAGAGTTTTGCGAGCAGCTGTTTATGATTATGCACCAGACAAGTTCCTATTCCATGAATTACAAAGGGACTTTTTTCCGTGTTGAAAATGTCTTAAGCGTAAACGGCGAGTTGTATTGTCTCCGCCGTATGCCGCTGACAATACCGAGTATCCATAATCTGAGTTTTGACCATCGGTTCGTTCAGTACATGCTGTCATTGTCATCGCAAAGCGGGCTGATAATCTGGGGTGGTGCGACCGGTTCCGGAAAAACAACGTCAATTTCAAGCTTGCTGGCTGAATATTTGAATCTCGAAGGCGGTTTTGCCTATACGATTGAAGACCCGGCTGAAATGCCGTTGGAAGGAGAATATCAGTCTTTTAACGGCTCAATCGGTTTCTGTAAACAAACTGAAGTCCAAAATGATAACTGGCGTGATCCTCTGAAATCGGCATTGCGCTCCAAGCCGCGCTATATTTTAATCGGAGAAATCAGAACGCCTGATGCCGCGTGTGAATGTCTGCGCGCCTCGATTTCCGGGCATTTGGTATTGACGACGATACATGCGAGCTCTATCACTGATGCTCTCAGCTCACTCGTAAAGTATGCCAGTTTCAGTATGAGTGAAAGCTCTGCCTTTGATATTTTGTCCCGAGGGATTTTAGCAGTCGTTAAACAGGATTTGGTCGGAACGGAAAATCATCGTAAACCTCACATTGAAACTCTTTTTGCTAACCCGGATTTAAATAAAGGCTGCTCTGTTCGCTCAATTATCCGCAGCGGCAAACTCAATCTGGCGACGTCCATTGAAATGCAGGCAGCACGCATTGCCCAGTCATTGCCTGTCTTTTGATATTTTGCATTTCAGGCGACTTATTTCGTTCGCATTGCGATAATTTAAACTATTTTCGTTTATGCCGGTATGCTTATATAGCGGTGCAATAATTTACAATACTGTTGGTGTTACTTTATTGACCAGATTATGGTATTTCCCGTATCTGCGCAAAAACTCTTGCTGGCGTATTTTTTTACCGGCAGAGGGTTTTCTCCGCCCCAGCTGAACAGATATGTTCCGGAAGAATTGACTATTGTGATTTGTTCCACAACGACAAGTTCTTCCTCAGATAATATGCGTTCAGCGTAAGATATACACTGTGCCTTGTTTAAGCCCGGAGCAACAATGTCAAAAGTTGAAACACGGGGCATAACGGTTTCGGCTTTTTCTCCCGAACCAACCAAAACATTTAGCCCTCCGTCAAGAATAATTTTATTTCCGTGTATATATCGTTGAGATAAGATATTGCTTGCAATAAGATACTTTGTAGAAAGTCCCCAATAATCCGGTTTATCGGCATAATACGACCGAATTTCTTTTGAAAGTTCGAAAATGTCTTTCATATTGCGTTCAATTTTTTCCTGTGAAGTCGAACAGGCATAAAACCCCGCAACAATAATTACCGCAGGAATAAGCGCCTTAAGTACGGCTTCACGATGATTGTTCACAAAAACTGTTACTGTTGAAGTTTTATGGACAATTTCCTCCCTGAACCTAAGAAAAATATCAGTGCTCTGAATTTTGATATTTTTCAGTCGGGACATAATATTATCAAAATTGTCCTTATTAAACGCCATTGCCGCTTATTCCTGTTTCATTACCTCGGTCTTATTATCCCATAGCGCTGGTAATCTGGTCTTGCATTTCAAATACGCCAAATACCGCCCATGCAATAATGCCGGAAATTGCAAACATTGCCACCATGTTCAAAATAGATGCTTTTTGTTCGACAGCCTCAGCCGATTCGTCCAACCAGTCATTGGCAAGTCTGTCCAGAGCCTCTTCAAAGTTATCCAATTCGGCATAAATACGCAGGTCGGCAACAATCTCTTTATCCGGGAAATTTAATTTGGATTTGGATAATGCTTGTCCCAAGTTATCGCCGTTTTTAATAAAATCCATTGCCCGGTCAATTCGTTCGCGCAAATAACGGTTTGAATCTTTTCTTAAAGATGTCAGTGCCACGGAAATCGGCACCCCGCCTTTAATCAACGCAGAAAGAGACAACAGCCAGGTAATTCCCATAAACATCTTGTACAAAGACCACGGAGGACAGTCGTCAATGGCTTTGCGCGTCGGGCCGGTCCAAATGCCGATTGTTGTATAAATCAACGTAAATAAAGCCGGGAAAAAAGCAAATGCCAATGCCCAGTTTTTCTGAATCCATAAAGATACGGCAACCAAGTCTTTCGCCGTTCCCGTCCATCGTGCATTCGGCGCGGCATCCATCATCGGCGGAACCATGTATGCGCCGATAGCATAAATAACCAATACGGACATGAGTAACAGAAAAGACGGATAAGCAATCGCCCCGATAATAGGCTTTAACATCTTTTCCGTGCCTTCGGCAACTTTAATCAAGTTCAATAAAGCGCTTTCAAGGTCAGACATATCGCCCACGGAAAGCATCAGACGTTCTCGGCTCGGAGCCCAACCTTTCAGCGCATCGGAAAAAGCATAACCGTTCTGCAAGGATTTGCCCCACGATGCAATTGCAATAGCCATAGGCTCCCCCGGATGCTTTCCGTTGTCCGTAATGCTGTCGTACATAATATCAAGGGCATTCATCAATGAAAAACGGTTTCTTAATAATGAAGCAAGCTTTTTATATACTTTCAATCGAGCTTTGCTGGCCATTCCAACTCTGAACTGGGCAAAAGAAACCTCCAGCGCACCCAGAGATTTCATCGCTTTATTAAAAGAACCGTTGCTTGTCTCCTCTTTTTTAGCCATAGGTCGTACCTCTAGTATACCGGACGTTGGTCAATCAAACCGCACCAGCGTTCGACTTCGTCCATATCAATCTGTCCTTTAATCATTCTTTCAATAGCTGCGTCTTTCAACGGTCGCCCGTTTAACTCGCTGACCCAGTAGTCGATGGCTTTGGCAGTTTCATTGTCAATCATCAGGCGCAGAAAACGTGAATCCGGCAAAATAATTTCATCAACAGCCATTCTGCCTTTAAATCCTTTATATCCGCAGGCTTTGCAGCCCGGACCGCTGACATAAACATTTTCAATGCCATAATCGCCCAGAGCATTACGTAATCGCTCAAACTCGGGTGTTCCTTCTTTCGTCTTGATAGATTGCCTGCAATTGGGACACAGTTTACGGAACAAACGTTGAGATACCAACCCCTTTACCAATTCAGGGTCGTTTAACAAATACGGTTGAATTCCCATATCGCGCAAACGCGTAACAATTGCCGGCGCAGAGTTGGCGTGAAGCGTTGTCCACACGCCGTGGCCGGAAAGGGCGCCTTTAAAAGTCAATTCTGCCGTAGACAAAGAACGCGTTTCACCAACCAGAATAACATCAGGGTCGGAACGAAGTGCCGCAGACAAAGCTTTTGTAAATTGTTCGTTTTTCTTCGGTGTTGGCATTCGTAACCGGCATTTGCCGTGCGCCCGGAATAGGATACTCCGGCGGATCCTCCACCGTCAGCAGGTTAATCTGATAGTTTTTTTCCTGTAATAGCTTAATCAGATTTCGTTGTAAGGTTGTTGATTTGCCGGAACCGGTCGGTCCAGCTACAACATTCAGGCCTACCGCCATACTGCGCATTTTATAAAATAAATCTTCTTCGTATTTGCCTAAGCCGAGTGAGCGCAAATCCGAACTTCCTTCCGGATTGTCATCGGCATACAGCAAACGCATAACCAAATATTGCGAACCAAACGCAATAGGGTTAAATTGCAAACGAATAGCCAAAACGTTATGCGGCAACATCAATTTGCCTTTAGAACCGCGCAAAGGTGTCGAACCAAGTTTTTGTGCGCCTTGAAATTCATTTTGCGAGTAGTTGGAGTCCGAAATATCCGCTGACGCAAAAACCGAACGGACAAATGCTTCTCCCCATTCGCCGCCATATTCGTTCTGTTTAACCATAATGCCGTTTTCACGAAACAATACCGTCGACGAAGAACCAACAACAACGTGTACGTCGGATACTTTCTTTTGCGATGCACGTTGGATAATATTAATGAAATCGATTTGCATCTGCATATCTTCGGCTTCTTCTGCAGATACATCAACAGTACCTGCACCGCGTTCTGCATATGCATAAATTGCCGCAATTTCATTTAGGGTAACATAGCGCGGCGCTTTAATCGGAATTTTTCTTCTTTTAACATTTGCTTCAAAGTTATATACCGCGCCGTCAAAACGGTTGTCTTTCGATACCAGATAAGTCCCGTCAGAAAACAAAGCTAATAAGCGGCGCGTTTCATTGGATATCGCAAATTCAGAACCATTAACCGTCAGCAATTTGTTATTATTTGCAAACAGCTGGTCAAATAAATTAACTTTTTTGACCTGAGAAGCTCCGGAATCTTCTTCTTCAAAATTCGATTCCGCAGTTTTCTTCTCAAGTTCTTTTTCGTCTTTTTTTACTTCTTCCGCCATTTTCAAATATCCATAAACAATAATTCAATACGGTGTCAGAGGCTTATTTTTTGCTCTTTTCATCAGTCAGCCCCAAGGTTGGGACATAACCGTCAATGCTTCTGCCGACATATAAATAGTCATCGCTGCCATCTCTGCTGAATTTTGCATAATCAGAGCCTATTTCGCTGAGAATATGTCCGGACGGGAGAGGTGAGCCGACCTTTAATGACAAAGGCTGTCCGTCAATATCAATAACATCAACAGTCATATTTCCTGCTCTTCCGCTGATGCCGAGAATGGCATATTTTGAACTCAGCTTTTCGGGAGCCTCTTCCTCAGTCGGCTCTTCCGTTTCGGAACTGATTGCAGAAGTAGCCGCGGCATTGGCGGCAAGCACGGCAGCATTTGCGGCATTTTTATCCTTTAATTCCTCAATTGATTGCGACTTCAGATAAAGGCTGTTCTTGGCATTTTTTATAATTTGTGCATCAGCCTCAACCCTTTTGCGCAGTTGTTCGTTTCTTGCTTTCAAATTTTTGACGATTCGCTCAAAATTAGCTCGTGCTGCTTCTGCAACCTGAATATTTTTTGCCGAAGCTTCCAAAACTTTATTGATCCTCTGCTTAAAAAGTTCAATAAGTTCTTTCTTTTCTTCCTCCATCGCAGAAATCTGCGCATAAAGGTTTTCTTTCTCTTTCAGCCATTCCTGTTGGTTGACCAGCATTTGGTTCATATAGGCGTTCAGCAGCTTTCTTTGCTTCAAAACCTCAAACAGCTGTTCTTTGTCCAGCAATGCCTGCTTTTCCTGAAGAACCTGTGCTTCAATCTTTTTTTGTCGTTCCAAGTCCTGAAGGCGCTGTTCTTCTTTTTGGCGGGCAAGATCATCAATATTCTTTTGCCGTATAGCCTTTTGTGCTTCAATTTCATTGCGGATTTTTTCCCGCCGCAATTCAAGCGTTAACAATGTCGTACTTTTTTCAATTTCAGACATTTGGGAAAACAAATCGCTGTCCATTTGCGACAATACACTGTTTCCCAAAGCTTCAACCGGATTTGCTTTATATTGGATATCTTTCGGCAAATCGGCATCGTTGATAGATGCTCCTCCAGTCTTGGACACTGGCGCTGCATTATTGGCATTCTGCTGGGTCGGGGCATTAATTGACTTCATTTTCAGGTCAAAATTAAAATCTTCTTTTGCCTGTGCCTGATTTTGCTGAGGCAAAGGAGCCTGCACTGCTGGCTGTGCAGCAGAAGTATTTTTTGCCGCAGAAGAAACGGCAGCGTTATTTTGTGCTGGAGAAACAGGCGCATTTGCATCGGAATTGCCGGAAACTTTTGCATCTGCCGTATTTCCGGCGGCAGAAACTGAATTGTTTTGTCCGGCAGAACCGGCTTGTACGGCGGTATTTGCAACAGCTTTGGCTCTGGATGGGGAAACCAGTGCATTGGCGGGCTTATTCTGTTCAGACACGGCTTTAGCCGTTTCCTGATTGGAAACGTTGATAGGCAGGTTGGCTTCGTTAATCGAAGCAACGGCCGCATCTACGGTGTGTACCTGCGCAGCACTCGCAAAAGCTATTGACACTGCCAGCCCTAAAAATCTGTTTTTGCTTTTACTGAACATAAATTGTCCCCTCATAATTCCATACGCCGTTATTATAACGTATATTATTAACCTTAAGTCCTGAAAATTTTGTTAACATCGGCTTCCAAATTTCGGGATCATACTTCGAATTAATTCTAAAGTTTAAAAAATTATATACCTTGTTGCCGGCTTTTACTTTTCCGTTAGATAAAGAAATACTCATATTCAGAGTCTGAAACAGGTCGTTTATCATATTTCTTAGCTCGGATATCGTTTTTTTCGGAATCGAATTAACCTTCTTAACAGACTGAAACGGCATTGATATCGTAACGGTATTGCCCCTGTCGTCTATTGATTTATTGGTAAAGGTCATGCCGGAATAGGATAAAGACATTTCAATCCATGACAATCTTCCGAATTCTCTTTTCCATGAAGTAACGGCCCCGGACGCCGAACAGGTAACGCCGCCGTTCTTCCATCCCGGAGTCGATATGGCTACCAATGACTGAATGCTGTTACGACAATTGTCCAGCAGCCAGGTTGTATCAACCATGGATTCCCACGGCGCAGGAACGATTTTTTCCACTTCCTTGACGACTTTTTTCTTAGCCCTTCTGGTAACGACTTTGTTTTCTTGTGTTTTCGTTGCAAAAAAAGTATTGGCAATAAACATAACAAGCCATGCGCCGGCTGCAATAGAAAGGACGACGACAATCGCCAGCTCTGCGCCGCGCAAGGCGTTAATCTTTTCCAGTTGGACGTCCAAACCTTGCGAAAATACTTCAGAAATGTCTTTCTGTTCGGTTTCGTCGATTCCCCATTCGGCTGGAGCAATTTTCTTTGACCAGTCAGGGACAGAAAGCATCGACATAAATTGCTCTTTAGCGTCCTCTTCTTTGACGAACAAAACATCGCCGTCGGACAAAATAACGTCGTTTCTGACACAAAGATACCAATAGCCGGCATCCACTTTAAAAACAGCCAAAAGGGAACTTGCATCGCTCATAGACGTAACCGCGGTTACCGCGGCAACGTTCATTCCTTTCTTAAAGCCTTGGGAAGAAACTGCCAATCCAAGCTGAGGGGATTTGCCGTGCTTGACGCAAAACAAATCTGCCCCGACCAAAACATTTTCGGCAGCCTCCTTCGCATCAAGAAAAGGGGCATCAACGTTTTGCAGGCTTTCCCAGAAAATGCTTGCAGCATACTGTACGCCGTCAACCGTAAAGCTTGACGCCCACTCTTTGCTGTTTTCCCGGGAAGGTTCAGCAGATAAATCTAATGCGCTATCCTCTTCTTCAGCCACGGCTCTCTCCCTTAAAATTTCATACGCGACTCAGGCATCAACGGTGATTCCAAAACAACCGGGGTCAGCAAGATGACTACAATACTGCGCGTCTTTTCAACTTTTTCATGACCGCCTAAAATATTGTTGTTGACCGGCCCCAAACCTGCCTTGTCGCTGGATGTTTCAACTCTTTCATAACCGGAAAGGACTAACGTTTCGCCGGATTTTAGGGCGACTTCCTGCGAAAATCCTCGTTCTTCAATAATCGGGTTTTGAATGTATCCGGATTCTTCAGAACTGTCGAGGTTGACGTTTTCCAAATCAAGCAAATCAGAAAGGTTCAGGCTGAACAGCATCATCAACCGACCGTGATCCATAATTCTCGGCAAAACATCAAGCGTGAAACCGGTTTCAATTTCTTCCGTTTCAACCGTAACGTCATAACTGGCTTCGCCGCCGACGGTACCATTGTTCGTTTTGGTATATTCAGAAATATAATTCTGCGTTTTAACTACCTGAATTGGTGCCGGCTTGTTGTTCATTGTCGTAACCGTGCCGCTTGTAACCAGCGTTGTTACGCCCTGTGTCGACAATGCCTGAATAGCGGCATTGACAGTAACGTCGCCGCTTAAAATCTTCATTGACATACCGCTGTTTCCGTCAACCAGCCCTGTAGGACCGAAGTTGTTGTCACCCAGCGTAATGTTGCCGCCGGAAGCCGTTCTGTCCTTAAATGCGGCATCCAAATCAAAGCCGAATCCTCTCGATTCGTCAACCTCAACCTGCAACACTTTGACGCTGATGGCAACTTGGCGGGACAATCTTATATTCTGTTCATTGACAAATTTTGAAACCTTTTTGATTTCAGTCGGCGTTGCCGTAATTGTCAATGTACCGTTCATCGGATCCGTAACTAGGCTGGAACCTGCGCCAAGCATTGATTTTACGGCCGTAACGATATTCGCCCACAAGTCAATGTTTGAAATGCCGCTGGTAATGCTGCCGCCGCCCGAAGAACTGCTGACGCTGGAAGTCATAGACGGTTTTGTCGGCAGCGTATAGAGCGTAAACGTTTTAGTGGTATATTTATAAATATATATCTCTCCGTGTTCATATTTCCACCAAACGCCGAAATGAGAGCAGACTTCATCCAGCAATCCGCTTAAGGAGCCTTTGTAGGAAACAAGCATTCTTGATGTGTCAGACCATTTTGAGCCGACTTTTGATACCGTCGGAGCATTCTTGTCTGCGGCAGCTTTAGCCGCGCCCTCAATTTGCGGAGCAAACCTGATTTTAATTGATGTAATCTGGCTGATCATATTGCCGATTTCATATAATGTTATAGGACGGTTGCTGACCAGAGTAACACCGTCAGCAGTTTCCAGATAACCGGGCAGAGGTTTGTCGCCTTCATATTCTATCTCGCTCGTATCACCCAGCCAGATATCGTCTTTAATACGGATAACATCTGTATCGGCAACTGTTTGCGGAGCTTTTGCATCTTCTTTATATTTTATAGTTGCGTCCACATCTCTTTCTATTGCTGCATCATAGTCGGTCGGCAGAGAACAAGAGGCTACGCCCATAAGCAAAATGCCGGCAAATCCTGTCAAATATTTTCTGTTAGTATGCATTCTCATTCTCCATTGTTTCTATAACTATAACGCGGTTGCCTTTATAATATGTTGCAATTGGTGCCGGTCTGGCTCTTGCAAATGCTCTGATTAAAGCCGAACTGACGTCTGCAAATTTCCCTTTGAACATAACGCCTGCGCTTAAAATATAATTGCGGTTTGTGTTCCAAAGCAGTTTCCAGCCGGACATGGCACTCCATTTTGTCAGCAATTCGCGCAAATTCTCGCCTTCTTCGGCTTCCCAAGTCAGAACCGTATCGTCGCCGACCTGAATTTCATTAATGTCAACATCTGCCAACAATTCTTTTTTGCTGCCGACATCGGTAAACTCAATATTTTCATCGTCAATATAATCGGCAATGTCAAAAGATTCTTCCGTAAATTCCGAAGTGATAACGTCGTCATCCATAATGTCGTCGCATTCTTCTTCGCAGACAATTTCGTAAGTCGAACCGTCATTTATAATACTTTTCTTTGTTTCTTTCAATTCAATGTTGTCAGCGTGTCCGATTTCATTTTTAGGGGTACCTGCAGGCTTACGGATAACAACTTTCCCGCTGGCTGTTTTTATCGGCTTAGGTTCAACCTTTAAAGGCTTCTGAGAATTTTGAGACTTCTGAGCTTTTTCGGCAGTTTGGAAAGCGGCCGGAGCGTAGTCTGCCGGATTCGTCTCCAGATTTAATGTTCCTGTTTCGCTGAAAATGCCGTCGTCCACCGTATATTTACGGTTGCTGTTTCTTCTGACCGTGTCGCCGACCGTTACGGGCTTGGTAACAATATCTTCTTCAATCCCCGGCTGAATCGTTGCCGTCAGATTATTGCCCGCAGACGACTGGGTGTAAAGATGGTCTCTTTTGGTACGCTCGCCGTAAGCTCTGTAATCAGCTTCCGTTTTTGTATAATTTACCAACGCCGTATCATTGCAACTGATGCCGTTAACGCCGCAGCGATCATAAGGGTTGATTGTTGCATCAATAACCGGCGCTTCTTCGGCTGTCAACGTATCTGTCTGCCCGTTGCTGCCGGAGAAGGAACCGCAGGCGGACACGCCGCAAATGCAGACTAAACAAAACGGTAATAAAAAATTCTTTTTCATGTTTTGACCTATCTTTAAATCCAATCTCAATCAACCATAAATATTAAAATTTAATTAATCAAGCTTAACGCTTTATTTATAAGACGTTTATTTGTGGTAAAACGCTTAAGGCAAATTCTGTTTAAGTTGCAAAGTCCTTATGATAAAAGCATTTGGCTCGGTTAACGAAAAGACGGTATCGACTTTTGAAAAATCTACGCCGTTGTTCATAAAAATAGTGTAGAGAAGATTCAGCCTTTTCCTTTGCAATTCAATCGGCGCTGTCGCGTCCAGTCTGATTTGCAAATATGTCTTCTCTTCTTTTGCTTTTTCG
>ENA-OPSJ01002489-OPSJ01002489.1-human-gut-metagenome-genome-assembly--contig:-NODE-2489-length-11886-cov-2.689291_pt1 | contig 11886 bp, 9 predicted proteins | sample MGYA00241801_ERZ501893 | MGnify/ENA primary metagenome ERZ501893 (study PRJEB25962, sample SAMEA2042219) | human gut metagenome | biome: human gut; feature: human-associated habitat; material: faeces...
CATCATAATATCCTGTGTCGGAATAAGATCCGTCATCATAATATCCTGTGTCGGAATAAGATCCGTCATCATAATATCCTGTGTCAGAATAGGATCCATCATCGTAATATCCGGTGTCGGAATAGGATCCGTCATCATAGTATCCTGTATCGGAATAAGATCCGTCGTCATAATATTCTTCTGCACAGATCTGGCCTGTTACCAGACAGGAAAATGCAGAAACACCAAGTAAACATACTACAAGTTTTTTTCTCATTTGATTGCCTCCTTTTGTCACAATAATCAGTCTCTGTTTATATGCAGGTCATTCAGAATATTTTTCTGCTTTTCTTCCATAACAGCAGCTTCTGCCTCTGTCATATGATCATAACCGATCAGATGATACATGCTGTGGGCCACCAGAAATGCAAATTCTCTTAAAAGAGAATGTCCATATTCTTCTGACTGTACCTTCACATGATCCACGGAGATCACAATATCCCCCAGCATCAGTTCCCCACTATCCGGATCAAAACTGTCCATCTCTTCTTCCAGAAAATCAAATTCCCCGGCTACAGGGAACTGGGTCATCGGAAATGACAGTACATCCGTAGGCCGGTCTATCTTACGGAATTCCTGATTGATTCTATGAATCTCTTCGTTATCCGTAAGTGTTACTTCCAGCATGACTTCAAACGGACAATCCACATAATCCAGGCAGGCTTCCGTTACTTTCTCGATCAGTTCTTTATAGTCAAAATCAAATACAGCATCCACTTCATTTTCAATTACTAAACTCATAATCCACCTCTGTCCTAATGGTACTTTTCTGCAAAAATTTTCTTAATTATATACAATTCTTCCAGTGACAGTCCGCTGTCACTGAGGATTCCACTGTTTACCCTTGTCGCAAATGCATGATCCAGTATGGTATCTTCGGAAACCTCCTTCTTCGTCTTTCTCAGATATTCTACGGAGGTAACAACCGAATCCGCAAGCATAACAATCGCAGCTTCTTTTGTCATAGGTTTTCTGTATTTTCCGCTGCATTCTACGATAATTGCCTTAATATTCTTTGGAAGTCCGTATTCATTCGCCACCTTAAGGCTTTCCTTTACATCTTTTGCATTATGTAACTTTCCAATATCATGCAGATAACCGCCCGCACATGCCAGCGGAATATCCGCTTTAACGGCTGCTGCTGCCGACTTTGCCAGATTACCTACCTCAATACTGTGGTAATAGAGAGAAATGGATTTCTCCTTCATATCCATGAGAGGCATGGACTTTTCATCGGCAAATGTCCGGATCTGGATAAAGAAGATCCAGTATTTAACAAAGAAAATCACAATTGAGGATGCTGCCGCAACCATCAGACCAACTGCCGCAAATTTATACTGAAAAGTTTCATATGTATTATCCAGGGCAAAGTAGCGGTAAATACCGCAAAGGTAAAATGTCACAGCCCAGAATACGGCGGTGGACACAAAGAAGCGTTTCAGGTTATTGATCTGTGCAGCGCTCAGGCAGCCAAATACCATAATAATAAGGGCAAGATACATAAATTCCGCCAGATTTGTAAATATCATAATATAAGTCGATATAGTAATCGCAATACCGCTGAGCAGTCCCAGGCTCAAATCGGATAACAGTACCACAATCATCGGAATGAGGTACAGCGGTCTGAATTCATAGTAATCAATCGGGAAAGCCATCAGGATTAACGGAGTCAGCAGAATAAAGTGATACATCAGCATTTTCTTTCGCAAATCCTTTTTCCTGTCTGCAACTAATTTTACCAGTACCATCCAGAAACAGATTACCATTGTCGCAACGATGATATAACGCTCCCGCGGCCAAATTTCTTCATCCGTCTTATATATTCTGGATGCAAAATAACATATAATAACTGTAATAACCGCCATATAAACCGTGGATATTATCTCACGGTAATTGACCAGCTTCCGTTTCTTCTCGTTCTCTTTCATTTTTCTTCCCTCTGTTTCCTGTGATTATTTTCTCTGTTTTCTTTCCTGTGTTTTGTTTCATAATCCTCATAGGCTTTGACAATCTTCTGCACCAGTGGATGTCTTACTACATCCTGGTTTGTCAGTGTAACCAGATCGATATCATCGATTCCTTGAAGAACTTTAATCGCCATATCCAGACCGGATACGGCACCATGCGGCAGATCTTTCTGTGTTAAATCTCCGGTAATTACTGCCTTTGAACCAAATCCGATTCTTGTCAGGAACATCTTCATCTGTGCCGGAGTCGTATTCTGTGCCTCATCAAGAATAATGAATGCATTATCCAGTGTGCGTCCTCTCATATAGGCGAGCGGTGCTACTTCGATCAGTCCTTTTTCCGAATTATGAAGATAACTTTCCGCACCCATAATCTGATATAAAGCATCATACAGGGGACGCAGATACGGATCAACCTTGCTTTGCAAATCACCCGGAAGAAATCCCAGATTTTCCCCTGCTTCTATCGCCGGACGGGTCAGAATAATCCTGCTTACCTCATCATTCTTAAATGCGGTAATCGCCATTGCCATCGCCAGATAAGTTTTTCCCGTACCTGCCGGTCCAAGTCCGAACACAATGGTGTTATTTTTAATGCTCTCGACATACTTCTTCTGTCCGAGTGTCTTTGCCTTGACCGGCTTTCCGTTTGTTGTCCGGCAGATAATCGTATCATCCAGTTCTATCATATCTTTTGTACTATCCGTATAGGTCAGGGATAATGCGTAATCCACGTTTTGTTCCGTTACCGTATTTCCTCTTTTTGCAAGTTCTGCAAGAGTTGATATTACCTGTATCGCACGATGGACTGCGACTTCCTCTCCGATTACCCGCAGTTCATTATCCCTGTATACAAAAGATATATGCAATGTTTTTTCAATTTTTCTGGCAAATTCATCAAATCTGCCAAATACATTTGCAGCAACATCTGCTGACAAATCTGTAATTTTACCTATTTCACTCATAATTCTCTGTTGTTTCTCCTGTCAAATCTTCCGGAGCAGCCGGCTGAAGCTGTCCAATGTTTTCTATTACGGTAATTGCTCCACTACTTCTGCAGACATTATCGTTTGTTTCTATTGTAACATTATTTTCAACTATTTGAATAGTGTTTTTTTCTAATTTTTCGATAAAATATGATAATTTTTCTTCTGCAATCTGTTCTGCCTGTTCCCTGGAATACTGATATTCCTTTTCCGTGTATGTTTTGCGGCTTTCCTGTATCAGATAAAAAGGAAGATAAAAATTATCATACAGATATAACTGTTTCTCCTGTGTGACAACTTCCTGATTCTTCTTTTTCTTAGTATTGGCTATTTCCCAGATTTTATCACCCGCCCGGAATGAAATCTTTTTCTTTTCTTTCCCGTAATACTCTTTTTCCGTATGAGCCAACGACAGGATATCTTCATAGCCGTATACTACCTTTCCATAAACATCTGCATCTGCCCTGAGATACTGTGTCCTTACTGTTTCTTTATTATCATCCACGATATCATATCTGCCATACACCAGAATATCTCCAGGCTGTACCTGCATATCTATTTTTACAGCAGCCGTCCCTCCACGCATCACTACACTTGTCACAACTGCCTGTTTTGTGGCGACCAGATCATAGCTTTCCCCGCTTGCTTCATCCGTATTCTCAGAAGCTCTGCGGATTTCTTCTTCATTTTCCTTAATATGTACAATCAGCCGTGTCCCCGTAATCTCTACGGACACCCATGTAATATCAAAATAATGATTCCGAATTGATTTCTCAACCGCATCGCAATTGACCTGTGCTTTTTTTACCCCGGTTGAAACTCCCTCTTCTTTTAAAAATCTCAGAATTTCATAAGAACTGTATGTATAATTTCCATCCACCTGCATATCCCAGATAAAAAGAGACAACACATAAATCATCACAAATGAAGTTGCTATGCCAAAACAGAAAGGTACTCTTTTTCGATACCTGTATACAAGAAAAGGCAAACCATATTTTTCCATGATTTTAATTCTTACAAATGTTTTCCGGATAATCGGTTTTAATTTAAAAAAATCTTCTTTTGTAATACAGAGTGTACATTCTGTTCCATTCCTGATATCCCAGATATAAATGTCACTGTTTCGGCACAGATTGACAAACCGCTCTTTATTTTCGCCCACAATCCGGATTCTGACTGCTCCCAGTAAATAACTTGTAAGTATCTCTTTCAATCAAATCCCTCCAAAGCTTACAGTTAATAATAACATATTTCATCTATCATCCCTTTCACCAGCATTTCATCTTTGGAATAATACTCAATTACAAGTTTATTTCCTGTTATTTTCAGTTTTGTATTTTTACATTGCAATTTTAAAACGGCCTCTGAATATTCTATGATATAACGGTAATTTTCTATAAATACTTCTCTTTTTCCCATGATTCTGACATTTACATCACCCGTCAGAAGGTCCTTTGGCAGCTTGAGATTTTCTGCCAGATTTCGCCTCACATCATATCCCATATGCACTATACTATATTCTGAATTATTCTATTTATATGAACTTACCACAAAATTATGCTCTATAATCGAAAATAGCGGGCTACTTATTCAAGTAACCCGCTTTCCGAACAGCATGAAATTAATTGTATTTACGTTTTCTTGCTGCTTCTGATTTCTTTTTACGTTTTACGCTTGGTTTTTCGTAATGTTCTCTTTTACGAATTTCCTGCTGGATACCAGCCTTTGCACAATTTCTTTTAAATCTGCGTAAAGCGCTATCTAAACTCTCGTTTTCTTTAACGATAACATTCGACATCTCTCACCTAACCTCCCTCCAGTTGTGGGATTGTGCACGATACAACTGATTGGGTATTTTATTGCACAAATGGTATTATAACACATTCTGGCGATTCGTCAACTGTTTTTTTCATTTTTTTTAACTAATTTGAAGTCTTAGCACCCCATGCCATCTGGTTTCCACCACATAAGGTAAATGTAAGGGTTTCATCCCTTGTTGTAAGCTCATTTGCCTGTTTTACAAATACACCTTTGTATACAACACCGTCAATCGTCATTTCAACATTAGATCCGGTTGTAGTCTTCCATGTACCTGTAGCAGCACCTGAGATTGTTCCATCAGCACCCAGAGTAATAGATACAGCTGTATAGATACCCTTATCACCGGTTCCCTTTGATGTATATACTTTATCCCTGTACTGGATAGAGAAATCATAGGTTCCTGCAATTTCATCTGCGGTATATCCGGTTGTGCTGAGTGTTTCTCCTGAATATTCGTAAGGAGATACTACAAGCCATCCATCCTCATTTACGTACATCTGATGTACACGGACAGAGAATGCTTCTCCTGTATCAGTATATCTTGTATGGTAAATCAGGAAGATCTTTCCATCATCATCTACAAATGCAGAGTTATGACCCTGGGCAGCTTCGATATGTGTTGTACTCTTTCCTGCCATCTTAATGCTGCTCATTACCCTGATACCTCTTGTAGAGTTGTATTTGGTCGTTGTAGATGTCTGGATATCTGTGTATCCTGCACTCTGTGTATATGCCGGATAAATCGCTGAATTACCATCCTGATCCACATATGGTCCGTTGATATTTTCGGAACGGAATAATCTCATGTTGTATCCGCCATCTGTTTCAAGGTTACCAAGAGAAAGGAATAAGTAGTAATACTTATCTGCCTTTAAGATATAAGGACCTTCGCCTGAGTTATAATATCCACCTGCGATCTTGTATCCAAGATATGGATCTGCCTTGTCTTTTACATAATCACCATATTCGGTATAATCATAATCTCTTAAGCCGGTCTTTGTATCCAGTTTAATCTGGTAGATACCTGCTGACCAGGAACCATATACCATCCAGAGATTTCCGTCATCATCGTAAGTTACGGCCGGATCGATACAGTTTATTTTTGACTGATCGGTACTGTTATATCTTGCCGGTATTGCATCATTTTCTCCCAGTCCGAGAACCTTCTTGATATCAGAATATTCTGCTCTTGAAAGGACCTCTGAATATGGCTGGAAGCTTACTGTCATTGTCAGGGTAACATCTTCCCCGTCATATGTTACAGTTTTATCTGCTTTAATTTTGGAAGTTTCCACGGTGCCATTAGCTGTTCCGTCATATCCTGAGAAAACAACTTCGTCCACATATTCATATGGTCCTTCAATCTTATCTGCAGTCAGCAGAACAATTGCGGAATGCCAGTCATTTCCATTTACACTCATGTACATACACCATTTGTTCATGGTTTCATTCCAGATAACATCCGGTGCCCATAAGTTTCCTGATACATCATTGTTTGCATCTGTAATACAGTAATTGTTCCACACATCGCCGAACAGATTCTTATAATCTGTTGCAATATTGGTAGAAAGATTTGACCACTTCATAAGATCTGTTGACTTTGCTGCCGCCTTATGTGAACCAAATACATAATAAGTACCTGTTGCCGGATCTTTTACGATGGAAGGATCGTGTACACCTACAGTTGCAAAATCAGAATTCGTTACGGCCTGTGCTTCATTTGCCGGCAACATGGACATAGAACCTGTCAGCAATGCACCTACCAGCACCATAGCTGTTGTTCTGCGTCCCTTTTTCTTTCCCTTTAACACGATAAGCAGTACAACCACAACAATAATCACAACTGCTGCAATAATCCCTGCAACCAACGGAATGCTTACGGAAGATTTTGGTGCTTCTCCGTTTGTTGTAAATGTCTTTGTAACAGTTTCACCTGCTTCAATTTTTCCAATGGATTCCAGCTTCTTTAAAGCAAGCTTGTCATAATCCAGATTTTCAATACCCTTATAACTTACCTTTACATTATCCAAAGCATAATCATTTGTATTGGTAAAAGAGAATGTATAAGTAAGTGCTTCCCCGTCTTTATAAGAATCTCTGTCGGTTGTTGTTTTGATCTCAAGTCCGTCAATCGAACTGAAACCATCCTTTCTTACAGGTTCGCTACTGTCATCTGCCGCAAAGCTGGTAAGTGCCATGGAAAGTGCGAATACCAGACATGCTGCCAGTGCTGCGAATCTTTTTGTAAACTTCTTCATAAAAACTTAAAAACCTCCTAAATTATTTAATTTGTCCTGCAAGGACAGTTTTCGCTTCTTTGAAAGCATCTTCAATAGCTTCCGGTTTCTTTCCTCCGGCCTGTGCCATATTCGGGCGGCCACCGCCACCGCCTCCTGTAACGGCTGCTACTGCTTTTATAAGATTACCGGCATGAGCGCCCTTCTTCTGAGCATCTTCTGTTACCATGGCAAGAAGATTTACTTTGGAATCTCCTTCTGCTGATGCCACAAGAACAACACCTTCACCAATCTTATTCTTTAATTGATCTCCAAGGGTACGCAGACCGTTCATATCAACGCCGTCCACCCTGACTGCCAGGAACTTCACACCGGATACTTCCATCACCTGGTTATCAATTTCTCCAAGTGAACTGCTTGCAAGCCTGCTCTTAAGGCTTTCATTGTCGCTCTGCAGTTTCTTTATCTCTTCCTGCATAGTCTCAATCTTTTTCACAAGACCTGCTGTATCTGATTTTGCAGCTTTTGCTGCATCATGAAGTTCTTTTTCTACTTCTGAGTAATATTTTAATACACCTTTTGATGTAAGTGCTTCTATTCTTCTTACACCTGCCGAAATTCCTGTTTCTGAAACAATCTTAAACATTCCGATAGTGCTTGTATTCTTAACATGTGTACCACCGCACAGCTCCACAGAGAAATCTCCCATGGAAACCACACGTACTTTTTCACCGTATTTTTCATCAAAAAGAGCCATGGCACCTGTCTTTTTCGCATCTTCCATGCTCATCTCTTCGGTCTTTACTTCCAGTGCTTTTCCGATCTCGCGATTTACCAGTTCTTCTGTCTGTGCGATCTCTTCCGGTGTCATTGCTTCAAAATGAGAAAAGTCGAAACGAAGTCTGTCCGGTGTTACCAGAGAACCTTTCTGCTGTACATGGCTTCCAAGCACAATACGAAGTGCTTTCTGAAGCAGATGTGTTGCACTGTGGTTCTTTGCAGTGTCATTTCTGTTTTCTTCCGATACACTGAGTTTTACTTTGTCCCCGGTACGGAACATTCCCTTTGTCACTTTACCAAGATGACCAATTTTACCACCGACAAGTTTAATGGTATCTGCCACTTCAAACACGGAGCCATCCTGTGTAATAATACCCTTATCGCCTTCCTGTCCGCCCATGGTTGCATAAAAAGTTGTCTCTTCTGTGATAATCGTTCCAACATCGCCGTCCGCCAGTGCCTGTGTCACTTCATTCTCTGTTGTAAGTGCGGTAATCACAGATTCCGTCTCAAGGCTGTCATATCCTGTGAACCTGGAGGTAAGTGCGGCATCGAGCTGTTCATATACAGTCGCATCTGCACCCATATAATTGGTTACCTTGCGGGCTTTTCTTGCCTTGTTTCTCTGTTCTTCCATGCACCGCTTAAATCCTTCTTCATCAAGAGTAATTCCTCTCTCTTCCAGGATCTCAGAGGTTAAATCAAGTGGGAATCCATAGGTATCATAAAGACGGAATGCATCTTCCCCGGAAAGTACACTCTTATCTTCCGCAATCAGTTTATCCATCATATCCGAAAGAATACTCAGTCCCTGATCGATTGTTTTATTGAACTTTGTCTCTTCTTCCGTCAGGACTTTGAAGATAAATTCTTTCTTCTCTTCCAGTTCCGGATAACCGTCTTTGGATTCGTGGATAACGGTTGCACTCAGTTTTGCAAGGAACTGTCCGTCAATGCCGAGCAGTCTGCCATGTCTTGCCGCACGACGGATTAATCTTCTTAATACATATCCTCTTCCTTCGTTTGTCGGCATGATACCATCGGATATCATAAATGTTGCAGAACGAATATGATCGGTAATCAGACGGATGGAAACATCCTTCTTCTCATCCTTATGATACTCTGCATGTGCCAGTTCGCAAATCTTATCGCGAATTGCCTTCATGGTATCAATATCGAATACGGAATCCACATCCTGCATTACAACCGCAAGACGCTCCAGTCCCATGCCGGTATCGATGTTCTTCTGTACAAGTTCTGTATAGTGACCTTTTCCATCTCCTTCGTACTGGGTAAATACATTGTTCCATACTTCCATAAAGCGGTCGCAGTCGCAACCTACTTTACAGTCCGGCTTTCCACAGCCGTACTTCTCTCCTCTGTCGTAATAAATCTCTGTACACGGACCGCATGGACCAGCACCGTGTTCCCAGAAATTATCACAGTCCCCATTCTCATCACGGTAAAATCTTGTGATTCTGTCTTCCGGAATTCCAATTTCCTCATTCCAGATGCGGAAGGCTTCATCATCCTCAAAATAGATCGATGGATAAAGTCTGTCTTTTTCAAGTCCAAGCACTTCTGTCAGAAATTCCCAGGACCAGTGAATCGCCTCATGCTTGAAATAATCCCCAAAGGAAAAATTACCAAGCATTTCAAAAAACGTAAGATGTCTTGCCGTCTTTCCGACATTCTCGATATCTCCCGTCCGGATACATTTCTGGCAGGTAGTGACTCTTCTTCTTGGAGGAATCTCCTGTCCTGTAAAATAAGGTTTTAATGGTGCCATTCCGGCATTAATAAGTAATAAGCTGTTATCATTATGTGGTACTAATGAAAAGCTGTTCATTTTAAGATGATCTTTGCTCTCGAAAAATTCGAGATACATTCTTCTGAGTTCATTTACTCCGTACTTCTTCATGACTGCCTCCAATATTTTGTTACATTATACCAATAATAACATAAATATTTTGCATTTTCAATCATTTTTCACATTTTATAACGGATATTTCCATTTTCCTGTATTGGTAAATTCTTCCACCTGCTGTTCTGCCCCTTTTACGATTCTGTCCGGATACTCCATAACCTTTAAAAGCCTGATTGCATTTCTGGTCACGGAACGTCCCTTTTTCAGATGATAATTAAAGTTTACATCTTCTCCGCATACTTCTTCTTCAAAATGATAATTGCTGTATGACTGATCCAGGATATGCGTCAGTTCAATATCATGGGTTGCCGCAAAACAAATTACATTTTCTGCCGTAAGCTCTTTCAGAATCTGTGAAGATGCCGCGATACGCTCGATGGTATTTGTTCCACGAAGCACCTCGTCGATAAAGCAGATAATCGTCCTGCCACTGCCAGCCTTGTCCATAATCCGTTTTAACGACTTGATTTCCGCCATATAATAGCTGTCATTTTCCGAAAGATTATCTTTCAGTGACATGGAGGAATAAATCTCACACACCGGCATGGCATACGATTTCGCAGCCACAGTATAAATCGTTTCCGCAAGAATTGCATTGACGGCCACGGTTCTTAAAAACGTGGATTTACCGGATGCATTAGAACCGGTAAGCAATACATTTTCTTCTGTATGCATTGAATTTTTGACCGCCTTTTCAATCAATGGATGATAGATTTCATCAAAGCAGATTCCTTCTTTTCTCCATTGTGGAACTGCATAAAATCCATGCTGTTCCTTCAGATAGGTCCGGAAAGAAGCAACTGCTGCCGCAGCTTCAATATCCCCCATAATCCGGTATAATTCATCAATTTCACCGATATTCTCCTTTGTCTTTTTTACCATCAGGTTGAACTTTATCAGATCTACATGGAAAATCATCCTGACATACTGCATAAGCATCTCCGCTATGGAATCATCGACTCCCGGAGATGCCATCAGAAACATTCCCTTTTTCAGGTTTTTCGTTTTTCCCTGCAGCCTTCCTGTCCTGCTGATATAATCCTGAAACACCTCATCTCCCATATCTGCCAGTGCTTTCTCGATCTTTCCGCTATAACGGATCAGGCGGATAATGTATTCAAAACATACAAAATAATTATTTACATCATTTTTTTCTTTATAGTAGCTGTAAATATTCCAGGACAAAACAACCAGAAGTCCGACAACGGCATACACCGGTTCCAAAAACAATCCGGCAATGCAGGCAAGCATCAGCACGATATCAAGATAATGCGGAAGATTCGGCTTCTGTGTCAGTTTTGATGCCGTGGTAATGAAATCATACAATGACACCGAATGGGTTCTTCCAATCTCCGCATAAATCTGCTGAAGCTGCTTCGTTTTCTCCGGGTTCTTTTCAAACACGGAACTCATCCTGCCGAATTTTTCCAGTTCGCTTAAATCCGTCTGCGGAATTCTCAGTCTGCGGTACAGGCTTTCCTCACCCACGGACGACCAGGTATGGTTCATTGCCCGGAACACATCATCCATGGACAGATCATTCCATGTAATATCATCAATTACATTTTCTCCTTCCCGGGTCTGCCGGTAATAATGGGAAATCCGTTCATATTCATTATGGCCATACTTCCTGTTTCTTTTCTTTCCCCAGCCCTCATCCAGTTCTTTTTTCAGTTTTTCCGCAGCCGATTTCTTCATATTATATGACTGCACAGCAAAAATCACAACCAGAACAAGAAATAATATTACATATCCTCTCAAACTCTTTCTTTCCTTTCTTTAAGATATTCTTTCCTGTATCGTACCACATACCCTGCCCTTTGTCAAAAATTTTAAACTTCCTGAATGTTTTTCTTTTTCCGGCATATATCTATCTTATAAAAAATATTTTGCACCTGCGTGCGGAAATGGAGGAAAAGCATGGATTCTTTTCATTTATACAAAGACATCAAAGACCGTACAGACGGTGAAATCTACATCGGGGTGGTAGGTCCGGTACGTTGTGGAAAATCTACCTTTATCAAACGTTTTATGGAAACACTCGTCATTCCTACCATGACAGACGAGAATAAAATCGCCCGGACGAAGGATGAACTGCCGCAATCCTCGGACGGAAAAACCATTATGAC
>ENA-OPSJ01002490-OPSJ01002490.1-human-gut-metagenome-genome-assembly--contig:-NODE-2490-length-11881-cov-7.994504_pt1 | contig 11881 bp, 8 predicted proteins | sample MGYA00241801_ERZ501893 | MGnify/ENA primary metagenome ERZ501893 (study PRJEB25962, sample SAMEA2042219) | human gut metagenome | biome: human gut; feature: human-associated habitat; material: faeces...
CTAAAGCTGCTACGGAAAAGCAGAAAAAGAAACTGGAAGCTCTGCAAAAGGAAACCAAGGCAGCAAAGGCCATTGCACTTACGGTGCAGGATATTGAAGCGATGGGCAAGAAAGCCACGTTCGGAAACAATATCACGCTGACACCGGATGAATGCGACACGTTGAAACGCTATGCCACCAACGGCATTCTCTTTCATGCAGAGAATGAGCGATTGAAAGGGAAACTGGAATCTGCTCAAAAGTCTGCATCCATTTGGAAGCAGCGATGTGAAGAAGCGAATAAAAAATATCAAGAGTTGAAGCAAAAAGCCCAGCCTTTCCTGGATGCACTGGAAATTGCATCCGAAAAGGTTCGGGCTTTTATCAATTCCATCCTCGCCAGAGGAAAGGAAACACAGGAACACAAAGCACCTGCCCGTAAGCGTGGACAGGACATGGAAATTTGATGGAGGTAACTGCCTATTGAAGAAATATTATGAGGATGCAAAATATAATGCGGCATTTGTCCGCTGTGTGGATGTTATGAGCCAGATGCTCCAGAAATATGGACATCAGGTTTTGGATAAATTGGAACAGGACGCACCGCAGGGAGTGGAGCATTCCGAGGAAAGTAATCAAGCGCAGCTTCTGACGGATAAGGCTGCATAAAATTTGCAATTTACACGTTGCGTATTCGCTATGGCTATGCTATAATGATTACGCAACGTGTATTTTTTTGCTTTTGTGGAGAAAAGACGGATGGATTGTAAAAACAGAATTATAAAGTTGCGTGAAAGCACAGGACTGAATCGGAAAGATTTTTGCAAGCTCGTCCATATTCCTTACCGGACTATGACTGAATGGGAATTGGACAACCGCCATGCACCGGATTATGTGCTGTGGCTTTTGGAGTATTATATCCGCAACGAGGGACTTATGGTAAAAGGAAGGAATGAGGGAGGTGGAGATTCTGAAAAAGAAACAACTTAAATGCTATCTTTATACAAGAGTGTCCACCTCGATGCAGGTTGACGGATACAGCTTGGATGCCCAGCGTGACAAGCTGCGGAAGTATGCGGCATACGAGGATATGATCGTTGCCGGGGAGTATTCTGACGAGGGCTTTTCCGGAAAGAACATTCAAGGGCGGCAGGAGTTTCAACGGATGCTGAATGACATCCAGGACGGCAAAGATGATGTTTCTTATGTGTTGGTCTTTAAGCTGTCCCGATTTGGCAGAAATGCAGCGGACGTTCTGAATTCTTTGCAACTCATGCAGGATTTCGGTGTCAATCTGATCTGCGTGGAGGATGGCATTGACAGCTCCAAGGATGCAGGAAAGCTGATGATCTCTGTGCTGTCTGCGGTGGCAGAGATTGAGCGAGAAAATATCCGCACACAGACAATGGCAGGACGGGAGCAAAAGGCTCGTGAAGGCAAATGGAACGGCGGTTTCGCTCCCTATGGATACAAACTGGAAAACGGAAACCTTGTCATTGCAGAGGATGAAGTGGAAGTTATCCGAGTAATCTATGATCGTTATATTCATACAAACGAGGGTGTTGCAGGAGTTGCAAAATATCTGAACCGCAATGGTTATGTAAAGAAACTAAGACAGAATAATACCATTCCGGGATTTTCAAGAGATTTTGTGAAAAATGTATTGTACAATCCTGTTTATATGGGAAAGATTGCTTACGGCAGACGAAGAACAGAAAAGAAACAGGGTACAAGAAACGAGATGCACGTGGTTGAGCAGTCGGAGTTCCCGGTTTATGAAGGACAACACGAAGCTATCATTTCCGAAGAGGATTGGTATCTGGCACAGGAAAAGCGCAAGATCAATTCTTTTAAGCGGGAAAAGGTTAACAATCCAGACCACGCACACATCCTGTCCGGTATCTTGAAATGCCCATGCTGCGGAAAGAGTATGTACGGCAATATCGCCAAGGCGCACAGCAAGGACAAGAAAACACGGTATTATTACTACTGCAAAAATACGGTAACACCTACCGGGCATGAGTGCAGTTTCCGTCTGAATATCGAGCAGACGGAAATCAACAAATTTGTGGCGAAGGTTATCTCCGCTATGGTCAACAATCCACGGTTTGTAGAAGCGATTCAGGCGAAAATCGGAACAGCAGTTGATACAGAAGATATGGAACGGCAGATTGCTGTCCTACAAGGGCGGCTAAAGCAAGCCTTTGGAACGAAAAGCCGCTTGGAGCGTCAGATGGATACCTTGGACATCAATGATGCCCACTATGACAGAAAGATTTTGGACTTGCAGCGCCGCTATGATGAGCAGTATGATACGATAGAGGAAATCGAAGTTCAGATTGGCGAATTGCAAAGTCAGATCCGCAGCATCCAGCAGGAGAAAATCTCCGGCGATAACATTTATCGGCTCTTACTGGCATTTGATGAAGTCTACCATTCCGCAACAGAAGCGGAACAGAAAGAGTTTATGAAAGCCTTTATCGAGCGAATTGAGATGTTCCCGGAAAAGAGAAAAGACGGAAGCTGGATAAAGAAGATTGTATTCAATTTCCCTGTGCCTGTTGATGGCGAGGAAGTGAAAGAACTTCCCTTGGAAACTGAAACAACAGTCGAAGCGGTTCTCCTTTTGACCAAACTCAATGTCGAGCGGCACATCGAAGTGGACGTCAGCATGGATGAACTGGATGTGACTGCTGCGGAAAGCAAGGCAACTTACAACGAGATTCGGGATTATGTATGGGAGCATCATCAGTTGAAGGTCTCCAATCTCTATATCGCACAGGTGAAGCAGAAGTACGGCATTATTGAGCGAGAGAATTACCATAAAGCGAAAAACGAGAATGCAAAGCAGCCCCAGTGTCCGAAGGAAAAAGAGTATGCGATTGTGGAGGCATTGAAGCATTTTAAGATGATCTAATGAGTAAATCCCCAGTCTAAACCGACTAAAATCGGTACAGACTGGGGATTTTTCAATCATCCGTCGGATTCATGATTGTATTCAGATTTTCTATCACGAATTCCTGTGCATTCTCATCATAAACCACGCATGGATATTCTCCACGTACTCCTGTACGTATTTCAGTAGTGATTCCCATCGCAATACCGCTGGCAGTTGGAACCTTGCGACATTTCCCTGCTGATATTTCTTCCTCCTCCATAAGTCCAACTTTTACTAACCACGCTGTGATTGTTCTATAGGAGACTTTCCGCATTTTCTTTTCGTCCAGAATCTCATTTACTTTATAGCTGATTCCGCTAGCGGGAATCGGCGTTTTGGACGGTATATATTGCAGCTTTTCCTCTTCCGTAATGTAAAACTGTTTCTTATCCTTCCCGGACACCTTTTTAGGTTCATGACCATCAAGCTGTTTTCTCAGGACATCGGATACAAAGAACAGGCATCGAGAAATCTTTACGTTATTCACGATGTCCTGTTCTGGAATCGGCGTTCCGTCCAGTGGATTCACCCCATTGGCAAGGCTGTCAATATAGTGTTTTGCGCGGTGGAGCTTTTCCTGTTCAGTCATCTAGCACACTCTCCTGCACACTTTACATAATATAGGGTTCTATTATCTTATCAGACATTCAAAATCTTCTGAACTGCATACGGCTTTGCATACTTTATGTAAGCGTCACTCACATAAATCGTTCCATCCTCACGTGGTTCCTTCCACATAGCCGGATATACAACAAGTTTTACTTCTCGTCCTCGGTGCTTCGCTACAATTTCATTATTCGTAACAAGGAGCGTGCATCCTGATACTCGCAAAATCGATTCCAGCGGGAGCAGCAGTGCTTTCTGTCCCTCTACTGTTAATGAATCAGCCAGCTCTCCATTTACTCCCCAATCGAGGAGTTCTAATGCAGCAAAACGATCAAGTAGACCATGTACATACTGATTTCGATAATGCTTTAAGCACTTGTGACAAGCGTTACCGCAGTCGCAAGAAGCCAAAAGCTCACGGATTCGATTCAATAACGTTTCAATATTGTCCGCTACGCTGACTGCATATCCTGCACCGCTGGATAAACTGTCGTATAGATAAACATCCACAAACGCCCCGGCATTATTGGTCCGGATTCGGTATCCTGTAACAAGTTCTGTGAACTCAATGTCCAACTCTTTGCTCGCCGCCAAACGAAATGCTTCTGCCAGCGATTGAGCTGCCCTCGTCAGCCAAGGATTATCCGTTCGATGAATATCCATCTTCTGTTCATCCAGCTTGATTTCCAATACCAGCATATCCGTGATGAAATCATATCCAATATTGACATTTCTTGCATTTCTATGGCTACACGGTTTCCGGGCATATTTCGATTTATAGGGTCGTAAAACTCCATCCAATGTCTTTTCATTGTCACCCGGCATTGCTGCACCGCAATCCGGGCATACCATAAATCCCTTGTTTCCAAGTCCCTGATTCACCATAATAATTCGCTGGTTTGTGCGAGAAGCCATCCGGATATTCTTGCAGCCGGAAATCGGTTGAATGTCCTCCGCATCCGGAAGTGTCGAATATAGCGGCGGTTGAACCGATGAATATTCCTCTTCCAGCTGTGCATCCGGTACTGCCTCTGCATTTTTAGGTGCAAACCCCCACGGTCGGAGCATTTGCCTTCCTTCCTCCAATGCACGATTTCCGCAGAACGGACAAGCATCTGGCCGCTCATCTGCAAGACCAAACCATCCGCAATCCGGGCAAGTCAGAATATTCTTCAGATAGTTTGCATCATCCATATAAGCCCTTGCGGGTGTCGTTGCTTGACCGTATACCCGATCACTTCCGGGACTATACAATCCTCCTATCTGATAGGTTTGTTTATCCACGACGATTGAGCGTCCCGGTGCATATTCACTAATTGCAACATCCAATCCGCGATCCACTTCATAACGAAGGATTCCATTCATATCGGAAATATATGTACTGACCACATTTTTAGGGAAAGAGTAGGTTGGTATGATTCCTTCTTCATAAAGTGCATCCAGTAATGTTTTCTGTTTGTTCGCCGAAGCGTTCGGTATTGCTTCAAACTGCTCCGGATGCGCGTTTCGCTTTTCTTTCAGGTTCTTTAGGCTTTCAGCAAATTCATTTCTGAAAGCATCCATATCCAGTACAGCGTTTGTTGGCACGAGTGCAGATTTTCGTGGTATCTTAAAGTCCTGTAAAAAATCCATAAACTCATCCAGCACTTCATCCAGAAACAGCACTGCAGGCAGTTCGTCCAAGCTTGAGTGCTTTGAGGCAAGGAACTCCTGTAATGCAATCATATTCAAATGCCGTTGCAATAACTTTTCGCTCCGAATGTCAATCCATGGTCGTCTTGGATCGCCACGAAACATCGGAACCGGATTATTGAAATATAGCGTATCGTGCGGTCCATCTTCACAGAAGGTTACAATAGTAGAAAGGCTTGCGCCTCGCCGACCTGCACGGCCTGCGCGCTGCTGATAATTTTCTCGCATAGGTGGAACATTTCTCAGCCCAACTGCTACCAGAGAGCCGATATCAATACCGACCTCCATCGTGGTTGTACTGCTAAGAATGTCAATCGGCGTTTCCCCTTCCTGAATCAAATCCTGAAATCTCAATTCATAGTGTTCTGTTTGGCTCCACAAATCCATCCTTTGATCCTTATGGGAAAGTTGTGCAGTATGCTCTTCCGTATCGATCACATGGATTTTATTGCCTTTCAACGCATCTACAACAGGTTTTCTCCAAAAATCCAGTGATTGATATTCTTTCTCGTTCAATACATGAGTTCCTGTAAAACCACAACTCGGACACTTTCCTCGCAGGAGATACGGTGTGATTTCAGAGCATTGTTCACACCGATACCATTTATGTTTTGCATCAAATCGGGGCTTCACCCGTTGAAGATCAACATACAGCCTTCCATTATCCGGTTGTGCCGAATCTAGGAAGTTATTCTTCAAAACTCTCCGCAAGACATTCAAGTCATTGGAATCATCCGTCCACCCCATGATTCCCTGAACGGTCTTTGTGAAATTCCACTCCTTTGCCAATCCGTAGAAATCATAACTGCGACGTACTTCCAAACGCACCTCATCCGGAATCGTATGTCCCAATGCAGTCGCATCGTCACACACTGAAATCATCCACGCATTAAAGAGTTCAAGAAACTCCTCATCTTCTACGGAGATACCATTTTCTTCAAGTTCATCAATGCTATCAAATAGTGCCTGCTCTGTTGGCTCAATCCAGCTCGTGGCAGAATCGTAAAGCGTATTATAACCGCCAGAAAACAGCCGAAGCAAATCTTTTTGCATCTGTGTCGGCGCATTTGCAATAGAAAACCGAGGTGTATACTCACGATTTCGGCGAGTGCTGCGCTCATAATTGCTCAATGCAATGTTGCAGTCTGCGCCAAATTTTTCACGTTCCGGTTCATGAAAAATCTGTACATGATGCTGTCCTGCTGCAAGGCAAAAATAATCATAAAGATCGTTCATGGAACGCTCTGTTATGGATTGTTCCATATTGTAAATGGCCAATGCAAAAAGCTGTCGTGCCGCCATGATGTCCGAGGAATCCGACATATCACGCGCCAGCTTTGCCGCACGCTGCCGACTATCCGAGAACAAGAGAACCTTTCGTCCTTCATTTGGCAGACGTTCCGGATCATTATCTTTTCCACTTACGGCAGGTTGCTGCTCAAATTGTGTTTTTATCAAGTTGTAAAAAGACTGATTGCCACGTGTACTAAAAGACGTAAGTTGCGAAGACGACAGCAAGTGTCTGCAATGCGGACATGTTGGAAATGTCAAGATTCGCGGGCGATTTTTCTGTTCAAAGTTGCAGTAATACAGTTTCCGAAATCCTGTTCTTCCTGCATCTGAATCGTCACGGAAATTGATAAATCCATTCTTGATATCCAGATAACAGGGCCGGATCGCATTCTTTCCCTGCTTTTCAGGAAGTTCATAATCCTCAGGCGGCAAATAAAGATGAACTTCCTTCATCTGCGAATCCAACACCTGACCGGGATAATGCCACAAATATGTTCTCTGGTGTGTTCCGATTGCATCATCCAGAACATAGCCTTTATAGAACAATGCTCCGCAACGCCGGTCATTATATAGTTCATATACAACACTGTGGCAATGTGGGCACGTTAAATGTCCATCTGCCCAAGCATACTATAAATCACACGCATTCGCCATTGCTCAACAGGTTCTGTTGTTCCACGTTCAATCCTATATGCTTTTGCAATAATCGGAATCAAATTGTTTTGCAGTGTCATTCTTCACCACCGAGATATTCATGTATCATCGTACAAATATTCTTTGAAGGCTTACTTTCATCTTTCTCAAGCTGTTCCATCAAAAGGTTTGCTTTTCCCGCAATAATTGCAAAAGGTAAAAGTCCAAACAAATATCTGTATCCAACCGTGTCAGATGTTTCACCTTTCAGTATGGATTCTATATTTGCAAAAACGCTCCAAAGATTTTTCTTTGCCAAAGTACTATATCCGAGACTTGTCAAGAAATTCTTGTGAATTGGCCGTACTTTCGGCATAGGAAGTCTATCAAAATCCGGACTGAGCTCGCTGCCAACAAATACCGACGATGGTTTTTTATCTACCAAGAACTCCGTCATCAGCGGCAACACATAATTCGATATTCCCATCGGCTCCACCTGCAAATCTTCTGCATACGGTGACAGCAAAAAGAAGAATCAAAAACAGCCGTCGGAAGTTGTTGTGTCCACCCAGCACAGAATGGATTCATAATTGCGACCACATTATCCTCAGATTCCTTGCATTCCTTACAAACCTTTTCCGTATAATCTCCCACACACGATAATATTGCAACGGTTCTACTAAACAGCGTCGTCGAGAAAGCTTGTGCAATCGCCAAACCATTCGGACCTGCAAGCAACACCGGCGTTCGATATCTGTATGCCGAATAGAGATAAGCTGCGAGCCCTCTGGTATAGCTTTCCTGAACACCTGCTTCCTTCAAATTATCTGCCAGATACTCTATGACATCGTCTGAATTTTTTAGGACAGCAACTCTATCGTCCATTGATTTACCAGAAGTAAACGATGAAAATACTGTCACTGAAACCGTCTGTTTTTCACCTATGCGATTGATCTGCGGCAGAAATGCTTGTGCCGCAATAAAATCAGCCGCATCTTTTTGTGCTTTTGCAATTTTTTCTGCTACTTTTTGTTCTACTTCGGCAGCCAGCTGCTCACGTTCTTCCAGCTGTTCATTTGATTCTTTCAGTTTTTGCTCAACTGCTTCATATTTTTCTGTCAGTTGTTCCACCCGTATTCTTTCGTCCTTTGCCGCATTTTTCCGTTGCATCAATTCATTTTCTACTTTTTGAATTTTTTCAGAATTTTCTTTTTCCCATTCGGTTGTCAATAGTTCTTTACAACGTTTCTCCAATTCGGAATTTTGCTGAATAATGCGGCTCAGCATTTCATCTTCAATATCTGTAGCAGAAAGATAAGAGTCCGCATTCTGTACAAACTTTCGAATCCGTTCATTCGCTTCATCCTCTGTACAATTACACTGCATCGCAAGCTCTTGCACGAAATCCTTGTTCGGCAACTCTTGCAAATACGCTGTGATTTGCTGATGCGCTGCATTTGTAATCCCCCGCTGTTTGGATGTCGCCCATGTCAGCCGTTTGCGCAGCAATGCCTTCAAAACATCCATAGAATCTTTGACATTTACTACTTTCGTCGGCATTCCAAAATTCAAGGCCGTACAAACTTGGCAATCTCCAGCCTGATACAGCATTGAAGCAAACACCTCAAAAACAGGAAGCCTGAAAACATCCTGCTTTAATGAAATACGATCAATTTTAATATCAAGATCTTTGGGATGGCAGTAGATGCCTTCATACTTTTTACCATTCCAATAAGCAAAGAGAACACCATCACAGTAAATTTTTCAGACACTCCCACAGTCAACTTCTTTATGATTTTCTCAACGGAATCACATTCCTTAAAAATTATAATTTGCGTTGGCTGAGACGAACTATAGCTGGTTTCAATAAAGTCCCTACTTGGATCTTTTTTATTGGGAATCACATGCCAATCCCAAACACCAACATATCCTTCCTGAAAAGTTCCTGATCTCTGATCGCTGAACAAGTCTCTTTGTGTCGGAAATTCTTCCAGATAATCTCCTGTGATTTCATCATGATGGATATCCGACAGTCTCTTTAGACGCACATATCCGTCTGCCCAGAAAACCTTACAAAGGGACTTGAAAGGATACTTTGCATCCGTTGTATCTATTCTGTTACTAATTGAGTATTTCTCCAATGCACGATATCTGGTAAGTTCTTTTTCCTTCAAATCCAACTTATTTTTCAGCTCGTCCTTTTCATCGCGTAACCGAGTAGCATCTTCTGCCGTTGCTTGCAAACTTGCTTGGGTTTCCTTCAGTAAATCTTGAACCTGTTGAATCTTGTTACGCGCATACTCCTTTTGCGCTTCAAGTTCTTCCTTTAACAGCTTTGTTGTCCGATCCGTTGGAGCGTCCTCTACTGAATCGGGTTTGTGGGCTCTCTTTGCAATACGTATCGCAATTTTTAATGCGCCAATTTCCTCTGAAGAACGGACAGGTTGTTCTAAGCGAAAATATAAATCCAAATTATCATAAAACGGGCTGTTTGCAAGCGCAATGATGTGTGCATCGTCAGACGGTATTCCTTTCGCTATCAAATTTGCCTGCTCGCCAATAATTTTGTCCATCAAGGACTGTATTTTTTCATTCAAAAACTTTGAAATAAATCTTGTGGTTACATTTTGCACCGTAAGCGTGACTGCTTCCTCATCCGAAATTGTCTTGGGTCGAAACCCTGGCTTAATACGGCTAAAACCGTTTGAATTTGTCTGAAAGTTTTGCTTCAAGTCCCTCAAACCAATCAGTTTACAAATTGATTCAACATCAGTTTTCGATAATCTATTAAGATAATCCATATTATTCTCCTCACCGCTTGCTCTTTAACATCACAATAAAATTTTTATAATATGCGAGGGCATCTTCTTCCATATATCCGCTTCGTATTTTTTCAGAAACCCATTTTCGAGTTTTAGGATAATTCTTTAGTAAACCGACCGTTGCCCCTAACGTATGCGAAACCGGTATCTTTCTCCCATGCGCATGAACTAGATTCTGAAAGTTCACTGTATCGTCCGAACTCAGGACTTCGGAATTTTCTTTCTTATACTCTGCACTCCAAACAATGTCCAATCCCTGTAAAATCAGAACACGGACGCCATATTGAATTGCATCAAGTTCAATGGAAATTTCTGCTTTCAATGAAATTTGTTCAATTACAAATCCATTCTTTTCAAGTCGGATCGTTCCATCAAATGGAGCAGTCACTCGTATAATATGATTTTGCGGAATATTATTTTGCAATCCACTTGGTACAGGATTTCCATCGATATCAGAAATTGTCACCTTCGGCTGTTCTGCCCGTTCATTCAGTGGTTTCTTCCAAAGATATGTGTACTCCAGTACCTTCGCTCTGCCCGTAGAAATCAGCTGCTGTCGCTCATTAACTTCAATCGAGCAAACTTTACCTCCGTCAGACGGATAGTATAGCATTGTTGCTGCAGGATAAGTCTTTGTCGTCGTTTCACCTTGTCCCTGAACGAGAAACCATGTCGTTTCCCCAGAGTTTTGAATGACATACGGTGATTGCACATATACCGGCCAAATTGGTTGAATCGAAATCGGCTGACTTGTAAGACGGCAATGATAGTTCAAAAAGAATTTAGCTGCAGACTCCGTAAGGTCCGTTGCAGTAACTTGCAATAAGTACCATGTTGACCAAGAAATATTTCTTTTCAAAAGTTGTCTAATTGAAACGCCATTATAAATATTATATAGTCGACCTCTTGAAAGCAAATAATACTCTTTTCCTACTATAACGTCAGCGTCATCAGGAAGCATTTTTCCACTTTCCGCATCAAAAATCGCGCCACTCTCTCGTACACCATTTGTGATGCACGGCCAATATGTTCTTTCAATTTCATCAGATGATATGACAGTATACTTCTCACTGGGACAATCTCCAATTGGAACATATGTAAGAACGTCCTTATTTAAGCGTTCATACGAATATACAAATGGAGTCATCGATTTGTTAGATGGAACAATTGTAAGCTCCTTGCGCATCTGCTTTTTCAAAAGTTCTCTTGGAACCGCAACCAGTCCCAACTCAAATGAAAAGCCCGTGCTTGTAATATTGACAATTCGGATGGGAAGTTCATGTTCACCAGCCACATAGGTATAGTTTCCTCCCGGACCAAATGTGCGCTCCGGACAATCTTTGCTTTCTTCATATGCACTATGACGAAAATGCGGTGTCTGGATATCACCATCAACAAATCGTACATATTGTCCGCACAATTCACACATAAAAAGGCCACTGCGTGCAGATACCGATCCTCCCGGATGGCTACGGGCGACTTCTTCAGGTGTGATATGAGTCCAGCCCTTAGAAGACCACACACATACATGTGTTAGTGATGCCATAATAGTTCTCCTCATACACTTTATCGAATCCAATTATAATAGACTAATATTACCACTAATAGTCCAACAATGAAATAGAAATTCCAAACAGCCGCATTCTATCCAAATCGTTCGGTTGAAATTTGTCTGTTTTGACAGTCTTTCGGTACTTCAGCCTGCATTCACAGGATGCAGTTCGCGGGTTTGGGTATTCCCAACAAGTATTTTGCAACGCAAAATAAGCAGATGTATATACGTCTGCACTGCTTGCGGATACTATGAAGCCTCTCAACGTGCCTTCCAAATTTGAAAATCATTTTGCAATCAGGACCGTCAGCTTTCAAGTTCAACTTGAAGCGGACGGTTATTTTTCTGCACAAAAATTTTCGAGTT
>ENA-OPSJ01002491-OPSJ01002491.1-human-gut-metagenome-genome-assembly--contig:-NODE-2491-length-11874-cov-3.051020_pt1 | contig 11874 bp, 13 predicted proteins | sample MGYA00241801_ERZ501893 | MGnify/ENA primary metagenome ERZ501893 (study PRJEB25962, sample SAMEA2042219) | human gut metagenome | biome: human gut; feature: human-associated habitat; material: faeces...
AAAGGATATGATATGGGGCTTAACTATATCATACAAGGGATAATATGTCACTTTACGGAAAAATGGCTGGAGGTCTGATAGCTCTGACCCTTGTGGGAGGCAGCGCGGCGTATGTTGCTTCGGCTGCCGGGAGCGTCCTGGAAGCCGCCGAGCAGACCGCGGCGCAGCTTTCCTGCTATGTGCTCAGGGAATACAACGGAAGCGTAGCGCTTTTCTCGGACGACGGCACAGAGCCCATCGCGCAGTACTCCACCCCGATAGCCGACGTAAACCCCGCAGACGCTGCCCTGCTCAAAGAGGGTATCCGCCTGAGAGGTCTTACGGAAGTCAGCAGGCTTCTTGAGGATCTGGATATTGAATAAAAAGCCGGCTATCCTGAAGATTCAACCAAGCAATTCGCAGCAATTTGAAATTCCACGCGAAGCGCGCACCATAATTCCGAATTCTGAATTCCGAATTAAAAAAGTCCCCCGCTCCTAATAAAGCGGGGGATCAGTTATTCTCTGTGAGCGCTTAGCGAAAAGCCTTATACAGCCTTGTTTACAGCGGCAACAGCCTTGTCAACGGAAGTCTTATAGGAACTGAACTCAGACTTGAAGCCGGACAGGTCATTGTAAGCCGCGTCGATGAATACGCCGAGCATACCGTCAAGGTCGGAAGCCGCCTTTGTAAGCGAGGACTTCGCGGAGGAATACTCCGCCGGAGCGCCGGACATCATCTCGTCGTAGTTGGAAACTACCTGTGCATAGCCGGCAGCCTTCATAATGGCGGAGGTCTTATCGTTGTAGATAACGCCCATTACATCCGACTCATACTTGCTGCTCTTGAGGTCAGCGACGGAGTTCTTTACAGTGTTGAACTGAGAAGCCGCGTTGGAAGCCGCAGAAGCCGCATTGGACAGCATATCCGCATACTGGCGTGACTTATCGGAGCTGGTCTGGTTTCCGGTCTGGAGACTCTTGAAGCTGAGACCGCTCTTTGCCGCAGAGTTGAAGCTGCTGAGCTTGGAATCCGCAGTGGAAGTATACTTGCTGCCGGAATCGCTGGTGTCGGTCACATAGGTGTAGTAATCGGTATACAGGTCGTACAGCTTCTGGAGCGAGGAGTACGCGCTCGAAAGCTCGCTGCTGGAGGGCTTGGCGTTCTTCACCAGGCTGGAGACATTGCTCTTGCCGCCGGAAAGCACGCTGGTCATTCCGGAGGTGAACTTTGTCTTTGTAAATCCTGCGTCGATTGCATAGCTGGTAGCCTGAGAATAGAGGTGCAGCTTTCCGACCTCGGCGGAAACAGCCTCGAACGCGTCAAGTATCTTTTCGCGCTGTTTATCCTCGTTGGTAACAGTCGCGGAAGGCTTTGTGGAGACAACCGCCGGTTCCCTGACAGTGACAGCGGGCTTCGGAGTGGTGGTAACAGCCGGACTTGTAGCAACTGAATTCGGTCTGGTTGTAACTGGCGTATTAGGTCTGGTTGTGACAGACGTATTAGGTCTGGTGGTTACAGCAGGAGTTGCTGCCGGTGATGAAGAAGTGTCAGAGGGTCTGCTGCTTTCAGCACCGGAAACTTCCGCAGTCGCGGGCTTGGCTGCTTCCTCAGTAGCCGCAGGCTCCGGCTGGCTCTCGTTCGTAACTATAGGGTTGACTTCCTCGGGGACGCTCGACACATCGGATACGTCAGAAACGTCTGGTACATCAGGCACATTTGCCTCTGCGTTTTCGTCCGCTTCAACGGGCGTATCAGGCACTGTGGAAGCCGTGGTAGGAGTTGCAGGCTGGCTCACCAGATCCTCAGACTTATTGGCCATGGAGGTCGCAACTATCAGCGCGATAACTCCAACGACAACCACAGCGGCTCCGATGACCGTCGGTATCGGGAATATGCCGAACAGCTTAGTCGGCTGCTTCTGGCTCTTTGCCGCTGAACCGGAAACATTCTTCTTGAGCGGCTTGATGTTCCATTTATTCGGAGAGCCGCAGTTCTTGCAGACAGCTTCCTTCTCGTACATATCCTGACCGCAATTGCGGCAGTAAACAAGCTTGCCGAGATCAGTTCCGTCATTCTCAGAGCTTTCAGCGGCAGGCGCAGGCTCCGGTTCAGGGCGGCGGGGCTGTGTGAATTCTGGTTCAGTGTATGCAGGAGTTTCCGGCTCGGCGTACGCAGGTGCTTCCGGCTCGGTGTACGCGGGGGCTTCCGGCTCGGTGTATGCGGGGGCTTCCGGCTCGGTGTATGCAGGTGCTTCCGGCTCAGCGACCGCCGTGGGAGCGGGTGCGGTTATGTCAATATTGATATCATCGTAATTCTGCTCGAGCTGCATCGGCTCGTCAGGCTCTGCCATTTCACCGCCGTTTATTACCGGCAGACCGCTCTCTGAAAGGAACTGGGTCTCAGGCATTCCGGCTTCCATGCTGAAATCTTCGACGCGGCGGGATAAGGTGCCAAGATCCGGCTCCTGCGGAACGGGCTCAGGCTGGGGTTCAGGCTCGGGAGCAGGCGCGCTTATTGCAGGCATATCGCTTGATGTCGCGTTTAGATTGGCAAACTGCTGGTTGAGCGCTTCGATCTCACTGTTGAGATCTCCGCCGCCTAAACCGCCGATACCGCCAAGACCTCCGCCGAGGCCTCCCATATCATCAGAGCCGCCGCTCACATCGTAGCTGATATCTCCGCCCAAGCCGCTGTTATTGACGAAATTGTCTATTCTGGCGAGGTCGCTGTCGGAAATTCCGCCGAACTCGCCGCCGAGCGGGTCGGTGTTGACTAGCGGAACCCCTGAGGAACCATTCGCGTTCAGCTTCATGCCACACTTTTCGCAGTGGTCGGTGGACTTCCGCATTCTCATGCCGCAGGTCGGGCAGAAAACAAGAGTACCCTCCTCGTTACCGATTGGCTGGATACCCGGCATTTCCCCGCTGGGCTGTTCACTAGCAGACTGCTCGTTTGCCTGAGCATCTTCGTTCTCTTCCTCTTCTTCCACTTCCGGCGGAACAGGCGTGCCGCACTCCATGCAGAATTGATAGCCGCGGATCAGTTTCTTGCCGCAGTTTTCACAATACATTATGTAATCCTCCCAAATGGATCGTAATACTCTCTGTAATCAAATCTGACGCAGACTTTGATGATAGAAATATCCAAATTAAGTATACTATACTGCCTAAAAAAAGTCAACTTACAAAACGCAAGATTGTTAAAATGAAATAATACGAACCCGGGGTTTTTGTGCATAATCATACCAAGAAATAACACCCCGCCGGACATAATCGGCAGGGCATTAAAAGCGTGTTAAAATGTAGTATCAGAGTATCGTTGAAAAATACAGACCGGCGAAAATCCCGGCTGCCGCCGCCATAACTCCGGTAACGGCGAGACATATCGCGATATGCGCGGCTGTGAAATAGCGGCGCTCCTTTTCGGGCTTCTGCGCGGAAGCCACCGGGACTTCATTATTAAATGACAGCAGATTTGCAGCACTGTCCGGAGCCGCCTGAACATTCAAAGCGCCGCTGGCAGAGGTCTGTGCGGCTGTGTGCTCCGCGCTGCTCTGCGGGATCACTCCAGGCGTGGGGACGCTGTACGCGGGCTGTTCGGTCAGCTCGGGTTTTACCTCCCCGGCTGACTGCGCCGCCTGGGAATTCACGGCAGATACAACAGGCGCAGCAGAAACCGTCTGAAGCTCCTGATGTGTCGCCGGAGCCTCCACAGGAGCAGAAGCCGCCGGAGCGGCGCTCAGGCTCTGCGTGGATACCGAACCGAAACCCGCGCCGCACCATGTGCAGAACAGGCTGTTATCATCATTTTTCTTGCCGCATTTTGGACAGAACATATGTATACTCCCTTTCATGAATCAGTCATTCGTGACCAGCAGACCTCCGCCGTTGCGGACGTAATCGAACAGGTACTGCTGCGCTATGCCCTCTATGCCGAGGGTGCATTCCGGCAGACCTCCGGGGTAGAACTGCGCCATTAGCCGCTTTACCCACACGTCCTTCGGGAAGGCGTCAAGCTTATGGAACGCGAACAGCAGCACGCAGTCCGCGACCTTATCGCCTACTCCGACTATAGTCTTGAGCTGCTCCCGCGCCTCCGCGAGCGGCAGCCTGTCGATTTCCGCGAAATCAACAGCACCAGAGTTCACCTTCTCCACCGCGTCGCATATGTAGCGCGCGCGGAATCCCGCCCGAAGCGGCGCGAGATCCTCCGGAGCTATCCCGGAAAGCTGCCGAGCCGTCGGGAATGCGTATCCCCCGCCCGCCGGAGTTCCGAAGCTCTCGCACAGCCGCCCGATTATCCCGGAGATTCGCGGAATATTGTTGTTCTGGCTGATAATAAAGCTGATGAGCGTTTCGAACGGCTCCTGCCGCAGAATGCGTATACCCGGCGAGAATTCGCAGGCTTTTTTCAGCGTTTCGTCCGCTGAAAGCGTTTCGATGTACGCGGAATAATCCGTGCCCAGGTCGAAATAGTTTTCCCAGAACGGGATATCCTGCTCGGATACGCCGTGCAGGGTGACTTCATCGCCGGACTGCGTTACAGTAAGGCTTCTGCCGCCGGCAATGCCGGAAAACGCGCCGTTTTCGTCCTCGCTCCAGCGAAAGCACTGACCGCACAGGAACGTCCGGCGGATATCAAAATTTTTATTTTGTATGGTGTAATTCATAGAAATTTTCGTAAACCCCTTGATTATTTGTCTTAATTATAATACAATAGGAGTATAATTTCAAGAGTATACGCTGTATTTTCAGCGACTTTTCACCTTATTCACGCAAAAGGAAAGGACTTACAATGAGAGAAAGTATTCTGACGATACCGATAAACGAAGTGTTCGAGCCGCGGGAGGGCTGCCCCATCTGCGCCATGCGTAACACTGTCGAGCAGCATATCAGCGAGTACATAATGGGCGCCGCGATGATGGAGCCGGACGTCCGCATGGAAACTAACAGGCTTGGGTTCTGCCATACGCACTTCAACAGCCTGCTCAAGCAGAACAACCGCCTGTCGCTGGGGCTCATGCTCAACACTTACCTAGGTACGCTCCGCGGAGAGATATTCGAGAATAAAAGCATATTCTTCACAAAGGGAGCAAAGGCAAAGAAGTGCAGCGAAATAGAGAACACCTGCTTCGTGTGCAGCAAGGTAGACTGGGGCGTTGAACACATGCTGGAAACGGTATTCACGATGTTCCGCGAGGACGCGAAGTTCCGCAATCTGTATTCCACGCAGAAATACATCTGCATACCGCACTACAATCTGATAATGTCGCATGTTCCCTCCAAGCTGCCGAAAGCAGACCAGAAGGAATTCATCGCCGCCACCGATAAGCTTGTGGAAAACTACATCAAGGAGCTTAACAGTGACGTAAACGAGTTCTGCAACAGCTTCGACTACCGCAACGCCGGAAAGCTCCACAGCGAGGACATGGAGCACGTCAGAAGCTCCATCGAGCGCGCGATAGAGTTCATAACCTCAAGGAAACCAGACGTTAAATAAAATCCGGAATCAAGCTGTTCTGCTTTGTGGGACGGATTTAAAATACCCGCCGAAGGCGGCACCGAAATTCCGAATTCATAATTCCGAATTAAAATAAGTGGGTGTTTAAATGGATATTTTAGCAATAGAAAGCAGCTGCGACGAGACCGCAGCCGCAGTAATACGCGATGGCAGGGAGATAATCTCCTCAGTCGTGGCAACGCAGATAGAGGAGCACAAGCTGTACGGCGGCGTAGTCCCCGAGATAGCCAGCCGCCGCCACTGCGAGAGCATAGTCGCGGTAGTTGACGAGGCGCTCCAGAAGGCGGGCATGAAAGCGCAGGACGTCGACGCGATAGCCGTAAGCTACGCACCGGGGCTTATCGGCGCGCTGCTGGTAGGAGTCAACTTTGCGAAGGGGCTTGCGCTGTCGCTGGATAAGCCGCTTATCCCGGTGCACCACATTCGCGGGCACATCGCGGCGAATTACCTGGCTCACCCGGAGCTTGAACCTCCGTACCTCTGCCTGGTGGCCTCCGGGTCTCACAGCCATATTGTGAAGGTCAACGACTGGACGGAGTTCGAAACGATAGGTCAGACCGTCGACGACGCCGCAGGCGAAGCCTTCGACAAGGCGGCGCGCGCTATGGGCTATCCCTACCCAGGCGGAGTCCATATCGACAAGGCGGCGCAGACCGGCGACCGTAAGAAGTACCAGCTTCCGCACCCGCACACTGCAAATCCGTACGATTTCAGCTTCTCGGGGCTGAAAACCGCGGTCATAAATCTCATACACAACGCCAGGCAGAAGGGCGAGGAGATCGACGTCAACAGCCTTGCAGCGTGCTTCCAGTATACCGTTGCGGATATCCTCACGCAGAAGTTCATCGCGGCGGCGAAGGAGGGCGGCTACAAGACGCTGGCTCTCGCAGGCGGAGTTGCGGCGAATTCCGGGCTGCGGAGCATGCTCCAGCAGCGCGCGGACTACAACCGCATGAAGGTATACTACCCGCCGCTGGCCCTGTGCGGCGACAACGCGGCAATGATAGGCTGTCAGGCGTATTATGAGTATAAGGCGGGTCACATCGCCGGTTCTGACCTCAACGCCGTTGCGACCATGCGCCTCGACCGCGTAACATGGTAATTCAGTAGAAGGACGCGTCAGCATGAAAAACATAATTTTAATAGGAATGCCCGGCTGCGGCAAATCCACCATCGGAGTGCTGCTTGCAAAGGCAATGGGCTTCCGGTTCATAGACACTGATATCACTATCCAGAACCGCACGGGAATGCTCCTTCAGCAGATAATCGACCAGAAGGGGCTCGACTGGTTCTGCATCGAGGAGGAGCGGGCAATAATGTCCGTTGAGGAAAGCGGCGGATGCGTTATCGCCACCGGCGGAAGCGCGGTGTATTCCCGCAGCGCGATGATGTACCTGAAGGAACACGGCTACGTATACTATCTCGCCCTTCCGGTGGAGCAGGTCGAGAAGCGCCTGCACAACATAAAGACCCGCGGCATAGCAATGCGCCCCGGCGATTCCATCGAGGACGTTTTCCGCAGGCGCCGCACGCTTTACGAGGAGTACGCTGACATCACCGTGGACTGCGCCGGCAAATCCATCGAGGAAATAGTTGAGGAGATAGTCGGCGAGCATTCCCTTATTGCGGGAAAGTGACCGTTTTGCTTTGACGAAAGGAGCGGAAATGGAGGAAAACACGATAGGGATAATTCCCGGGGACATGTCGAAAATGCCCGGATTCAAAAGAGTCTGCATGAAGCTTGGCGCGATGATGATAATTATTTTCGTATCCCGTGGACTGGAAACCGTGCTGCTGTCGGCGGCGGTGAATCTCGGAATGTTCGACGGAATGGATCCGAATATGTCGTATCTGATTCAGACCGTGGTGAGCTTCATGTTTCTGTACATCATTCCCATTGTCTGCGCGGCTGCACTTCTGAAGCCTTCTGGAATGTGCGCGAAGGTCTACAGAAAGCCGCAGTTCTTTGGCAGCGCCATGGGAATGTTCCCGGCGTTCTACGGACTGTCGCTGTTCGTGAACCTGCTGACCATGCTGGTTTCAAAGCTGTTCGAAAACACCGATCTGTACAAATCTTTCAACACGGTGAACGACCTTGCTCCGGACAATCTGTTCTGCGCCGGGGTTCTGCTGTTTCAGCTCGTGATAATCGCACCGCTGTTTGAGGAATTCTGGTTCCGGGGAATCGTCCTGGAGTCGCTCAGACCATACGGAAACGGTTTCGCGATATTCGTTTCCGGAATATTGTTCGGCATGACCCACGCGAATTTCAGCCAGTTCTTCTATGCTACGGTTCTTGGAATATGCCTCGGATATATCGCGGTTTCCACAAATTCCATCGTGACGACCACGATAATGCACGCGATGTTCAACGGGATTTCCGGGCTGCTGCTTCTGTTCATCACATTTGACGACGTAGGAGACTACCTCCTTGCAAAAGAACGCGGCATGGAAGGCGTACAGACCCCTGCAGTCGTATGCTACCTGATATTCTGCTTCTTCGTGATAATGCTCATGATAATCGGAGTTCTGATGGCTATTGTGAAACTGCGGAAGATAAAGCGCTACAAAGTCCCGAAGATGTGGGACGTCCCGGCTTCAAAGCGCTGGGGAGTATTTTTCACCCGCGCGACCGTTATAATCGCGCTCGTGCTCGCCGCGGATACGTTTACGTTCCAGTTTGCGGCACGCGGAGTGCTGAAGCTCATGAATCTGGTCACAGGACAATAATTTCACGCCCCGGAGACGTCTCCGGGGTTTTTTGTGAGATATCACCAAACAAATTTTCTTTGGTTATCAAAAACATACAATTTTCTTAAAATTGCGAGTTACGTATTGACAGAATCAAAATCACATGATACAATTAAAGAAAAGCAATAATTGTCAACGGAGGTGTTCATATGAAAAAAACAAGAACCTATATTTTTGACGCACTTGTAAACCTGATCGCACAATCGGTGCTGTTCTTTATAGGAATGTTCGTGTGGGTCAATCCGGTATACGAAGTTATATGGGCGCTTGCCGCCGCCGGATTTGCGGCGTTCCTGGCATTCATGGAGCGTGGCGCTGAGAAACGGAGCGGCGCGGATTTCCGGCACTATCTTATGTTTTCGGTGCTGCCGGTGAATATTATCGCGCTGATAGTCGCGGCAGTCCGCGGCGCTGCGGAGTACAAAACATGGAGCTCGGGAACGCTTATCTACGTTTATAATCCGTTATACCCTATAGGCATCGCGGTCGGAACCATCTGGATAACGTTAGCGTTCATCGCCATAAACCGCCTTACCCGCAGGGAGGCTTAGAGCATGTCTCAATTCGGTGTTTGTGCATTCGACTGGTCGATCTGACAACATATGCTTTTTCGCCATCAGGCTATTATGGTCTATTCCGAATTCCGGAGCAGTCATCCACAGTATATGGAGAACACGCAACAAGATGTTGTTAATATTTCGTCAATCTTCGCATATGATGTGTCGGGAGCTTTGCTCCCGATTTTTTTGTGCAAAAGGGAGAGAAGTTTTCCACATTTTCAACGGTGAAAACAGTTGAAAGTACGGTTAAAACTGTTGAATGGTTGATTATTTCGACAGATTTTTCAACAGAAACGTTAAAAAACAGGCTTATCCCGCATGAAAACTAGTCCGGAAAAGTTGAAAACTATGTTAAAACCGTGGAAAACTTATTCTGGAAATTCCCTTGATTTTACCGCGCCATGTTATGAAAAAATCGCGGAAATATGGAGAAAATCCGCGTTTACCCCTTGACAAAGCCGCATCCACATGATATAATATTAACGTTGCTGTAAAGCGTTTTTACCTGACACCTGAATGAAAGTGAGCAATTAAACACCGATGGAACGCAGCCTTGATTTTGTGATACTGCTTGATATCTACGGCGAGCTGCTGGCGAATTCCCAGCGCGAAGCCCTGGATATGCGGTATAACGCAGACCTCTCCCTGGCGGAGATCGCCGAAGAAATGGGCGGAGTTACAAGGCAGAGCGTGGTTTCCGCGATAAAAAAGGGCGAGCAGCGCCTGGAGGAGCTGGAGCAGAAGCTTGGCTTCGCGGCAAGGCTCAGAACTCTTTCGGTGGAGCTGGACCAGGCGTCAGAACTTGTTTCATTAATGAAGCAGGAAAACAGCGACCAGCGCCTTGAAAGGCTCGGCGGGATACTATCAGATATCCGGCGCGGTCTGTGAGGCATTCCCAAAAGAACGACTTCCGAATTATAAAGGGGTGAGTACATGGCTTTTGAAGGACTTTCCGGCAAGCTGAACAATGTTTTTGGCAAGCTCAAGGGACGCGGCAAGCTCAACGAAAAGGATATCAAGGACGCTATGCGTGAGGTTCGCATGGCGCTGCTGGACGCGGACGTAAACTACAAGGTCGCTAAGGACTTCGTGGCGAAGGTCAGCGAGAAGGCGGTCGGCGAGAAGGTCATGGACAGCCTTACTCCTGCGCAGCAGGTCATCGACATAGTTCACCGTGAGCTTATCGAGCTGATGGGCAACACCACAGCGAAGCTCAACTTCCCTTCAAAGCCGCCGTGCGTTATCATGATGTGCGGTTTACAGGGCGCCGGTAAGACCACACACTGCGCAAAGCTCGCAAAGCACCTCATCGCGCAGAATCACCGCCCGCTGCTGGTAGCATGCGATATCTACCGACCCGCGGCTATCGACCAGTTGAAAATAGTTGGCGAAAAGGCAGGCGCGCACGTGTTCGAAATGGGTCAGACCGACCCGGTGAAGATCGCTAAGGAAGGTATCAGGTACGCGAAGGACAACGGCTTTGACATTGTTCTGCTGGATACCGCCGGACGTCTCCACATCGACGAAACGCTGATGGACGAGCTACGCAACATAAAGCGCGAGACAAATCCGAGCGAGATACTCCTCGTTGTCGACTCCATGACCGGTCAGGACGCGGTGAACGTCGCACAGAGCTTCAATGAAGCCCTCGACATCACGGGCGTTATCCTCACCAAGCTGGACGGCGACACCCGTGGCGGCGCGGCGCTGTCCGTCCGCGCGGTGACAGGCAAGCCCATCAAGTTCAGCGGCACGGGCGAGAAGCTCTCGGAAATCGAGCCTTTCCACCCCGACCGCATGGCAAGCCGAATCCTGGGCATGGGCGACGTGCTGACGCTGATTGACAAAGCCTCCGAAGCCTTCGATCAGGAGGACGCGGAGAAGCTCGCCAAGAAAGCCCGCACCGCTGATTTGACGCTGGATGACTTCCTCGACCAGATGCAGTCCATGAAGAAGATGGGCGGCATCAAGTCGATGCTGGAAATGCTGCCGGGCATGTCCGGCAAGGACATCGACGTGGACGAAAACGCCATGAAGAAGCCCGAAGCCATCATCCGCTCCATGACGCCGAAGGAACGCCGGAATCCCGGTGTCCTGAACGCCAGCCGCCGCAAGCGCATCGCCGCCGGCTCCGGCACGACCGTGCAGGACGTCAATCAGCTGATCCGCCAGTTTGATCAGGCGAAGCAGATGATGAAGCAGGTAACGCAAATGAAGGGCAAAGGCCGCATGAGAATGCGCTTCCCCGGAATGCGGTAAAGCCTGCGCACTCCCCTACTGCGTGGTATCATATAAATTGCTTATATGATTTCCATATAAATAACTTTCCTGAACATATTGAGGAGGAACAAACCAATGTCCGTGAAGATTCGTCTGAAGAGAATGGGTATGAAGAAGAAGCCCTTCTACCGTGTCGTCGTTGCCGACATCCACTCTCCCCGTGATGGCCGTTTCATCGAAGAAATCGGCTACTACAATCCCATGGTGCACCCCGCTGAGGTGAAGGTGGACGGCGAGCGCGCGAAGTACTGGCTTACCTGCGGCGCTCAGCCCACGGATACCGTGCGCGTGCTGCTGAAGAAGACCGGCGTCATCGAGAAGTAAGGGACTCCCTCTGCAAGATGGATCGGTGCGGTTTTGCCGCATCTGACAGCCGACAGGCAGAAAGGACGCCCTATGCGCGAATTGCTCACCTTTGTGGCGCAGTCTCTGGTCGATCATCCCGATCAGGTCGTCGTCCGCGAAACGGAAGGCCCGGAAGCCGTCATTCTTGAGCTGAGCGTAGCTGAAGATGACATGGGCAAGGTCATCGGCAAGCAGGGACGCATCGCGAAGGCCATCCGCACGGTGGTCTCCGCTGCGACTGCCAAGAACAGCAAGCCTGTTTTTGTCGAAATTCACAAGCCGGAAGACGACGAAGCTCAGAACTGAACGTAGGCGTGGGAGCAGTGATGTTTCCACGCCTCTTTTAGATTTCGCCGCTGCGGTGCCCCCTGCATAAACACGCGAGAACTGTATGCAATCGCGCACAACTCAATCGCGCGAAAGGGTCAAGGGGCGA
>ENA-OPSJ01002492-OPSJ01002492.1-human-gut-metagenome-genome-assembly--contig:-NODE-2492-length-11872-cov-2.581112_pt1 | contig 11872 bp, 8 predicted proteins | sample MGYA00241801_ERZ501893 | MGnify/ENA primary metagenome ERZ501893 (study PRJEB25962, sample SAMEA2042219) | human gut metagenome | biome: human gut; feature: human-associated habitat; material: faeces...
GATTGGGAATATAAGGTTTACCGCCGTGAAGAAGGCTTAACCAATACACATATACGTGCTATAACGGAAGATGCGAATCATAATATCTGGGTGAGCACCAATAAGGGAATCAGTTGTCTGTTGCGGGATAAGGATGTTTTCTATAACTATGACCATTGGGATAATGTGCCGATGGGAAACTTTATGAGTGGTAGTGTAGCGCAGGATCAGAATGGGGAGATTTATTTCGGCTCTATTAACGGATTGTGCCATTTTAATCCGGATTTTGTTCTGACAAAGCGTGAGTCTCCTGCGGCTGTTATCACGGAAATGAAGATATTTGCTCCTTTGGGTAATATGGGAGACAATGAAGAAGTGGTCAGTATTGACGGCCAGTCGAAAGTAAGGCTGAAGTATATGCAGAATAGCTTTAATATTACTTTTAATATACAGAACTATGCATTGGTCAACCAGGTGGAGTATGCCTATATGCTGGAAGGGCTGGAAGATGCATGGTATACGGTGACGGATCCCAATAGCGTTACCTTCCGTAATGTGCCTCCCGGTGATTATCATTTCATGGTAAAAACCCGTATCAAGAACCAGGAATGGTCGGATGAGGTTACAACTTTGGATATCCATATTGTTCCGCCTTTGTGGCTTACCTGGTGGGCGAAATGCAGCTATGTATTGTTGAGTGGAGCCATCCTGTTCTTCATTCTTTATGCTTACAAGAAGAAGCTTGATATGGAAGTTCTGTACGATCTGGAAAGAAAGAATCATGTGCAAGAGCAGGAACTGAATCAGGAGCGTCTGCGTTTTTATACCAACATCACGCATGAACTTCGTACACCGCTGACATTGATACTGGGCCCACTGGAAGATATGCAGAAGAGTAATTCGCTTTCTAACAAGGATGCCCAGAAGATATCAGTCATCCATCAAAGTGCCATACGATTATTGAATTTGATCAACCAGATACTGGAATTCAGAAAGACGGAAACACAGAATAAGAAGCTTTGTGTGGCTCATGACAATATTGCCAATCTGGTATACGAAATAGGACTTAAATATAAAGAACTGAATCGTAAGCCGGATATTGAGTTTCGCATCGAACTGGAAAAAGAGGATATGCCTCTATACTTTGATAAAGAGATAGTGACTATTATCCTGGATAATCTGATCTCTAATGCTATTAAATATACCGAGAAGGGTTCTATCACCCTGGGATTGCACAATGTGGTACGGAATAATATCAGTTATACTGAAATAAAAGTAAGTGATACAGGTTTTGGCATTACTCCTGAGGCATTACCCCATATCTTTAATCGTTATTATCAGGAAGGAGGCGATCATCAGGCTTCGGGTACCGGCATCGGCCTGGCACTGGTGAAAAATCTGGTGACGTTGCATGAGGGGGAAATAAAGGTGGAGAGTACCTTAGGCACAGGTAGTACCTTCTATTTCAGTCTATTGACTGATAATACTTATCCTCATGTATTACATGCCGATTCACCGGAAAGAACCGTAGATGAAAAGGAAGAAAAAGAAGAGATTCCTGAGTCAGCTTCCGGTGGAAAGCGTATTATGTTGATAGTGGAAGATAATCAGGACATCTGCAATTATATTGCTGAATCCTTCTCTGATGATTTTGAAGTGAAAACAGCGGCGAATGGCGAACAGGGGATGGAGCAGGCATTAAATAGTATTCCTGATATCATTGTGAGTGATATCATGATGCCTGTGATGAATGGAATTATGATGTGTAAAATATTGAAAGAAGATGTGCGCACCAGTCACATTCCCATTATTCTGTTGACTGCTAAAGATTCGTTGCAGGATAAAGAAGAGGGATATCAGGTGGGAGCCGATTCTTATCTGACGAAACCTTTCAGTGCTACTCTCCTGCATAGTCGTATCAACAATTTGCTTGAATCCCGCAAGCGGCTGACAGAGCGTTTTAATACCAGTACTCCACATCATAATATGGATGAGAAACGTGCTTTATTGGCAGAGTCTTTGAATAAACTGGATAATGAGTTTATCGAGAAGATAAATCAGCTGATAGAAGCCCGGTTGTCATCCGAGAAGATTGACATAGGTTATCTGGCTGATAATATGTGTATGAGTAAGTCTACGCTGTATCGCAAGATGAAAGCTTTGACAGGCTTGTCTACCAATGAATATGTTCGTAAGATAAAAATGCAGCATGCTGAACGGTTGCTTCTGGAAGGCAGGTATAATATCTCCGAAGTTGCTTTCAGGGTAGGTATAAACAGCGTGGTTTATTTCCGGCAATGCTTTAAGGAAGAGTTTGGGGTATTGCCCTCAGAGTATTTGAAACAATAGTGCTTTGTCGCACCTCTATTTGTTCTATTTTGTTTCTTCCTATTGAAACAAAAGTGCCTTGCCTATGGAACAAAAGTTTCACAGGCAAGAAACGAAAGTTTCACAGATAAGAAACAAAAGTCTCACAGGTAAGAAATGATGGCTGATCAATAATGCTTGTAGTTATCATTAAATATTCGTGCTTAATTATCTGATACTATCTGTCATCCTGAGCTTATCGAAGGAGCTCATTCTCTTCATCATTTCAAGAGAGGAGATACTTCGACTACGCTTAGCATGACAGATACTCCCAAAGCATAAACTAATTATGCTCACTTGCTTATCATTTCATTGAAGAAATTTATTTCTCTTCGAATGTATTGAAAGAGTGCGGTTGAAGTTCAATGTTCAGGTAACGGTCCCGCAACTTCACAGTTACTTTTTTAGCCTCATCATTAAAGTTTCCGGCTATCACAACCTTTTTCTTTTCTGGAGTTTCCACTACCAAGACCGGTGTTCTTCCTTCTGTTGAAGGCTTGTAGGCTATAACGCGTGAACCGGGTGTTACGAACTGGCTATAATGTCTTACTGCATAATACTCCGGTGTAAGAGTTGCCGTACGGGATTTTGAATCAATATGTATCAAAGCATTCTGTTTCCAACCCCAGGGACTTTCACCGTTATCGCAGAGGGTATTGTTCCAGAAGGTGTACTCTTCGCAGCCATTACCCAGGTAGTGGTTAATCAGATGAAAGGTGTGTTCGCCCGCTCTCCAGTCGAAGGTGCCCCCACCGCATTCGCTTTCCGTCTGCATATACTTGTACTGGGGGTATTTGGCACGTATTTTAGGCAGTATCTGTCCTCCTTCCCACTGAAAGCCAACTCCCTGAACGCTTTGCGGCATGCGTGGATCGGAAAGTATTTTATCAACATAGTCATAGCGGTTGGTATTGAAAGTACCAAGGTAGAGAGCTACTTCCGGATGATGTTTCTTTAATGTGGGCGCCAGATACTCTACGTTGAAACGTACGGTACCCTCAGCTGTCCAGGCACAACCGGGATACGGGGTATAACTGTATGCTTCATTCTGATACATGATCATATCGATGGGAATTCCTTGTTCTTTATAATATGAAACTGCTGCTTCTGGGTCTTTTCTTTTACTTAGTTTACGTTTTCCGCCATTGTCATTTTTCATGATCGGTGATATATGTGCGTATTTTGGTGCTTTAAATCCCAATTCATGGAATAATTGCAAATGTAATGGTACTGATGATAACCATTCATCGCTTCTAATTACATGTGTTGTATGCATTAAATGATCATCAACTGCATGTGCAAAGTGATATGTTGGAAGACCATCTGATTTTATTATAATTATGTCTTGGTCATTTTCTGGGAAATCAACATTTCCTTTTATAACATCTTTATGTTTGATTTTTCTATCTTCTCTACCTGGTGATTTGAATCTAATTATATATGGTTCTCCTGCCTTAACTTTTTCAGCCATTTCTTCAACAGAAAGATTTCTGCATTTTGCCCAAACACCATAATATCCTGTTCTTAGTTTTGCAGCTTCTTGTTTATTTCTTATTTCCTCTAAATCATCTGGTGTACAGAAACATGGATATGCTTTTCCTTGTTCTAGCAAGTATTTTGCATATGCTTGGTATATCTCTTTTCTAAGACTTTGCTTATATGGTCCATAATTTCCGATTTCTTCTGTGTCTGAAATCATTCCTTCGTCTGGTGCCATATCAAAATCTTTTAAAGAATTTACTATCCCTGTTACTCCATTTTCTACTTCTCTTTTTTGGTCTGTATCTTCAACTCTTAAGAAAAATACTCCACCTGTTTTTTCTGCAACAGTTCTTGCAACTAAGGCTTGATATAATCCACCTATATGTACAAATCCTGTTGGACTAGGAGCAAATCTTGTAACAACTGCTCCTTCTGGTAAATTTCTTTCAGGATATTTTTCTTCATAATATGATATTTCTTTCGCATCTGGAAAGATTAAATTTGCTAAATCTTTGTAATCCATTTTCTTCCTCCTTATGGTTCATTTAGTTCTATAATTTTTCTAAACTTCCATTATAATTGGTATAATCATTGGGTTTCTCTTTGTTTTAATAAACAAATAATCACGTAAGTTTTCTTTAACAGTTGATTTTATAGTTGACCAATCGCGAATTCCTCTTTCTTCACATTTTGCAACTTCGTGTCTTACTACACTTTTTACATCATCCATTAAATTTTCTGATTCTCTAACATATACGAATCCTCTAGAAATTACATCTGGTCCTGCAACAACCTCTCCTGTTTGAGAATCCATTGTTAATACAATAACTATAAGTCCATCTTGTGCGAGATGTTGTCTATCTCTTAAAACTATATTTCCAACATCACCAACTCCAAGTCCATCTACTAATACTCTTCCACTTGGAACAGAACCATTAAATCTTGCTTCTTCTGAATCTATCTCTAGTACTCTACCATTTGTTAACATGAAAATATTATCTTTATCTATTCCCATTAGTTCTGCTGTTTCTTGGTGTGCTCTTAACTGTCTATATTCACCATGAACTGGTATAAAGTATTTTGGCTTTGCTAGTGCTAAAATCAATTTTTGTTCTTCTTGGCAAGCATGTCCTGAAACATGAACATCAGCTAAAGCACTATATACAACTTCCGCACCTAATTGCATTAAATCGTCAATTACTTTTGATACATATTTTTCATTTCCTGGTATTGGAGTTGCAGATATGATAATTAAGTCATTTGGTGTTATTTTTACTTTTCTATGATCTCCTGCAGCCATTCTTGTTAAAGCAGACATTGGTTCACCCTGACTTCCTGTTGTTATTATGACAAGCTGGTCATCTGTATAGCTTCCAATCATATCTATATCTATAAATAAGTTATCTGGACATTCGATATACCCAAGTTCAATAGCTGTTGAAATCATATTTATCATACTTCTTCCACATACTGCTATTTTTCTTCCATATTTTACTGCTGAATTTACAATTTGTTGAATTCTGTGTACATTTGATGCGAATGTTGCTACAACAATTCTTTTTGTGCAATTTAAAAATAGTTTTTCAAATACTTCTCCTACAGAGCTTTCTGACATTGTAAATCCTTTTCTTTCAGCATTTGTGCTGTCTGCCATTAATGCTAATATTCCTTGTTGACCTAATTCTGCAATTCTCCCAAAGTTCATAATTTGTCCATCAATTGGTGTGTAATCTACTTTAAAATCTCCTGTGTGTAAAATTGTACCAGCTGGTGTTGTTATTGCTAGCATTACTGAATCTGGTATACTATGTGAACTTCTTATAAATTCCACTTTGAAATTCTTACCTAATTTTATTGTGTCTCCTTGATTTACTGTATGCATATCTGTGCTTCTTAATAATTTATGTTCTTCTAATTTATTATTAATTAGCCCTACTGTTAATCTTGTTGCATAAATTGGCACATTTATTTGTTTTAAGAAATATGGTATTCCTCCTATATGATCTTCATGTCCATGTGTTATAACCATTCCTTTTATTTTCTCTTGATTTTTTATTAAATATGTTATATCTGGAATTACTAAATCAATTCCCAACATATCATCTTCTGGGAATGATATACCACAATCTACAACAATTATTTCATCTTCATATTCAAATACTGTTATATTTTTTCCTATCTCATGTAATCCTCCTAATGGGATTATCTTTAACTTTGATTTTTGAAATATAGAATCATTTGAAGTTTTTCTTGTTCTTCCTCTTGTTACTCTCTTTCTTTCTACTTTTTCTTCATTGATTTCTTTTTTGTTTTCTACACTCTCTGCTTCATTTTTTCGGTTATAATTTCTTCTTGTGTTAGCTTTTCTTGTTGTATTTTTTCCCTTCTCTGCTTGAACTTTTGAATTAGTTCTTCTTTTTTTTATTGTTTCTACTTTTTCTACGTTTGCTCCTGTATTTTCTTTTGGAGCATTGTTTTCATCTGTCATAATCTAAACTTTCTCCTCTCTTTAATCTCTATTGAATTTCATTTTACGTACATTAATAGATAAGTAGAACATTGATAATAAGAAAATATTTGATTTTTCCTATTAAAGAATAAAGTATATTATACATGACATTCTTGCCATGTTTATACACTTTTTTCTATTTTATTCCACTCTCTTAAATTATTCTCTTTCTCGCTCTCTTTAATACATTAAAATAAAATCTCATCTTTGCCCTTTGGCAATCTGTTATAGATTATAACAAATTATGATAAACTTGTCAAGCATCCTTTTTTATGTTAATTTTTATTATCTGACTTTTAAGTATTTTTCCATCTTTTCTGCATTCGGATCTCCGATTCTTTTAGAAATTGTAATATCAAATTTGAGTAATATATCCAGTAACTCACTATGATCTCTTTCTCTATCTTTTGTATTTTGCTTCCAAAGCATTTTATTTTCTTCCCAACGCTTTTCGTTTTCTTCCCAGCATTTTTTATTCTCTTCCCAGCGTCTCTCATTTTCTTCCCAGCGCTTTTCGTTTTCTTCCCAACGTCTATCATTTTCCTCCCAGCGCTTTTCGTTTTCTTCCCAACGTCTATCATTTTCCTCCCAACGTCTTAAATTTTCTTGCCAATGCTCATTTTCAATTTGCCTACTTATTTCAATTTCTTTTTTATTTTCTTCAACCTTACTTCTTAACTCAGTAAATGAAGCTGCTGTTTGCAATTGAAAATTATTTAATGTCTGTAATATTTGAATTAATAATTCATTATTGTCATTCATATTCTTTTCCTCCTTGTTATATAGATTCAATCTAAAAAGATTTAATTAATGTATGAAGTAAAACCTCATTTGAATAATAAAAATACTAATGTGTTAAAAGAAATAACACAACAAAAAATCTGACCTAATTATACAATTTATAATATTATTTGTCAACAACTTTTCATCGACAATTTTCGATTATTTTAGACAAAATTGCACGGAAAAAAAGCGATCTCACGTGTGCACAATGCACAGAAAAAAAGCGATCTCACGTGTGCAAAAAAAGATGGAAACCATTTAAAGTTTCCATCTTGTCTATGTATAGTTTTATATACTTAAGGCCTTTCTCCTCCTCCTGTAACAGTTGTTGTACCTGGTTTGCTTAATCCAACATCAATTTTTACGTTACCACCAAGTGATGCATAGTTGATACAGTCAACATCTTGACCTTCAAGCCAAATGTACATTCTCATTCTAACATATTTTCCTGGTTCAATTGAAAAATCTGCTTTACCATCTTTAGCACTTACTAATTTTACAGCACCTTGTTGATCATCATAATTTATGTTTTTATCTACACCTGCTCCTGTTGTATGAGATACACCTGTATTTGGTGTTTGTAATGTGAATTGTCTTGCTAAACCTGCTGTTGTTGCTGCTGTATCCCAATTATAGATATCTGCGATTTCTTTAGTTGTATCAGCTGATGTTGATAATGCTTTTTTAGTTAAAGCATATGTAGGAATTGCTGAGTCAGCTGCAAAACGATTACTTGTTAAACCAAAAGCTGTTCTATCAGTTTCTGAGAATGTTACTCTGTTATTGTTTTGTACAATATATGTAACATGTGCTGCATATGTAGCTATTGCATCACCTGTACCAGCTGGTTCTCCACCCTCTTTTAAAGCTGCACCACTAGCATTTGGTTCCCAAATTGCTACATTTGTAATTTTACGACCAGCACCTGTTGTAGCTTCTAAAATTTGTGATTGATTTGGTGTTTCATTTACTGTTACTTGAGTTGCTTTAGCTGTATCGTAATCAAATATTGCAAAAGCTACTCTTAGTGTATTTTGTAAACCTGTTGTTGCTTTTGAAGTTGTTTTTAAGCTTACAACTGAATTACCTGTTAATTGCAATATATCATTCTTTGTTGCTGTTGCAGCAGAAGAGTTTTGTAAGAAGAAGTCTATTGCATAAAATCCAGATGTTTTATCATTTGTTAATGCTGTATTACCTACTGCTAATTTTATACCTTCTGTATTTTCTCCTCTATAAAAATTCAAATCTGCTAAACCAATACCTTCTTCTTCATTTGCAGTTGTAGAAGCTGGTAATAATTCTCCTGGAATTATATTTGTTCTGTTAGCATATGGATGTTCTAATGACATTTTTTCTTTTCCTTCAGTACCGTCTAATTGTAAATCTTTATTTGTTTGTGCGAAATAATCTTCTGTTTTTGATAAATCAATTGAGTTTGCCCAGTTTAGAGCATCTAGTGAAATTTGTAGACCTTCAGCTACATTTACTTTACCTTCTAGTCCACTTAATGTTACGTTTTTCTGCGTAGAGAACCACGCATAAGTTGATACAATCAACAATATTGCTGTAAACGCTACCAACAATATCAAAGCATTTAGTTTTTTTCTTGAATTTCTTTGGTTGTTTTCTTTCATTTCTTTTCCTTCCTTTTCTTTTATTTTCTTTATATTTTTAAAATTTTATAAACTATCTTTTGTTTTGTGGAACTTCGTCATTTTGCAAAATATGTTCCTCTGTAAGAGTCATATGCATTTTGATTTCTCCACCAATTAAGTCATCTTTGCATTCTGGGTCATCACCTTCGACCCAAACGACAACAGTCCATTTATCTATATCTCCAACTTTAAAGTTTTCTGATAATTCTAACATCACTGTATCATCATTTTTGAATGGTTGTGTATTTGGTTCTGGTTCACCTGTTTCTTTATTATTTTTTGCATAAATTACTTTATTTCCATTTTTAAAAACCATTACCCTAATAGCTTCATCTACATTTTTAATTACATCATCAATTTTGATTGTAGTCCAATAATTGATTGTGTCTTGTCCCATATTTTCAGCATAAAATGTATAAGCTATGTAATTTTTACCATTATGTGAGCCATCACCTCCATTGTCGATATCTTCTGGTAACCAGTTAACTGATATATCTGTAAAAAAGTCTATATCTTTTGACCTAAGAAATGTTCTTGTATATTTATGTTCTTTGTCTTCATAAATTACTAAACCACTTTCTCGCCCATATTCACTATCAAGTGTTACAGTGAAATTTTCTCCCCTATAAAATATTGATAGTATGATATAAATATTTATCAAAAAAATAACTATTATTGCTAGTGTTACTCTAAAAGCTATACGCCTTGATTTCTTTCTTTTTTCCTTTTTAGCCTTTTCTTCTAACTTTTGACCAGCTATTTTTTCGTCTACTTGCTCATCAATTGTTTTATCTTCGTTTTTTGTTTGTTCATTTGCCATATTACCACCTAGTCCTCCAAAAAATATTTTTTTTCAACAATATCTATTAATATTATACTTAGTACGCTTTTCTTTGTCAATGGCTTTAATATTACATTTATATTACATTTGTGTTACATTTTATATTTGCTGTTTTTGCTGTACTTATCAATTATCTCGTAACATTGAACTGGTTATTCTCACTACTATTTCAATTGCTTTTAAAGGGTCATTTTGCTCGTTTTGATAATAATTATAAGCATCTTTTCCAAACTTTGTATCTAATACATCTTTTGCAAGATTTTCATCTTCTGTTCCATTTCCTTGGTATGTCCAACTAACATTCAATTTCAATGTTGCATTAGCCTCTGGAGTTTTTTCATCATCAACATATTCTCCATCAATTCTAGTTTTATCATATGTATAGCTTACGTTAAATGGGTATGATGTATCATCTGCAAATACATGGACGGTGTTTCCATCTGTTTTTATTCCACCATTTGCTTTTAATTGACTCAACACTTCTTTTCCAAAAACTTTAACAGATACTAACTCATATTTAATTGATGAACTAGTAGTAGTTAAATTTCTTACATGAACAATGTCCTCTCTATCAGGCATTCCTGGATAAATTTCATCTATTGTGAATGTATACTTTTCATCTAAAATTTCTTTATTATCTACATAATAAGACACATCCCAAGGTGTTACATTACTTTCTAATCCACTCATTGTAACTGGTTCATTCACATTAAACCATGCATAGGTATTTACTATTAATATTACTGAAAATATCATTATTAATCTAATTCTAGACGCGACACTTCGCTTTTTTGCTCGTCTGAATTCACGTAATATATTCATAAATCCTCCATTCTATCTTTAGTCATTTTCGTTTTCTTCTTCATCATCACTTTCATTTTCGTCACTTTCATCATTCTCATCAGTTTCATAATTATCTTCTTCGTCAATTATCTCAATTTCCTTTTCTTGATAAGAATCTTCCTTAGGTTCCGCTAATTTATGAATTTTTTCTTTTTTAGAATTCTTAAAAGTCAAAAATACATTTAATACTAAAATCGAAACGATGACGAAAACTGAGTATATATTTGTCGCTAATTTATATAAAATAGTTAATAATTTCGACTTATATATTACAATACCATAAATTTGGTCTTGATTAATTTTAGGGTCTTCAACACTTGAACTGTTTAAACCTTTTGCATGAAAAGTTAGTCTTCCATTTTCCTCATTCTCAATTTCAACAACATTATGCATAATAATTTTTCCATTATATTCGCCATATTTTCCTAGGTAAACAATATCCTCACCAACGCTGATATTCTTAGGTTCTGTTTCTTTGCATATAACAACCTCTCCAACTTGATATTCAGGTTCCATACTTCCAGTAATAACTCTAAATATTCTATAGCCTCCGATAGACCTATTACTATCACTAATCTTTTGTAGTATTATTACTGCTGTTAACAAAGCACAAAATATAATAAGAATTTGATATAATAGTTTGATTACTATTTTTATTACTTTTTTTGCTTTACTTTCTTGTCTAATCTGGTCTTTCATAATTTTTTACCTCTTTATACATTGTAATTATCTCTCAACTTTTTAATTTCGTATTTCTTTCTTTTCATCTTTCTATCATTTTTCTTATTGTCATTTAAACTAACTAGTACAAATACAATTATTACAAAAATAAATATATTGATAAACCCTCTTGTATTTTGTATATATCTTACAAACTTCCCTAGTTTTGGAATACTAACTAGCACTTTTCCATAAATATCTTGCATACTCACAAAATCTTTATCATATACTTCATTATTATCCCCTTTTGTTATAAATTTCACCTCTTCTTTGTCTTTTGTGATTCCAAATATTCTATGTGATATTATTCTATCATTTTGTCTAAATGTTATAATATCACCCTTTTTAAGTTCTTTAATTTTGCATTTTTGAACAATTACTAAATCATCTTTATAAAATGTAGGTTCCATACTTTCAGAAACAATGTCAAATACATAAAATCCCAAAATATGTGTATGTTCTTCAAATGATAATATTAAATTAATTATAAAAAGTATTATTAAGCTAATAAGTATTATACTCTTAATTATTTTTTTTGTCATCTTTTTATTTTTAATTTTATTAGAAATTTTTTCAACATCATATTCCAATTTTTATCTCACCTTATATTATTTTCTTTTGCATTATTTTTTCAGCATTTCTTTTACAGAAACTATATATTCCAAATCATCAATAGAATATTTACTTTTC
>ENA-OPSJ01002503-OPSJ01002503.1-human-gut-metagenome-genome-assembly--contig:-NODE-2503-length-11835-cov-1.846689_pt1 | contig 11835 bp, 8 predicted proteins | sample MGYA00241801_ERZ501893 | MGnify/ENA primary metagenome ERZ501893 (study PRJEB25962, sample SAMEA2042219) | human gut metagenome | biome: human gut; feature: human-associated habitat; material: faeces...
CCGTTTTCAACAGATGGCAAAAGAAGCTATGAAAAAGATCTATGCTGCCGGGCATATTCCAATCGTAGTAGGCGGAACCGGATTTTATATTCAGGCACTACTTTATGATATTGATTTTACAGATAATGATAATGACACCTCGCTCCGCGCAGAATTAGAAACATTTGCAGAAGAACATGGCGCAGAGGCACTTCATGAAAAACTTCGCGAAGTGGACCCAAAATCGGCAGATACTATCCATGCAAATAATATAAAGCGGGTCATTCGGGCATTGGAATTTTATCAGAAAACCGGAATAAAAATTTCTGAGCACAATGAAACAGAGCGGCAAAAAGAGTCGCCCTATCAATTTGTATATTTTATATTAAATGATGACCGCAAGAACCTGTACCGCCGTATAGATCTACGAGTTGACAAGATGATAGAAGAGGGGCTTGTCGCGGAAGTTAAGGCTTTAAAAGCGCGTGGCTATGACCGCAGTATGGTTTCTATGCAGGGACTTGGATATAAAGAAATTCTGGACTATCTGGACGGAGCATGCACATTAGAAGATGCCATTTACAAAATCAAACGAGATACAAGACATTTTGCAAAACGTCAGATTACATGGTTCAAGCGAGAGAAGCATGTGACATGGATTAATAAAAAAGATTACAATTATGATGAAGATAAGATTCTGGAAGTGATGCTCGAATCTATTAAAAAAGATATTTTGGAGGGACAATCATGTTAAATATAGAAGATATGTATCTGGAAATGGGAATCCGCAGAGAGGTTTACGATTTCGGAAGCCAGATTGAAGGAACTTTAAAAGAACGTTTTGATGCCATCGACAAAGTGGCAGAGTACAATCAGTTGAAAGTCGTGCATGCAATGCAGAAATGTAAAGTCAATGCCGGCTGTTTCAAATACGCCAGCGGATACGGTTATGACGACCCGGGACGTGACACACTGGAAGAAGTGTACGCAGAGATTTTTCATACAGAAAGTGCTCTTGTAAGACCGCAGATCACATGCGGAACTCACGCGCTGGCCATTGCCTTATTCGGTAATCTCCGTCCGGGTGATGAACTTTTGGCACCTGCCGGAAAGCCTTACGATACTCTGGAAGAGGTAATCGGCATCCGCCCGTCAAAAGGTTCTCTCGCAGAATATGGAGTAAGTTACCGTCAGGTGGAACTGTTAGAAGACGGAACCTTTGATTATGACAGCATCCGTAAAGCAATCAATGAAAAAACACGTCTTGTGGAGATCCAGCGTTCCAAAGGATACCAGACACGTCCGTCTTTCTCTGTAAAGCAGATTGGAGAACTGATCTCTTTTGTAAAGAGTATTAAACCGGATGTGATCTGTATGGTGGATAACTGCTACGGTGAGTTTGTAGATACCATTGAGCCAAGTGATGTGGGAGCTGATATGATCGTTGGTTCTCTGATCAAAAATCCGGGCGGCGGACTTGCGCCTATCGGCGGTTATATTGCAGGTACTAAGGAGTGCGTGGAGAATGCTTCTTACAGAATGACCTGTCCCGGACTTGGCAGTGAGGTAGGCGCAACTCTGGGAGTCAACCGTTCTTTCTTCCAGGGATTTTTCCTTGCACCAATGGTTACCAAGGGTGCGTTAAAGGGAGCTGTGTTTGCGGCAAATATTTATGAGAAACTTGGATTCCCGGTAATCCCGGATTCCACAGAGCCACGTCAGGACATCATTCAGGCGGTAAGTCTTGGCACACCGGAAGGTCTGATCGCGTTCTGTAAGGGTATTCAGGCAGCAGCACCGGTTGACAGTTATGTAGATCCGGAGCCATGGGATATGCCCGGATATGACAGTCAGGTTATCATGGCAGCAGGTGCTTTTGTACAGGGCTCTTCCATCGAGCTTTCTGCAGATGGTCCGATGAAGCCTCCATATGCAGTGTATTTTCAGGGAGGACTTACCTGGGAACATGCAAAACTGGGTGTTCTGATGTCCCTGCAGAAAATGGTTGATAAAGGACTTGTAACTTTATGAAAAAAAGACAGGTAGTGATCACAGGAGCAGGAGCCTGTGGACTGATGGCAGCGATCATGGCAGCCCGAAACGGGGCAGCAGTCACTGTTCTGGAACAGAACGAGAAACCCGGAAAGAAAATCTGTGCTACAGGAAACGGCAGATGTAATTTTTCCAATCTTGCAAGACCGGATGATGCATACAGAGGCGAACATCCGGAATTTGTCGAAGATGCACTCAGAGAGTTTTCTGTCGAGAATACCATTGAGTTTTTCAAAGAGATAGGAATCTATCCTTTAAACAGGAACGGCTATCTTTATCCGAGAAGCAATCAGGCGCAGAGTGTTGTAGATGTACTGTGTATGGAGGCTGCCAGTCTGGGTGTGAAAATAAAGACAAACGAACAGGTTACAGAAATAAAAACCGGGACAAATGGAAAGAATTTCCAAATCCTGACAAAAGGATGGCACTATGATGCAGATGCACTGATACTTGCCAATGGATCCCAGGCATCTTCTGTTTCAGGTTCAGACGGCAGCGGATATGTGCTGGCAGAGAGCTTTCATCACCGCATTGTCCCGGTTTATCCGGCACTTACTGCCCTGAAATGTAAGGGCTCTTCTTTTAAGGCATGGGCTGGTGTGCGTACAGAAGGAGAAATTTCCCTTTTTACAGATGGGAAATTCTGTAAATCTGAACGTGGCGAGCTGCAGCTTACAGAATACGGAATTTCCGGAATCCCTGTGTTTCAGCTCAGCACTTATGCAGTACGTGCAGTCAGAGAAGGACATAAAGCAGAGCTTCACATTAATTTCATGCCGGAGCTGTCAGAGGAAGAATTAAAGAAACTCCTGTATGCACGAAAGAAGGCATGTCCCTATAAAAAAGAAAAAGAACTCCTGGTGGGACTTTTCCCGGAAAAGCTTATCAAAATCCTTATATCACAAAAACAACTGGTTTCTGCCATAAGGGAATTTCCTCTTGAAGTGCAGGATGGCATGTCATTTTCACAGGCACAGGTCTGCTCCGGGGGAGTAGATACCTCACAGGTAAATTCTCAAACCATGGAGTCAAAGCTCTGTAGGGGTCTGTATTTTGCAGGGGAGCTTCTGGATATTGACGGTACATGCGGCGGATATAATCTGCAATGGGCATGGAGCAGCGGCGCAGTGGCCGGCAAAAATGCAGCAAAGGAGGAGAAAAATTGATTCGAATTTCACAGCTGAAACTTCCAATCACACATACAAAGGCACAGCTCGAAAAAAAGATTGCAAAAACATTAAAAAATCCCGGAAACAGTTTTACTTACGAGATAAAAAAGCAATCTCTGGACTGCAGACACAAAAATGACAAAATCTTTGTATATACTGTAGATGTAACGATCAGAGATGAACAGAAACTCGCCAAAAAAGTTAACAATAACAATATTATGTTGACCAAAGAGAAACCATATGAATTTCCCTCTCCGGGTGAGACACCTCTTTTACATTCTCCCGTTATTGTGGGAAGTGGTCCTGCAGGGCTTTTCTGCGGATGGTATCTTGCGAAGGCCGGATATTGTCCAATAATACTTGAACGCGGAGAAGAGGCTGAGAAACGTCAGAAAACAGTAGAGAATTTCTGGAAAAATGGTGTTCTTGACCCTGAGTCCAATGTACAGTTCGGAGAGGGCGGCGCCGGCACCTTTTCCGACGGAAAGCTGAACACGCTGGTAAAAGATCCTTACGGACGTAATCATGAGGTACTGAAGCGTTTCGTAGCTGCCGGCGCACCGGAAGAAATTATTTATCAGCAGAAGCCACATCTGGGAACGGATGTGCTGGTTGGTATTGTTGAAAAAATGCGTCATGAAATCGAAGAAATGGGAGGAAAATTCTGCTTCCGTTCCAAGGTGACAGATCTGATTTTTGAGAACAATACATTAAAAGAAATTGAGATCAACAATGATAAGAGAATCCCTGCACAAATCTGTGTACTGGCACCAGGACACAGTGCAAGAGATACTTTTGAAATGTTACAGGAACGTGGTGTTTATATGGAGCCAAAGTCATTTGCAGTGGGGCTGCGTATTGAACATCCTCAGGAAATGATCAATATGGATCTTTATGGAGAGCCTGAGAATGAATTACTTGGTGCAGCCAGCTATAAAGTAACCCATAAGTGTGCAAATGGCAGAGGTGTTTATTCTTTTTGTATGTGTCCGGGCGGATATGTTGTAAATGCATCCTCTGAACCCGGTCGTCTCGCAGTGAACGGAATGAGCTATCAGGCACGTGATTCCAGAAATGCAAACAGTGCCATGATCGTCACAGTTACACCAGAAGATTTCCCGGATAAAGGAGTTCTTGGCGGCGTAGAATTTCAGCGTGATCTGGAGAAAAAAGCATGGGAGCTCGGAGAAGGAAAAATTCCTGTTCAGCTGTTTGGTGATTTTTGCAAAAATCAGGCAAGTGAAGCATTAGGAGAGGTTACTCCCTGTATGAAGGGAGAATATATACTGACAAATGTACGCTCTGTTCTGCCAAAAGCAGTAGGCGATTCTATTGAAGAAGGTGTCAGAGCCTTCGGAAAACGAATTTCCGGATTTGACAGAGAGGATGCACTGCTCAGTGGCATTGAAAGCCGTACTTCTTCTCCTGTAAGAATCGTACGTGATCAGGAGCTCACAGCAAATATGGCAGGAATTTATCCATGTGGCGAAGGTGCAGGTTACGCAGGCGGAATCACAAGTGCTGCCATGGATGGAATCAAAGTTGCTGAGACTGTATGCCGAAAATATGCGGCTATAAAAAACAATTGATCTCTTAAGCGGGATATTACCGGTAAACATAAAGTTCACATAAAAATCAGAGAGGAGAGTGTACATCTCTCCTCTTTTATGCTAGAATATAATTTGCAATTTGCCCAGAGGCTTTAGAGAGCACAGGCAGACTTATGAATAATGCAAATAATATTATGAAGCAGCTTCCCAGGGAACAGCGGCCGTATGAGAAATGCTTTATGCAGGGTGAGGGTTCATTAAATGACACTGAACTGCTGGCAGTAATCCTGCGCAGCGGCACTTCAGGAAAGAATTCACTGGCACTTGCACAGGAGATCCTGAAATTTATGGAGTCGTCCTCCTATCCCGGCCTTATGGGGCTTATGCATGTATCTGTACAGGATCTTATGAAGATTCATGGAATCGGACAGGTAAAAGCAGTACAGTTAAAATGCATTGGAGAACTTTCCAAAAGAATTGCCAAGGCTGCTGCCAGACCGCAGATAGTTATGAACAATCCCTCCTCCATAGCAGCTTATTATATGGAAGAACTCCGCCATGAAGAGCAGGAACTGGTGATCTGTATGATGTCAGATGTGAAAGGACATTTTCTGGGAGATAAGATACTGACCCGGGGAACTGCAACCGGTTCGCTGGTAACACCAAGGGAAATCTTCATGGAAGCCCTGCGCCGCCATGCAGTCAGTCTGATATTGATACACAATCATCCAAGTGGTGATCCTACACCAAGTCCGGATGACTTACAGATCACAGCCAGGATTTATCAGGCGGGGGAACTGCTGGGAATACATCTGCTGGATCATATTGTGATCGGGGATCAGAGATACTGCAGCTTCAGAGAAGAAGGATTATGGAATACATGTACAGAATAAGGCAACAACAAAGGGGCAGAATATGCTATTTGAGAAAACATATGGAATAGATTTGGGAAGCAGTTCCGTAAAAGTCTATTCTTTTTTCAGAAACAAAACTTATATCGAGAAAAATATGATCGCGTCCAAGGGACACACGATCATTGCCATTGGAAATGAGGCCTATGAGATGTTTGAAAAATCCCCGGTAAATATTGCGGTGAACTCTCCGATGACTTTTGGAATGATCGCCAATCTGGAACTTCAGGAGATTGTTCTTTACAGTATGATCCGAAAGATCGATCATATCCTGGGATTTGGCGCAACAATGTATTTTACTGTTCCTCTGGATATGACTGCGGTTGAGAAACGGGCATATTTTCATGTGGCGAATGGTCACTGGTTAAAGAAAAATCGCGTATTTATGGTAGAGGCACCCATTGCAGATGCCATTGCCATGGGTGTCAATTTGGAAGATCCGGAAGGAAATATGATCGTAAATATCGGTGCACAGAGTACAGAAGTATCGATCATCACCGGAGGAAAGATCATTATCAGCAGGAAAATACCGCTGGGAGGCAGACAGATGAATGAATCTGTCTGCAGTGAAATACGTAAAAGATATAATCTGCAGATTGGCACAAGGACTGCCAAGAGGCTTAAGATGGTCATGGGACGCCTCAGTGATCCGAAAAAGGAAGTACGTAAGGTTGTAGGAATTGACTGTATTTCCGGACTGCCAAGAGAAGAAATCATTTCTTCTTATGTGGTAAATGACGGTATCATGAACTGTCTGAATGAGATTGCGGCAGAGATGAAAACATTTCTGGAGCGAATTCCTCCCCAGATTTCCTACCATATTGCGAAACAGGGGATTTACATAACCGGAGGCAGTACCAGACTTCCTTATATTGATAAATACCTTGCCAGTTATACAGGATTCACCTTTAATCTGTCAGATTTTTATGAAACCTCGGCAGTTACAGGTCTGGAGAAAATAATCAGAAATAAAGAACTGCGTGAATGGGCAGTACCGGTTACGCAGAGAAAACTATAATTTTTAGGGGTGCATCAATGAAAAACCTGAAAAAGAAAGTACATTTTAGGATTAAATTAAAAAGTAAACATCTTCTGGTCATTATGTCGATTTTCTGCGTCAGCTGTATTGCTGCCACTTTTTCATCCGGCGTAACCACTGCACCGCTGCAGGATGCCGCCGGGATACTGATCGTTCCATTTGAAAACAGCATCAATCGGATCAGTTCAGTTCTGAAAGGAATGCAGGACCGTATGCGTGATAAAGAAGAAATCCTCAGTGAGAACGAAAATTTAAAGGCACAGATAGACAGTCTCACAGAACAGAACAATAAACTGATCCAGGATCAGACAGAATATGTAAGATTACAGCAGATGTATAATCTTGACCAGCAGTATACCGAATATCCAAAGATTGCTGCAGAAATCATATCCAAAGATCCGGGCAACTGGTATGATACCTTTATGATCAACCGGGGATCTGCAGACGGCATTCGTGTGGATAATAATGTACTTGCAGATAAAGGTCTGGTCGGGATCGTGACAGAGGTCGGAACTCACTGGGCGACTGTACGTTCCATTATCGATGACAGCAGCAATGTCAGTGCCATGACTGTCAGCACACAAGATAACTGTGTGGTGGAAGGAGATCTGGAACTCATCGATGAGGGTAAATTAAGCTTCAGCCAGTTGTATGACCAGAATAATAAAGTAACAGTGGGGGAACGCATCGTTACCTCCAATATCAGTGAGAAATATGTAGAGGGACTGTTTATCGGATACGTCAGTGAGGTGGAACAAAACAGCAACAATCTGACCAAAACAGGTACCATTGTCACACCTGTAGATTTCCAGCATCTGAAAAATGTGCTTGTCATTACAGTAAATAAACAGGATTCTGTTAATGACAATGCTCAGGCAGCTCAGGAGGCGACTGCAAATGAAGAGTAAGATAGCGTTATTTTTTATGATCCTGATCAGTTTTCTTCTTCAGTGTACTCTTCTTCATGTGATATCCATCGGTTCTATCACGCCGAATCTGATCCTGATCCTGTGTATATCCATGGGGCTGATGCGCGGAAGAAAAAGTGGACTGTGGACAGGATTTTTCTGTGGATTTCTGGTAGACATGTTCTATGGCTCTGTGTTTGGTTTCTACGCTCTGATCTATATGTATATTGGCTTTTTAAGCGGATACGCCCACAGGATCTGCTATGATGATGACATAAAAGTTCCGGTTATGCTTGCAGGTATCGGGGATTTACTGTACGGACTTTCTGTCTATGCATTGCAGTTTCTGCTCAGGGGACGTCTGGGGCTCGGAACCTATTTATACCGGATTATTTTACCGGAGATTTTTTATACAGTGATCCTTACACTGATTGTTTACCGGGTATTTCATTATATTAATTATCATTTCATGAAGAATCCATCAATGAAGGAAAGTGAGTCTATTTGGGTACTAAAATAAAAAGATTTTTTAAAAAGATACGAATAAAACGTACCACAGTACTGGTACTGGTTTTTGTATTTATGTCAGCCTCTCTGGTGCGTCAGCTTTTTGAACTGCAGATCATCCAGGGAGAGGCTTATATCAGCAAATTTGAATCAAGAACAACAAAAAAACGTGTGATCAAAAGTACGCGTGGCAATATCTATGACAGAAATGGTGAGGAGCTGGCAACAAATGTGCTGGCTTATTCTGTTACCTTTGAGGATAATGGAACTTATGATTCTACCAGAGAAAAGAATCTTACACTGAACGGGATTGCCTATAAAGTCCTGAAAATCCTTGAGTCCAACGGGGATTCCATCAGTACCGGCTTCCATATTGTTTTGGATGAGAGCGGGAATTATGCTTTTGATGTTGATGAGGGATTTACTCTGAACCGTTTTCGTGCGGATATTTACGGAGAACCGTTGATTGATAACCTGACAAAAAAACAGAAAAATGCCACTGCAGATCAGATGATCGAGTTTATGAGCGGAAAAGAGGGATTTTCCATTGTTCTTTACGGCGATAATGCTTATACCAAAGAAGAACTGACATCCCATGGACTTCCGGAGAACCTGTCAAAGCAGGATATACTTGAGCTTTCCAAAATCCGCTATGCACTGAGCACTAACAGTTTCAAGAAGTACATGGCCGTTACGATTGCTTCAAATATAAGCGAAAAATCTGTAGCTGCAATCAGGGAAAATCAGCCGGAGCTTCAGGGAATTGACATTGTAGAGGATTCTGTCCGCAAATACATTGATGATGCAAGCATGGGACCAATTCTTGGTTATACGGGACAGGCTTCTTCAGAAGAGCTTGAAGAACTGAGACAGAAGAATCCTGATTATTCAAATGATGCGATCATCGGTAAATCGGGAATTGAGAAATATATGGAAACATCTCTTCAGGGAACAGACGGTGAAGAAACTGTCACTGTCGATAACCTTGGTAAAGTACTTAAGATTGACGACAGCACAAGAGTAGAACCTGTCGCAGGTAACGATACCTATCTTACCATAGACAGCAGCTGGCAGTCCGCCATCTACCAGATACTGAAACAGAGAGTTGCCGGAATCCTTTTATCCAAGATTGAAGCATCCAAAACCTATGATTTCAGTGTAAATGATGCTGCACAGATTAAAATACCGATCTATGATGTATATAATGCCCTAATTGCCAACAGTGTCATCGATATCAATAAATTCAGTGATGCCAACGCCTCCGATACAGAAAAAAATTTATATGCCAAATTTCAACAGAAACAGCAACAGGTTTTTGATACAATAACTAACAGGCTGACAGCTGAGAATCCACCGGCCGTAAAAGATGAAGATGATCAGATCCAGGAATACCTTACTTATATCTGTAATGATCTTCTCAGAGATACGCTGGGGGTTATCTCAAAGAATGCCATTGATACCTCTGACAGTATTTATCAGAAATGGACAACCGATAAAGATATCAGTCTGAAAGATTATCTGACATATGCGGCAAGTCAGAACTGGATCGATATTTCCAAATTTTCTACAGAAGGAGATTATCTGGATTCCGATGAAGTATATCAGGCTCTTACAGATTATCTGATCGATTATCTTAAAAAAGACACCAATTTCTCAAAACTTCTATATAAGTATATGCTTCAGGAGGACACCATTTCCGGAAGCGAGATCTGTCTGGTGCTGTATGAACAGGGAGTTTTATCAAAAGATGATGGCAGTTACGAGGCACTGGCCTCCGGCTCCATGACAGCTTATGACTTTATGATCAATAAAATTTATACTCTCGAAATAGAACCTGCACAGCTTGCGCTGGAGCCATGTTCTGCTTCTGCAGTAATCACAGATGTCAAAACAGGGGATGTTCTTGCATGCGTATCCTACCCGGGATATGACAATAACCGTCTGGTAAATAACATGGATACGGATTATTATGCGAAATTATCTACAGATAAATCCAGTCCGTTTTTCAATAAAGCAACCCAACAGACAGCAGCACCGGGTTCTACATTTAAGATTCTGTCTACAATTGCCGGAATGTCTGAAGGAGTGATCGATGACGGAACATACATTAACTGTACCGGCTCCTTTGATCTTGTAACACCTCCGATCAACTGCTGGAACAAACAGGGACATGGAGAGATCGAGATCAGGGAGGCGATTGAGCAGTCCTGTAACTATTATTTCAACATGGTTGGTTTTAAACTTGGTCAGGATGCAGACGGAAACTTTTCAGAAAACCGAAGCCTGAGTGTACTGCAAAAATATGCTTCAGAGATTGGTCTGGATAAGAAAACAGGTATCGAGATCACAGAATCCGCACCTCATGTGTCAGATTCCTACGCAGTCCCGTCTTATATCGGACAGGGTACCAATGCTTATACCACCAGTCAGCTGGCACGTTATGCAACAGCGATCGCTACCAGTGGAAATGTTTATGATCTGACTTTACTTGACAGACAGACAGATTCCAAGGGTAATACTTTAAAAAAATATGAGCCGGATATCATTAATACAGTTGATGTATCACAGAATGTGTGGGATGATATTCACGACGGAATGTACCGGGTAGTACAGACTCACAGACAGTTTGACGGACTTGGCGTGGATGTGGCAGGTAAAACCGGTACAGCCGAGGTAAATGTTTATCATCCAAACATGGTATGTTTGTGGGATATGCCCCGGCTTCAGATCCTGAATATGCGATTGCAGTGCGTATTGAGAATGGATATACTTCCGGTAATGCGTGTCTTGCAGCTGATGATATTTTTAAATATATCTTTGAATTAACTGATGAAAAGTCTATTCTTACCGGTGTTGCGGCAAGTGATACCAGTGACACTTCGAATGACTAAAACTACCATACAGGAGAATACCAGAAGAATGGAAATTTTTTCAGGGAGGAAATTGTAACTATGAGTGAAGTCATTGTGATTACTTCCGGCAAAGGCGGAGTAGGAAAAACCACAACTGTCGCCAATATCGGAACAGGTCTGGCTATGCTGGGCAAAAAAGTTGTTGTGGTTGATACAGATATCGGTCTGCGGAATCTGGATGTTGTTCTGGGCCTGGAGAACAGGATTGTCTATAATCTGGTGGATGTCATTAACGGAAGCTGCCGTCTGCGACAGGCTCTGATCAAGGATAAAAGACATCCGGAATTATGTCTTCTGCCATCTGCGCAGACAAAAGACAAATCCGCTGTGTCTCCGGAACAGATGATAAAACTGACCGACGATCTGAGAGAACAGTTTGATTATATTCTTCTGGACTGTCCGGCAGGAATTGAACAGGGATTTAAAAATGCGATCGCAGGTGCTGATAAAGCCCTGGTAGTTACCACGCCGGAGGTTTCTGCGATACGTGATGCAGATCGGATCATCGGACTCCTGGAAGCCAACGAGATCAGAGATATCAGCCTGATCATCAATCGCCTGCGGCCGGATATGATTGCAAGAGGTGATATGATGTCCGTAGAAGATGTGTTGGAAATCCTGGCTGTAGATCTGATCGGTGCGATCCTGGATGATGAACAGATCGTGATCTCCACAAATCAGGGAGAACCTTTATCCGGAAAAAATTCCCAGGCAGAAGAAGAGTATCGCAATATCTGCCGGAGACTTATGGGCGAAGAGGTCCCTTATGTTACTGTGCGTCGAAAAAATGGTGTATTCCACCGTCTTG
>ENA-OPSJ01002511-OPSJ01002511.1-human-gut-metagenome-genome-assembly--contig:-NODE-2511-length-11812-cov-2.740835_pt1 | contig 11812 bp, 7 predicted proteins | sample MGYA00241801_ERZ501893 | MGnify/ENA primary metagenome ERZ501893 (study PRJEB25962, sample SAMEA2042219) | human gut metagenome | biome: human gut; feature: human-associated habitat; material: faeces...
CCGCCTGCCGCGCCGGGACGTTGTACGGAGTGCGTACAGTCCATGACCACACGGGGCACAAAGGCTTTCATATCCGGAATATTACGGAAATCCACCACCAGGTTATTGTAACCGTAAATATTGCCGCGCTCGGTCAGCCAAATCTCCCTTGCTCCACTCTCCTGCGCTTTTTCCACGGGGTATTTCATGTCAAGTCCCGACAGGAACTGGGCTTTCTTGATGTTGACAATCTTACCGGTATGGGCTGCCGCCACCAACAAATCGGTCTGACGACACAAAAAGGCCGGTATCTGTAAGACATCCACCACTTCGCCCACCGGAGCGGCCTGAAAACTTTCATGAATGTCCGTCAGAAGTTTAAGACCGTACTTCTCACGCACGTCACCCAACATCTGCAAACCCTTCTCCAATCCGGGGCCCCGATAAGAATGCACCGAAGTACGGTTGGCTTTATCAAAAGAAGCCTTAAAGTAAATCTCTATATTAAATTTCTGCTTTATCCGAACCAGCTCGCACGCCACCTCGTCCAACAAATCAGCGGATTCAATCACACACGGACCGGCTATAAATATAGGGGTCATGACAATCTGTTTTAATAATATAATGTGCAAAGGTACACAAAAAAAGAAGAAATACCACGCCAGACTTGGCAAATACCGGTTAAAATCGTACTTTTGAAAAACCTATACCTACAAAAGGAACAATAAAATAAAAACAAAAAACGACCATGCACAAGAAAAATATCTTCTGGTTACTGAGCATATATATGCTAACGTGTGCACCGGTTTCTGCACAAGTGCTGTTTGAAAAGGATTGCCAGACGGAAATCTTCGTAGGTAAAGAAGAGAAAGAAGTGGTACACACCGCATTGGAAATCCTGCAAAAGGACGTAAAGAACATATTCGATGCCCGACTGGTTCCCGCCTCTGCTCCGGGACATGACATAGAAATCGTGGCCGGAACGGTCGACAATCCGGAAATGCAGGCTTACCTGAAAAGAAATGAAGTAGACCTCCCTCCCATCATGGGGCAATGGGAAGCATTCCAAATTCGCAAGTTAGGCAAAAAGCAAGTTCTCGTCACCGGAAGCGATGCTCGAGGGTTGGCCTACGGCCTTTTGGAAATTTCACGCATGATAGGCGTTTCGCCGTGGGAATGGTGGGCGGACGTGACTCCCGACAAGCGCGACCGCTTCCTTGTCTCCGAAATCAAAGAGGGGCAGCAAGCCACTTCCGTGCAATTCCGAGGTATCTTCCTCAACGACGAAGACTGGGGGCTGACACCGTGGTCTACAAAGAACTTCGAACCGGAGGCTCAAACCCAATATCCGGTCAAAGGACGTTTCAAAGGACAAGTCGGCCCGAAAACATACGCCAAAGTCTTCGAATTGCTTCTTCGGCTACGTGCCAACACCATTTGGCCTGCCATGCACGAAGTGACCATGCCTTTCTATTTCGTAGAAGGCAATCGGAAAATGGCGGAACGCTATGGCATAGTGGTCAGCACATCTCACTGCGAACCCATGATGCGTAACTCGGCTACGGAATGGGACTTAGCCGGAAAAGGCGACTACAATTTTCTCAAGAACCGCCAGGCCGTAGTAGATTACTGGACAGACCGGCTCAAAGAACTGGGACATTCGGATAATATCTTCACGATGGGCATGCGGGGCAAACATGACGGAAGGATGATTGGTGTAAAGAATACCCATGAATACAAAGATGCCCTGAATGCTGTGTTGCAAGTACAAGACAGCCTGCTCCGACAGTACATTCATCCGGACAGTAAAAAGATTCCGCAACAGTTCGTCCCCTACAAAGAAGTATTGGACGTGTACCGGGCCGGATTGGAAGTGCCTGACCACATCACCTTGGTATGGCCGGACGACAACTTCGGCTACATTCGTCACTTTCCCGATGAGAAAGAAAGAAAACGCACGGGCGGAAACGGCGTATACTACCACACTTCATACTGGGGTGAGCCTCACGACTTCCTTTGGCTCGGTATCGTACAGCCCTCATTGATGTATCAACAGATGAAAACGGCTTACGACCGGAATATGCGCAAGATATGGGTGCTCAACGTCGGAGACATCAAGCCGTCCGAATACCTGACCGAGCTCTTCCTCGATATGGCTTGGGACATCAACCTTTCCGGATGCAAGGACGGAAGCGAAGTTGTATTCTCGCATCTGGGCAACTGGCTGAACCAAACGTTCGGAAAGAAAACGGGGAAGGAGCTCTTACCTCTCATGAAAGATTTCTACTTGCTCTCCCACATCCGCAAACCGGAATTCATGGGTAATACGCGGACATACGACAAGCGGCACGAACAAATCGCCGACCTGCCATGGTCTACGGAGGAAATCAACGAACGCCTCGAACAATTCAAAAAACTATCAGACCGGGTGGAAAAATTGTATGCAACCGTTCCGTCCAACCGCAAAGATGCTTATTTCGAAATGATCCAGTATCCCGTACAAGCCTCGAACGAAATGAACAAAAAGATGCTCTATGCACAGTTTGCCCGCCACACCCCGTCCGACAGCGCTTCTTTATGGAAGAAGTCCGACGCGGCATACGACAGCATCGTTTCCCTGACCCAGCGGTTCAACTCCCTGCTCGACGGCAAATGGAACCACATCATCAGCACTGCCCCTCGCGGACTGATCGTATTCGACAAGGTCAAGCGCACTGCATCATCCACGGCCTTAGTGTCCTCCCCTGCCCCGCTACAGTTGTGGAACGGCACGGAACATGATGCCGTGACAGGTCAGCATACCGTCATCGACGGTCTGGGACATTCCGGGAAAGCCATCTACTTGGGTAAGGGTGGAACAGTGGAATACGAATACCGAAACTTCCGGAAAGACAGCCTGACCGTAGAGGTATGCCTCGTACCGACCCATGCCGTAGAAGGCGGAAAACTGCGTTTCGCCGTCTCCACGGATGACCGTGAGCCACAGGTGTTCGACTGCGAAACCGCAGAATACAGCGAAGAGTGGAAAGTCAACATTCTGCGGGCACAAGCCGTCAAAACCGCCCGCTTCCCCTCCGGCAGCAGAAAAGGACGCATCAAGATTACGGCATTGGACGAAGGAGTGGTCATAGACCAAATACGACTAAGATAATTTTAGGATAGAACTGCGAATGTTATTTCAGGCGTATGTGTAGCAAAGATAACTAACTGCACATACGCCCCATTATGGGAACGTGCCGTTTGAGGTGCCAAAAGGATGGGTATGGACAACATTGGGAGAAATAAGCAATTATGGTGATTGCAGTAATGTTTCTGTCATAGAAATTGCCGCTGATGAATGGATACTAGAACTTGAAGATTTAGAAAAAGATACAGCTTCCATTATTCAAATGCTATCAAAAAAAGAAAGAAACATCAAAGGTGTACGTCACAAATTCAAAAAAGGAGATGTATTATATTCCAAATTGCGCACATATTTGAATAAGGTGTTGGTTGCTCCTAAATTTGGGTATTGTACAACGGAAATTATTCCTTTCAATTCATATTGTGGTATTTCCAATTTTTACTTGTGCCATGTGTTGCGGTCTGCATATTTCCTTGATTATACGCAACAATGTGGTTATGGTGTAAAAATGCCAAGATTAAGCACAAATGATGCGTGCAAAGGAATGATACCATTACCTCCACTTGCAGAGCAACATCGCATTGTAACAGAAATAGAAAAATGGTTTGCTTTGATTGACATTATCGAGAATGGGAAAGCTGATTTACAAACAACTATCAAGCAAACTAAAAGCAAAATCCTCGACCTCGCCATTCACGGAAAGCTTGTGCCGCAAGACCCGAATGACGAGCCTGCCATCGAACTGCTAAAACGCATAAATCCCGACTTCACACCTTGTGATAACGGGCATAGTGAGAAGTTGCCATCGGGATGGCGTCTAGCGAATTTAGGTATGATTGGAGCATGGCAATCTGGAGGAACTCCTAGTCGTTCCAATAAATCCTATTATGGAGGAAGTATTCCTTGGCTTAAAACAGGCGATTTAAATGATGGATTGATTTTAGATGTACCAGAAAGAATAACAGAGGAAGCGGTCGCAAACTCTTCTGCTAAAATTAATCCTACTGGAAGTGTGTTAATTGCGATGTATGGTGCAACAATTGGTAAATTGGGAATACTTACTTTTCCAGCTACCACAAATCAAGCCTGTTGTGCCTGCATTGAATTTTGTGGCATAACACAATTATTTCTTTTCTATTTTCTTTTATCGCAAAGAAAAACGTTTGTTTCCAAAGGAGGTGGTGGAGCACAATCCAATATCTCAAAAGAAATAATTGTTAATCATAATATATCTCTTCCTCCTCTTGCCGAGCAACAACGTATCGTTCAAAAGATAGAAGACCTGTTTTCTATTCTTGATAACATTCAAAATACCTTAGAAGTGTAATCAAATACACTTCTAAGGGCTGATGTAACTTTACCAGTTTACTACTTTATCCACAATCTTCTGCTGCTCACTGGCAGTTCTACGAAGATAGATACGAGTGGTTTCTATGCTTTCATGCCCCATAAGGTCGGCAAGAAGAGCAAGGTCATTAAAACGGTCAAGAAAGTTCTTGGCAAAACGATGCCGGAATGAATGAGGATAAACCACCTCCTTGTTCATTCCGTATTTTTCGGCAAAATGTTTAAGTTGGGAAGCGATTCCACGAGTGGTAATACGCTGTCCGAAACGGTTCAAGAAGATATAACCGGATGTTAAACCTTGATTTTTCAACCATTTCTCTGCTTCCGTCCGTAGGTTCTTGGGGATGTATAGCCGTCGAATCTTTCCACCTTTGCTATACAGGTCAAGATAGCCCACTTTGATATGTTCCGCTTTGATGTGGAGTAATTCGCTGACACGCGCTCCGGTGGCAGCCATAAACCACACGATAAAATACCACTCCTCATAACCATCAGTTTTGAGCCGCACTTTCAGAAATTTATAATCAGCATCGCTAATGACATTTTCTAAAAAGTTCTTCTGCTGCACTTTGACAAACTTCACTTTCAGTCTGTCCTGCTTGATAAACTCCAAATACTTGTTGATGCCTTGCAAGCGTAAATTGACAGTCTGTGGTTTGAAGTTTTCCACCAAATACCCTTTATAGGCCAATAGGTTCTTCTTGTTTATTTCCCCATAGTGACAGAGAAAGTAGTTCACCGTCCACACGTATGATGTCACAGTGTTCTTTGCCAAATTCGTTTTGGTGAGATAGATTTTGAATTTTGTTACCATATTACATTGATTTATAATGAATACAGTAATAATATAAATTAAATGAAACGTATCGGGCATTATACGCAGTTACCCGAAGGATGGGTATTGGCTCCAATGCAAATGTTGTGTTCTCTGATAGACGGAGAGAAGGTGAATGGAAAGGAGTTGCCCTATCTTGATGTGAAGTCTTTAAGAGGAGAACGCGGTTTCAAGTCTATGACAAGCGGAAGATATGTCCCTGCAAACAGTTTAATGATTTTAGTTGACGGGGAGAATTCTGGCGAGGTGTTCAGAACAGAGATTGAGGGCTATCAAGGCAGCACTTTCAAGCAGCTATATATCAATGAAAATATGTTTGCCGACTATGTCTTACATATAATCAACCTACATCGTAGGACTTTGCGCGAAAACAAAATTGGCTCAGCGATACCCCACTTGAATAAAAAACTATTTAAGGCTATTGAAGTTCCTATACCGCCTTATAATGAGCAAGTAAAGATTGTCGCTGCAATAAATTCTGTACATAACACCTTAAATGCAATAATGGGGAACTTATAAATTTTCCATTATTGCATCAAGCATCTCAAACATTAACTTTACAGTTTTGATTATGCGCTTTTGTTCTTTCCTTGGTGGTACCGGTATGTGAAGTTTGGAGTATTCCGAAATCCAATAACGTTTGTGGGTATCGCCTATAAGCCGTGTGATGCTCATGAACATTGCAACATATTCAACCTCCATATCATTAGTAACTTGCAGAATCTTCATGGCAGACGATTTTACTTTGAACGGAAAGTCAACAAGCCTCGAATCTGTTGTGAAGTCATCAAAAATGATGCAAGGTGTATTTGAGTAAACGCCCTTGGTTTCATTAGTATAACCAATAATGAACGATTTTCCTGCTGTTAAAACAGGGATTGGATAACTGTTGGCATAGTCAGTGGTGCTAACGATATAGGCTTGTGGTTGTTCGTATTCTACCACATCTTTCAAGCGGCACATACACCATCCTTCGGGTAACTGCGTATAATGCCCGTTATCACAAGTGATTTCTGCCTTAGGATTGATGCATTTAAGTAGTTCAATGGCTGGCTCATCGTTCGGGTCTTGCGGTACGAGTTTACCGTGTATAGCGAGGTCAAGAACTTTGCTCTTAGTGCTAGCGATAAGGTTTTGCAAATTGGTAGAGTCGGCTTCGAGAGTATCAATCAGTGTGAACCATTTCTCGATTTCAGCTACTATACGTTGCTGCTCAGATAAGGGAGGATATGGCATCAAAATATTTTCCAATACGCCTTGATTAAGATTATCCATTGTAGCACCAACACATTCAGATTTTAATATTTTCTGAAGATAGGTTGAGCCATATACAACTGAGAAGAACCTTGCATCCATACCATTTAGATGAAGAAAGAACGAACCTGTACCACAATATGCTCCAATTGCTTCATTTATGACTATTGCACATTTTGACAAGTCTCCCCTACGAGCTAAAAGAATATCGTATTCTTCAAGTATATATCGTTCTAACTCTTTGGCTTTATCTGCCGAAATACGGACAGCTTTAGTTACATCGATTTTTCCATCTATTATGTTAGCTGGATTGATTAGAGGATAATCACTATTATCTATATAGTCCGATTTATGAACCATAGAGCCAAATGGACCAGTAGAAAACTTATTGCAAAGTTCTTTCAACTCACACCACACCCACCCGCTCGGCACTTCAAACGGCACGTTCCCATAATGGGGCGTATCAGAAGTCTTGGCTGCTTTTTTACTTCGTTTTATCTTTCCCTCTTTTATCAGCCGTTCTTTCTCCGCTTTAATGCGTTCAAGCAAGACGGATGCAGGCTCATCATTCGGGTCTTGCGGAACGAGTTTGCCACGAATGGCAAGGTCGAGTATCTTTTGGCGCAACGCTTTTGTATCCATCGTTGTATTTCCGTTTGTAATTGTGCTGTCAAAAACTGCACAATTAATATTCATTTTCTTCCAGTTTCTTTAATTCCTCATTTTCTTCAAACTCTTCAATCCATTCCTTCACCTTGGCTTGCAATAAAGCCTTATTGGGGAGATAGAGTTGGTAAGCAGAAGCATAGATATTGGCATCCTTAGGCAAGGTAAGTTCCACAAGTGCATCGTTCTTCTCTTTACACAGTAGAATGCCGATTGTCGGCTTTTCAAAGTATTGTTTGACATAGCGGTCATAATAGTTGACATACATCTGCATCTGCCCAAGGTCTTGGTGAGTAAGTTTGTCTATCTTCAAATCTATGAGTACATAGCATTGTAGCAAACGATTGTAAAACACCAAGTCAACAAAGAAATACTGCTCATCAAACGTGAACCGTTTCTGCCTTGCTTCGAAAAGGAATCCTTTGCCAAGTTCTAACAGGAATTGCTGCATCTTGTTGATGATGGCATTCTCTAATTTAGATTCCGAGTAGGCAGCATCAGGCTTTAGACCCAAAAACTCTAATGTGATGGGATTCTTGATAATGTCCGACGGCTTTTCGATTCTCTGTCCCTCTCGCGCCAACCGCATCACTTCAGCCTTATTCCGGCTCAGGGCAAGGCGTTCATAGAGGCTACTGCCCACCTGACGGCTGAGTTGTCTCACGCTCCATTGCTGTTCTGCACATTCTATTTCATAGAAACTGCGAGCATCAGGATTCTCGATACGCATGAGTATAAGATAATGAGACCATGAAAGGGTAAATGTGGAAGCCGGATTTGATAAACAGCGGTTATCATTTTTGTCTTCTTCAATTTGATGAACACTGTTTATCAAATTACCATAAACCAAATAAAACTGTCGAATCTGACGCAAATAAGGATACGACCATCCATTGCCTAACCTATCGGTCAGACGTTTGGAAAGTTCTTTCAGCACCGCCTTTCCGTATTCGGCTCTTGTTTCTCCCTTTTGCTCATATTCCACTATATATTGTCCGATATGGAACTTAGTATAGACCTCAGCTATATTGACGGTTGTTGCCACACGTTCCCTTGCCTGCGTGACAAGGTCAACAACCTTTAGGAACAGGTCGTTTATATCATTATCATTTGTGACAATATCTTTTCCCATAACTCAATTTTCTTTAATATTCGCGAGCAACTTTTCAAGCTCTGCCACAGCCGAACTTATCGTTTGGCTTTTCTCCTTTATGTCCGCCATCAGTTCCGCCAATGAACGGTCATCGGCTTCTCCGCCTTGCTTTATCCAAGTGATGTCAAGACTGGTCTTGTCGCGGGCAAGGATATCATCTACCGGATATTTCCGCCACCGTCCTTGCGGGTTGTTCTCCGCATCGAAAGTTTCTATCCGGTTGTTATAGCAGGAAACGAAATCATCCAAATGATGCCGTTGCAATTTGTTGGTAGCAAGAGTATGTTTGATGTCTGTACGATAGTCGTAGAACCAAATCTCTTTTGTGGGTTGCCCCTTGGTAAAAAACAGCACATTGGCCTTCACCCCTTGCGCATAAAATATACCGGTAGGCAAACGGAGGATAGTGTGCAGGTTGAAATCCGTGAGCAGTTTCTTGCGTATCGTTTCGCCGGCACCACCTTCAAAAAGTACATTATCCGGCAATACCACGGCGGCGCGGCCTCCCATTCTAAGCATCAGCATCATGTGTTGGAGAAAGTTCAACTGATTGTTCTTTGTCTCCACATAGAAATCCGGACGATTCAATTCCACCGAACCGGCAGGTCGTTGCCCGAAAGGAGGGTTTGCAAGTATCACATCCACAAAAATGAACGGCTCATTCTCCAACGAATCCCCACAAACAATCGGACTTCGTTCAGTCCCCACACCATGCAGATAGAGATTCATCGAGGCAAGAGTAACGACCAATGGCGTATTGTCCACGCCATGCAAAGCCTTGTTGCGCAAGAAATCGCGCTTCTCCTTGCTTGCCGACTGCCCTTTCATGTAGTCGTAAGCCGCAAGTAAGAATCCGCCTGTACCACATGCCGGATCGCAAACGGTTTCGCCCATTTGCGGATTGATACAATCCACCATGGCTTGAATGAGCGGACGAGGAGTAAAATACTGCCCTGCACCGCTTTTCTTGTCCTGCCCGTTCTTTTCAAGGATACTTTCATAGATAGCCCCTTTCACGTCCCCGTCCATGATGAGCCATTGCTCTTCATCAATCATGGTGATGACCTTCTTCAGATAGACAGGCTTTTCAATTTTGTTTTGCGCCTTGGTGTAAATCGTGCCAATCAGATTCTTTTGTTCACTAAGCAGTTTTAGCGTTTCTTCATACTGTCTGACCAACTCCAGACCATCAAGAGAAATCAAATCCGCCCATTGGTAACCGGCAGGAATGGCCGATTCCATCTCAAGAAATTCCACATTCTCAGCGTCCATCTTCAAGAACAGGAGATAGGTCAACTGGGTGATATAATCGGTAAACCCGATACCTTGTCCGGCAAGGGTGGTTGCCAAATTCCAGACTTTTTTGGTGAGCGCCTGCTCGGTTGTATTATTTGTTGCCATATATTTATGCTGCTTTTCTTAAAACTACAAATTTATATAGAGATTGCAAGGCTTCGTCGGCTTTCTGCATGCTGCCGCCGAATGCGTGAATCATTTGTGCCGCATAAGAAGCGTCCTCTTCACGAATATCCCTGACGGTACAAGCACCATTGAATGCGATATAATCCACTATATGACGGACCACTTCACGCTGTTTGTCAGTTATTTCACGTTGATTCTGCCCCAACCAAAGGTTGAAATATTGTTTGGAGGTGGTGACTACGCTGTCCAAGCGTTCGATTTGCCGGAAAGCGAAACGCACGAGTTGTATTATATTGGTCAGAGCTTCACTTTCTTCTTTGGTTGTAGAGCGTCGCACACGGTTTGGGTTGACAATCGCATACGAGTTCCAAAGCCGCTTCGATGTAAATTGATTGTTTGCCATTTTGAGTTTGTTCTCCAAGTCCTTTAACATCGAATAGGTTATCGGTTCGCCTTCGTTGTTGTAAATGATGCGTAGAGCCTCTATTTCATCGCTATGTTCCTTGCAAAACTCCTCGAAAGCCTCTGTCGTGCTTTTTGCTTCCTCTATGGAAAATCCTTTATAGATAAGTGTATCCTCACCCGGCATCAACGTGTTGACAAACCCTGCAGCAAGTATAAGCAAATGCCGTCTTGCATCTGCATGATTCGCAAGCGGAACGACTAATCCTTTTCGTTCGTCGTTCGGCTCGTCCGTACTGACAAACGGCGGTAGGGCGTTATTTTCAAACGCATCATAAATACTGGAAGCAAGTTCCTTCATACCGACATGAGCCAAACGCGCAAACTCATCCCGCTGCGAGTTGTCCGCCTTGTGGTATATTCGCGAAAGCGTTGCGGCAAGGCGTCTCAAGTATTCATCGGGCAGGTAACCATGACTGATACGTTCCAATAGTTCTTTAAGAGTAACCGTCTTTGTCGTCGGCCCTTCATTCGCTACCCGGACCGTCTTGTAATGATCAGTTACCCCCGCAGCATCCACCAAATAAAAACAGTCTTTGCTGAACGCATTCGGAGTAACATCGCGCAGTTTTTCGTCGTCGATGGTACGCACGCCACGCCCCTTCATCTGTATGTAAAGGGATAAAGACTCCACGTCGCGCATAAACATTACTACTTCAAGCGGCTTTATATCCGTCCCGGTGGCAACCAATGTGCAAGTTACGGCAATCCTGAAATCCTTATCATTGCGGAACTGGCGTATCAATCCATTGCTGTCGCCGGCGGAATAGGTGATTTTCTGTACAAAACGGTCGTCTGTACGTCCGAACACTTCTTTGGCTATCTGTACGATATTGGTGGCGTGAGCCTCGTTGAGGGCGAATATCAAAGTCTTGGGCAGATAGTCAAAGTTGGCTTCCCGTGGAGGGTCATTGAACAGTTCTTTATAGACCACATCGCGATAAGTGGAGAGGATAAGCTTGATTTGTGCCGGATTGACAATGTTTCGATTCAGTTCCTTGTTGGTGTAATTCCTCGTCTCCTTGTTATGAATGGTCTTTACCTCTCCGGTATAGCGTGTTTCTTCTCTTACCTTTTCTCCCTCCAAAATGGTACCTCCGCTTTCGGTGACTTTCGTCTTAATCCTATATACACGGCATTCCACATTTATATTGTCAAGAATACTTCTTTCCAAGGTGTAGTTGACAATGATATTGTAATTAAAGAACGCCTTTGTTTGGGGAATGGGCGTAGCGGTCAACCCCACAAGCCTTGCCGTATCGAAGTACTCCAAAACCCTACGCCAATTCCCATAAATGGAACGGTGGCACTCGTCTATGATAATCATATCAAAATAGTCGTGCGGCAAGTTGGGATTAGGCGGCAAAACAACCTCCTCAGCCGGTTCATCGCCGTCATCGTCGTCATTATCCTCAATGTCATCTCCTTTCAGGAATGAAAAAAGACGCTGTATGGTAGAAATAACCACATTGCTATCAGACGGAATGGATGCAGAACGAAGCCTGTTCACCGTAAATATGGCATTGAACGCTTCTCCGTTTTCTGTCAGCCGGAAAGTACCGAACCCCTC
>ENA-OPSJ01002520-OPSJ01002520.1-human-gut-metagenome-genome-assembly--contig:-NODE-2520-length-11785-cov-2.147485_pt1 | contig 11785 bp, 10 predicted proteins | sample MGYA00241801_ERZ501893 | MGnify/ENA primary metagenome ERZ501893 (study PRJEB25962, sample SAMEA2042219) | human gut metagenome | biome: human gut; feature: human-associated habitat; material: faeces...
TGAAACGCTTGTCAAACCAACCATGTTCTCCCAAGTAGAAGCCCTGATCGGTAGTATAGACTACAATCGTATTTTTATCCAGTCCGGTACGTTTCAGATAATCAAGAATCTCTCCCACACTTTCGTCTACACTCGCTACAACTCCCATATAATCTTGCAGGTAACGCTGGTATTTCCACTCCGCGACTTCTTTGAATGAACGTTTTCTGGAGTGGAATTCATTATTTCTATCACGGTATGCATCAAGAAAGCGGCAGCGTTCATCCGGTTCCATTGTTCCCAGAAAAGCATGCGGCCAAGGGTCGAACAGTAAACTGTCACTATCCATACCGGTAACCATCTTCAGATCGTGTCCTTCGTACATGTCGCAATAGATATTCATCTTTTGCATCTGTGCCGCATAACGACCCTCATAAACATCAAAATAATTATCAGGAAGTGGAAAAGTAGTATGCTCATACAGATGGTAATGTCTTTCTGCGGGTACCCAGTTTCTATGAACAGCTTTGTGATGCATCATCAGAAAGAAAGGTTTGTTCTTGCCTTTCCGTCCGTCGAGCCATTCTTCCGTGTATTTAGTAATCAAATCCGTCACATACCCCAAATGACGTGTGGTATCATTTTCAGTAATAAAATGCGGATTACAATATTCTCCCTGATCATCCAGAATCATCCAATGATCGAAACCTGTAGGCTTAGAAATAAGATGCCACTTACCAATAACAGCTGTCTCGTAACCATTTGCCTGCAATATCTTCGGAAGGGTTTGTTGCGTACCGTCAAAACCTTTCGCCCAGTTCTTCATGAAACCATTTTTATGGCTATGTTTACCCGTAAGTATGGCAGCACGGCTCGGCCCGGAAATAGAATTGCAACAATAGTTATTCTGGAAAACCGCTCCTTCATGCCCGATACGGTCAATATTCGGAGTCGGTGCCACTTTCCCTATAGGATGACCATAAATACTCATAGCCTGACGGGCATGGTCATCACTCATAATAAAAATGATATTGGGGCGTTCGTTACGGACTTCCTGTTCTTGACCTTGTACAATGGAGGAAGGTACAAAAGGTAAGACGACAAGCCCCAAGGATAATTTAGAAGTCATGGCACTATCGAATTGTCAGATTAGCCAGAATAGGCGCATGGTCGGATAAATAGCCATTGTCCGGCTTGTCTGCTATCACTCTGAATTTATTGGCTACCACCTGTCCATTGACAAAAATAAAGTCGATCAACTGGCGTTCTTCAACCGGAATGCGCCCAAAATCATGGAAACTCCATGCAGGACCATAAACTACGTCAGATGTGGAATAAGTATTCTGCATCCCCCCTTCCGTAAGAACAGAAATCGGGTCTGAATCAACAGTACCATTAAAATCTCCCGTAATAACTACCGGTAAATCCGAAACTATCTCACGTATCTTTGCAAGCAACAAAACTGCACTTTCACGACGGGCAACCTTACCAATATGATCGAAATGTGTATTAAAAGCAGCCAATTCTTTACCACTGACTTTATCTTTAAGAACAGCCCACGTCACAATGCGTTCGCAAGCAGCATCCCAGCCTTTTATTCCTATAGAATCGGGTGTTTCACTCAAACCGAAATTTCCACTCTTCACAAGATCGAAACGATCGGTCTTATAAAACAGGGAACAGTATTCCCCCTTTTCTTTTCCATCGGCACGCCCCACACCTAAAACCGTATATTGCGGAAGGCGGTTCTTCAGGTCATCCAACTGGTTCTTTAATACTTCCTGCATACCTACTACATCCGGAGCATAATAAGTGATCATTTGTGCCGCAGCATCTTTACGATATTTCCAGTTGTTCAAACTATCCGCTACATGGTCCAGACGAATATTGAATGACATCACATCAACCTTAGCTTCCGGCTGCTTGCTGCACGAAGCAACAAGCAGAACGAAAGCAACTAATACACTATTAAAAAACATGTTTTTCATAATTATGAAACCTTTTTAATTTAAGTATGGTGTTTTAAATCCTAACTTCTTCAATCCTTTTTGTACATCCGGATGACTCATAAACAATTTCCATATTAAACCTGTACGATAATTTTCTATCATAACAATAATAGGTCCCTGATCTATAGCCAGATAAGATGGCGCAAACCAATCAGCAGTCAGGTTAAATGCATCCTTGAAACCATATTCTCCCCAAAGCTTATCGCCAAGCTCTTCATAGAAATATCGCATGGCTTGCAATGAATATTCCGGTGCATAAGGAATAGACGACAAGGCGGCTGTTGGAGTAATAACACCACGATCATTACCAGGACAATGCGCAGAGTACCCTTTATCACCATCACTGGCTGTCAGTCCCCAGCACTGTTCTCCATACCCTTTATACCCCTTCGGATTATCTATGCAATAAGCACGATTAATCAAAGTATGTGCTTTCATCTGTTCTTCATAATCAGCATAATAATCTTTCAAGCCACGCGGATCAAGTCCCATATAAGAATAATGGGTAAAGAACAAAGGTCCGCCATAATCACTTCCCAATGGCAAGGTTATATCGTAATACTTCTTACCATTCTTGAAAACGATAGAATTGGCCCACCCTTTATGATATACCGACTCTGCAATGGGATAAGTGGGTGAAGAAGCAGCAAGTATATATGTAATATGGCACTCATTATGCCCTTTTATCTGATGGTTCATCGACCAACCGTTATTGGGTGACCAATGCCAATAGAGTACATCTTCACCACCTTTAGTAAACCAATTCCATTCAGCCTGACGCCACAGGTCATTAATAAGACCACGGATACGTCTTTCTACCTGATTATCTTTGTTGAAATACTGATGTGCAGCCAACAACCCTTCGAACATGAAAGCAGACTCTACCAGATCGGCACCATCATCTTTCCTGCTGAAAGAAATGGTTTCTCCGTTCTGCCCATTTATCCAATGCGCCCAAATGCCATGGTAACTGTCCGTATTCTTATCATTCAGAAAGCTGACTATTTTCAGCATACGCTCTGCCGCTTGTTCACGCGTTACAAATCCACGTTCTGCACCGACAATAATAGCCATTACCCCAAAGCCAGAACCACCAATGGTAACAATATCGTCATTACCGTTACTACGTTCGCGTGCCAAGCCCGAAACCGGATGTCCATAATCCCAGAAATAACGGAAAGTCTGTTTCTGCACGAGGGTCATCAGTTCTTCATCAGACAAGTTCTTCTCCTTCTTACCACCAGAAGCTGCCGGCAGCAGGCTAAACGGGTAAAGCAGAAGCATCACATATATTATAAGTCTCATCATATATTCTATTTATCAGTTTAGTGCAGGGCTCTCAAAGCCTAACTTTTTCATTCCCTGCTGAATTTCCGGAATAGCCATGAATAAATTCCAAAGCATTCCTGTTCTATAATTTTCTATCATACAAATGATTGGTCCCTGGTCGATAGCTATACACTGGTTATCATACCAATTAGCTGTCAGGTTGAAAGCATCTACGAAACCATAATCTCTCCAGAGTTTATCACCCATCTTATAATAGTAGAAGTGCAATGCAGACATCGACTCTTCCGGAGTATAAGGAAATGCAGACAAAGCAGCTGTTGGAGCAATGACCCCTTTATCATTAGTAGGTGAATGAGCTGAATATCCCGATTCTCTGCATGGGTTGCAAGGATATGATTGTTGCCGCCAGTGGTGATGGTATCTTAATCGCTGATAAAGAACGCAGCGGTTATATGAAGCCTTATGTGGAAAAAATCGAAACAGAGGCAATGTATGCTGAGAAGTCTTGGGGTACTTATACAGTTATTGATATTCAGCCTGGCTCTATGACAGTCAAGGTTTCCATGAGAGCTGGCGAGCATATGACTTACCATATGCATAACTACCGTGAGGAAGTATGGACTGTAGTTTCTGGTAAAGGTAAGGCAATCGTTGACGGCATGGAGCAGGTACTTCGCACTGGTGATGTAATTACTATTGCGGCAGGTTGCAAGCATACAGTGGAGGCTATTACGGCACTGGATATGATTGAAGTACAGCTTGGAGAAGAAATCAGCGTTGCAGATAAGATTAAATTTCCGAAGGAATAAAAAACAGTGGGAGACAGAGTAATGGAAATCATGAAATTAATTCCGACGGGTAAAGATTATTTGTGGGGTGGTACTCGACTTCGGGAAGAATATGGTAAAAAAATTGATTTAACACCATTAGCAGAAACTTGGGAGTGTTCGGTTCATCCGGACGGTCCAAGTTATGTGGCAAATGGTACATATAAAGGGAACACACTTGCCGACGTGCTGAAAGCACATCCGGAGTACCTCGGTACAAAAGTTGAAAATGGTGAACTTCCAGTTTTGGTTAAGTTTATTGATGCAAAGAAAGACTTGTCCGTTCAGGTTCATCCTAGTGATGACTATGCAAGAGAGCATGAAGGCGACAACGGCAAGACGGAGATGTGGTATGTCATTGATGCTGACGAAGGAGCCAGCCTGATTTATGGTTTCCAGCATGAGGTAACGGAAGAAATTCTCCGGAAAGCGATTGAAACAGGAACACTGGATAAACACTTGCAAAAAGTTCCAGTCCACAAGGGAGACACCTATTTTGTTCCAGCTGGAACTGTACATGGTATTGGTAAGGGCATACTGGTGGCTGAGATTCAGGAAAGTTCTAATGTGACTTATCGAGTCTATGACTATGACCGCGTAGATAAGAATGGTAAAAAACGTGAGCTGCATTTTGACAAGGCTGTGCAGGTTATGAACATGAAAGTTGCACCAGATGTGAGCCAGAAACCGAGAATAGTGAAATACTATTCTGGCTGCTCTCGTGAACTACTTTGCCGTTGTAAATATTTTGAAACAGAAAGAATACAAGTAACGAAAGGTTTTGCATTCTCTGTTATGGATGCATCTTTTCAGGTGTTAATGTGCCTGGATGGATATGGTGAAGTGCAGACGATGGATGCGGAACAGAGACCGATGCGATTCAGCAAGGGTGAAACGCTGTTTTTACCAGCTGGGTTGGGCAGGTGTCTTGTTGTTGGAGATGCAGAGCTGATTAAGGTTCGGTGCTAAATCAGTCAGTGGTGAGGATGAATAAATGGCAAGAATGAAATTTATGAATACGGAGATTGATAACCTGACAATGCAGGAAACATTGCGGGCCATTGATCAGCTGATTCAGGAAAAAAAAAGCGCATATGTGGTGACACCTAATGTGGATCATATTGTGCAGCTTGAAACAAATAAGGAACTGCAGGCAGTATACAAGAATGCATCGTTAATTCTGACAGATGGTAAACCTCTGCTGTGGATTGCTAACTGGTACGGCACACCGATTAAGGAGAAGATATCTGGATCTGATTTGTTTCCTCTTCTTTGCGAGATGGCTGCTGAAAAAGGATATAAGATGTTCTTTTTGGGTGCGGCAGAGGGCGTGGCAGCAAAAGCGGCAGAAAATCTTATGAATAGATTTAAGGGCCTACAGGTCGTTGGTACATACTCTCCTCCATTCGACTTTGAAAAAGACCCTGTGGAAATGGATAAAATTAAATCCATGATAAAAGAGGCAACCCCACATATTTTGATTGTTGGTTTGGGATGTCCGAAGCAAGAAAAGTTTATGTATCATCATTGTGCAGAGCTTGGAGTTCCCATTTCTTTTGGGCTAGGGGCTAGTTTCGATTTTGAGGCCGGAAATATTAAGAGGGCTCCACGCTGGATGGCAAATCATGGGTTGGAGTGGCTATTTAGGATTACTCAAGATCCCAAACGGATGGCAAAACGTTACTTGGTGGATGATCGAAAGATTCTTGGTCTAGCGATTAAGTATAGAAAATAATGTATTAGATTGGAGCGAGTCATGGAAACACTACAGAATCAAAATGTTTTATTGTTTACAAGAACAATGGGACTTGGTGGAACTGAAAATGTAGTATTACAGCTTTGTGAAATATTAAATCCAGTAGTGAATAAAGTTGTGGTTTGCTCATGTGGTGGAGTAAATGAAAAACGCTTACAAACTATGGGGATTAAACACTACACGATACCGGATATAGAGAAAAAAGATTTAAAAACAATTTTTTCAACACTGAGCCAAGTAAAAAAAATTGTAAAAAAAGAAGAAATTACAATTATTCATGTGCATCATAGAATGGCGGCATTTTACACTGCATTGTTGAAAAAGCAGAATAGTCGCTTGAAATTTTTTGCCACGGCTCATAATACATTTACCGATAAGAATGGACTTACAAGATTTGCATACAAAAATGCTAGTGTTATAGCATGTGGTGAAGAAGTAAAGACTAATTTGGTTGATTACTACCATCTGTCAAAAGATAAAGTGGCAGTAATACATAATGCTGTCAAACCTTATATGGAATCTATTAAACCGGATGCTTATTTGAAAAAGTTAAAAGAAGATGGCTATATTATAGTTGGAAATATAGGGCGACTTTCCGAACAAAAAGGTATGGAATATTTTATTGATTCATATAAAAAGGTGCACGAATCAATAGATAAGTTGAAGTATGTTGTTGTTGGACAGGGCGAAGATGAACAGTCTTTGAAGCGAAAAGTTGAAGAAGAATATAATCAAGACAATATTGTTTTTTTAGGATATCGCTCTGATATTCAAAATATCATTGCCCAAATGGATTATATTGTACTAAGTTCGCTGTGGGAAGGTCTTCCGTTAACACCGATTGAAGCTTTCTCAGTTCATAGACCTGTAATTGGAACGGCGGTAGACGGAACAAAAGAAATAATTGAAAATGGGAATAACGGTTTTTTGATTGCACCACGTAGCGCACAGGAAATTGCGGAAAAGGTAATAGAATTGGCGCAAAATGAAAAAGAGCGATTAGAAATGGGAGAGCATGCTTACATAACATACAAGGAAAAATTTGATTTTAGTGTATTTCAAGCTAATGTTTTGGATTTTTATAAGCAGAGAATATAATTAATTGAAATGAGCGAGGAACATGATGAGGGGATTTTATCTTATAAACTATATTAGAACCATTCCGGTATTGCTAATTTGTTTGGCCTTGAAAATAAATGAAATAATTGAAGAAGATTTGAAAAGAAATCTTTGGTACATAGGCTCTGCGGATATAAGTTTGAGCAGTTTAAATAAGAACTTACTGAGAAATAAGTGCTTTAGAAACATTGTGTATTATAGGATTCATGACAAAAATAAAGGTCTGTCTTTGATATTTCAGATTTTATATCCAATCAAGCAAGACTTGGAAATATACGGACAAATCGGGGGGGGCTCACTATTTATCATGGACATGGAACAGTTGTGAATTTATATAAGGCAGGAAAAAATTTGTCGGTTTATCAAGGGGTTACTATTGGAAATAAAGGCAATGGTTCAAGAAGTGAGATTACGCCTACAATTGGAGATAATGTTTCAATTTGCGCAAATGCCACCGTTATTGGTGGAATTAAAATAGGAAACAATGTAGTGATTGGTGCTGGAAGTGTTGTTACTAAGGATGTCCCAGATAATTGTGTCGCTTATGGGAACCCAGCGGTGTTAAAGAAAAGATAGTAGTGGAGATTCAAATGAAAAAGGTACTGTGTGTAGCAAATTTTTTGTTTGGAAGTGCAAGTGGAGCACAAAGCTTGGCCAGAACGCATGTTAAGGCCTTGTACCAAGCGTTCGGTAAAGAAAATGTGATAGTTTTTGCACTGGTCGGAACAGAAGAGGTCGCAGATCAAAAAGATATTCAGGTAAAAAAAGTCGTAAATAAACTACCTATAAGACTTATAAATTTATTAAAAGGTAATACAGGAAAAATTAATTCGGAAATTATTTCTGAAATTATAGAAACGATTAATAGAGAAAATGTAGAGTTATTCTTCTTAGATGACTCGATTTATGGAAATGCAATTAGGATCATAAAGAAATACTGTCCTAAAGTCAAAGTTGCATCATTCTATCATGATATAAAAAGATATCTTGCAGTTGAGTGGGCGAAAAAGAATCCTAAGTCCATACCGGTTCAGATATCGTTAGTTAGTAATGAAAGAAAAACTGCCCGATATGCAGATGTCAATATTGTATTAAACAAACGGGAAGAAAAGCTCTTTCAAAAATATTATCATAAATCTCCAGAAATGTTGTTGCCCATTATTTTGCCAACACCAAAACTGAGCAGTAGAATTGATTCAGATAAATGTAATATTTTGTTTGTAGGAGGATACTATTATCCAAATGTAAACGGGTTCAGATGGTTTATTAAAAATGTGACACCTCTTATTAAAATTAATTATGAAGTTACATTGGTTGGTAACCGAATGGACTTATTGAAGGAGGAATTTAGTAACAATAGTAATGTGAAGGTTCTTGGTCGAGTAGAAGATTTGTCACCTTACTATGAAGATGCAGATGTTGTTGTTGGCCCTATTTTTGAGGGGGCAGGAATGAAAGTGAAAACAGCGGAAGCTCTATCCTATGGAAAGATATTTATAGGAACAGATGAAAGCTTGATTGGTTATAAAGAATTAGCCGGAAACTTACTTGGAAAAAGCATTATTGTTTGTAATAATGAAGAAGAATTTGCAAAAGCAATAAATAATCTTGATTTTGGAAATGGATTTTGCCCCGAAAATTATGACTTCTTTTTAAGAAATTATTCTATAGAGGCAGCCACGTGTAAACTAAAAACACTTTTAGAGTAGAGAGATAATGGAGGGCAATTAGATGAAAGAGATACATAAAGTCAGTGTTGTTATACCGATATATAATGTCCAAGAATATCTGAATGAGTGCGTAAGTAGTATAGTAAATCAGACATATCAAAACTTGGAAATTATTTTGGTAGATGATGGGTCTCCGGATTCGTGCCCGATAATGTGCGATGCGTGGAAGAATCAAGATGATAGAATAACTGTTATCCATAAAAAAAATGGTGGTTTGTCCGATGCAAGAAATGCGGGGCTATCTAAGGCATCAGGAGAATACATACTCTATGTAGACAGTGATGATTACTTAGAAGATGACACGATTGAATGGATGGTATCTTGTGCAGTAACTCACAATGCGGAAATTGTTGCATGTACATGTAAGCGGACCAACAATAAAAATGTTCCAGATCTCCTCACCAATAAAATAGTGGAGGGAACTGGCATTGAAATGTTGGAATTTGCCTTCGAAAGAGAGATATGGTTTGCATGGGGCAAGTTAATTAAAAGTGATATTGCAAAAAGCTGCCCATTTGCCAAAGGACTGATTTACGAGGATGTTGAGAACACACCGAGGTCTTTTTTGATGGCGAATAAGGTGGTTTTTTCTTTAGATGGAAGATATAATTACAGAATTCGCACAGATAGTATTATGGGAGAAAATAAGATTATTCCCAAAAAAGATATTGCTAAAGTAATAGATATGGATTGTAAGTTCATATCAGTCGCAAATATTTCAGAAAAAGATAAAGACAAAATGTATAAGCATCTATTTAAACAGCTTGCATATAATTATAATTTGGCTGTTAAGGCAAACTCTAAAATTGCAAATGAAGTATGCAAGCAGATAGAAGAGATTTTTTGTAAAAATAAAACATTGTGGAAAGGGGCCGAATCCATATCAATTCAGCGAAAATTTGGATATTGGTTGATAAGTGGATATGCGGAGGTTTATAAGAAAGCGTATAGGCTATACAATGTGGGGAGAAGAAAATAATGAATGAAAATCATGGAATGAAAATAACTATAAGTACACTCGCATTGATTTCCTTGTGGATTGTAATTGTTCCGATATACTCATTCGGATATCAAACAGCATTGCGAATGCGGTTCTTCTGTTCGATTTTATGTATGATTTATATTATAAGTCATTTTAATTCGGAACTTCTAAAAAAAACATGGTTTATTTGGATTTACGCGGGTATTACATTGATTTCCTCAGTTCATAACTATGGAATATGGGGGATTTCTGCGATAATGAACGACTTCTTGCATCCATTTAGTGTGCTAGCTATTTTTATTATTCCGTTAATTGTGACGGAAGCTAGTGGGATAAACAAAGTAGCAAAAGTCTTTTTGAGATGTTCGTATGTATATTTCATTCCAACAATGGCTACTGTAATTTTAGCTGGAAGGGTAGATGCAGGTTGGTATGAACCGTATTTTGTAGGAAATAAATTTTTACTGACTTATTATTTTTTGGTAATGTTTTGCTCTTGGGGCATTATTCATATAGAGGAAATACAGAATACTGTAAAAGCAAAGGTTAAAGTAATTGCCTTTTGTGTTGTTGGTATGGCCTTTAGTGCATATTTATACTGTACAACAGGTGTAGTCTGCTATTTGACTGTTCTTATTTTAATGCTGGTGCTCCCAATCCGTAAGATATTAGAAAAACCACTGAGTATTGCAATAGCGACTGTTTTATCAGGCGCTTTGCCACTGAGTATGACAGCGATACTTAGTATTCCACGAGTTAATGCGCTACTGATTTCTATCAATGAAACTGCAACAATGAATGCACGCGTTAGAATTTATGAAATTCTGATGAACATTATAACCCAAAATTATTGGATTGGGTATGGATATAACACATTAATAGTAAAAGAACGTTTGTATAGTAATGCACAAAATGGAATGCTACATATTATAGTGCAGTTTGGCATGCTTGGTGCAGCGACATTGGTATTACTATGCTACATAGCTACACGAAATCGATATAAAAGAAATAAGGATGTAGTTGAATGGTGTGAATTTTGGCTCTTTGCCCTTATTGTGGCAGGCATCATAGAAATTACATTTGGTGTTTTTTTCTATGTATTTCTGGCATTTATAAATTGTGCGACTAATGCCAGAGAAAAGAGGTGAGATGAAGATGCTGTTCGATGAAAGAATTTCGATAATTATGCCGGCTTACAATGCCGAAAAAACAATTACAAGAGCAATTGACTCTATTCAAAGACAAACGTATAAAAACTGGCAGCTTATTATTGTAAATGATGGTTCAAAAGATGCTACACAAGAAATTATACAGCAGAAGTGTAGAGAAGATAGTAGAATAGAGGGCTACTTAATTGAAAATTCTGGCCCGGCACAAGCAAGAAATTATGCTTTGGAGCATGCAAAAGGGAAATGGGTTGCTTTTTGTGATGCGGATGATTGGCTTACGGAAAATGCACTAGAGATAATGGTAACGTTTATGAACGGCGTTTCATTTCAGTTATGTGCATGCTATTATACATCGAATTGTAATAATAATGAGGTTGTTTATCTGAATAAACAAAAAGCAATATTCCAGTTCTTGACAAATCCGGAGATTGGAGGATATCTGTGGAATAAACTGTTTTTGCGCAAGATAATTGAAACTGACAAAATTAGATTTAAAAAGGATATCTTTATTTGTGAAGACCTCTTGTTTGTGATCCAATATGCGAGTGGGATTCAAAATTGTGTTGTAGTTCCTAAGAAGTTGTACAATTATGATGTTCAGCCGAATGGATTGACAAGCGCTGCATTTTCAATGAAGAAGGTGACACAACTTGATGCGCTCGAAAAAATTGTTTGTGTATTACTGGATAATAACGATAAAGTGAATTTGGAGATTGCGAAGAAATTGCTGGTAGAAAAAGCAATTTTTATCCGTCGAGATGCAACCAAGGCCATAAGAAATGGCTCATTGAAAAGGGGAACATTAGAGGATAAGTATATAAAGGAAAAAACGAAAAAAATATGTCGACAATATGTGAAAGAATATGTATTGAAATCTGACTTTCCAACAAAATTTAAGGGAATGATGATCGCATATTGCCTTGT
>ENA-OPSJ01002532-OPSJ01002532.1-human-gut-metagenome-genome-assembly--contig:-NODE-2532-length-11734-cov-2.740560_pt1 | contig 11734 bp, 9 predicted proteins | sample MGYA00241801_ERZ501893 | MGnify/ENA primary metagenome ERZ501893 (study PRJEB25962, sample SAMEA2042219) | human gut metagenome | biome: human gut; feature: human-associated habitat; material: faeces...
ACTGTATCACTTAAACTGTCACCTGCATTTGCCTGCATGGCAGTACTGTCGATTTTGTGACCGATAGTGCGGTTATAGTAGTACATATATATTTTTACCAGAATAGATGCAATAAGGACAGCAATAATAACCGGGCTGCATTCAATGGGCTCCGGAGAGCGGATCTTGTCAATGGAGGAACGGATCAGCTCAAAGCCCATGATCAGAACTGCAACAGAGACAAGAAGCCCGGAGATGTATTCCATTCGTCCATGTCCGAAGGGGTGCTCGGTGTCCGGTTTCTGTCCGGAGAGCTTAAAGCCTACAAGGGTAATCACAGAAGAGCCGGCGTCTGATAAGTTGTTGAAGGCGTCTGCCGTGATGGCAATGGAATGACTGAATAAGCCTGCCAGAGCCTTGGTAGTGAACAGGATCAGGTTGAAACAGATCCCGACGATACCGCAGAGCACTCCATATGCCTGACGAACACCGGAATCTGTAACGTTTTCATGATCCCTGATAAATATTTTTGCCAATAATGTAACCATAAGATAACCCCTTTTCCCAAATGAGAGTTTAAGAGATATTGTAGCGCATATGAAGGGAAAATACAAGTGCAAGAAATCAGCGGTTGCTATTGCGCATCCGGCATTTTCAGTGTATAATCTCCGTGGATGTAATATAGAAACTTTTATAACGGATCCTGAGGGCAGAGAAATCGCCCCGGAAACGTACAGGTAATGATAATGAGCATAATGTAAAAATGGAGGAACGATCGATGAGAAAGAAACCGGTTGTATTAATGATCCTGGATGGCTATGGATTAAATGATAAGACAGAGGGCAATGCCGTAGCAATGGCGAACACCCCTGTCATGGATTCCCTGATGAAGGAGTATCCTTATGTACATGGTAACGCCAGTGGTTTGGCAGTAGGACTTCCCGAGGGTCAGATGGGTAACTCTGAAGTAGGTCATATGAACATGGGTGCCGGCCGTATCGTATATCAGGAGCTGACCCGTATCACCAAGGAGATCCAGGACGGAGACTTTTTTAAGAATGAAGCTCTGTTAAAGGCTATTGAGAACTGTAAGAAGAACAACAGCGCCCTGCACCTGATGGGTCTGTTATCCGATGGTGGCGTACACAGCCACATCACCCATCTGTACGGTCTGCTGGAGCTGGCTAAGCAGCAGGGACTGGAAAAAGTATATGTTCACTGCTTCTTAGACGGACGTGATACTCCTCCCGCCAGCGGTAAGAGCTATGCAGAGCAGTTAAATGAAGAAATGAAGAAAATCGGTGTAGGTAAGATCGCTTCTGTAATGGGACGTTACTATGCTATGGATCGTGATAACAACTATGACCGTGTACAGCTGGCTTACGATGCCATGACCGAAGGCAAAGGTCTGACCGCTGCCTGCGGTATCTGCGGTATCCAGGAGTCTTACGACAGAGAAGAGACCGATGAGTTTGTAAAACCGACTGTTGTTGTAGAAGACGGCAAGGCAGTCGGACTGGTGCAGGACAAGGATTCCGTAATTTTCTTCAACTTCCGTCCCGACCGTGCAAGAGAGATCACCAGAGCTTTCTGTGATGATGACTTCAAGGGATTTGACCGCGTGAGAAAGGATATCACCTTCGTATGCTTCTCCGATTACGATCCTACCATTCCTAATAAAGAAGTGGCATTCCACAAGATCGCCATTACCAATACCTTCGGTGAGTGGCTGGCAGCACATGATATGAAGCAGGCACGTATCGCCGAGACCGAGAAGTATGCACATGTAACCTTCTTCTTCAACGGCGGTGTAGAGCAGCCCAACGAGGGAGAGGATCGTATCCTGGTAAATTCGCCCAAGGATGTAGCCACCTACGATCTGAAGCCCGAGATGAGTGCTCCCGCAGTATGTGAGAAGCTGCTTGATGCGATCCGTTCTGAAAAATATGATGTGATCGTGATCAACTTTGCTAACCCCGATATGGTAGGTCATACCGGTGTGATCTCCGCAGCCATCAAGGCTATTGAGACCGTAGATGAGTGCGTAGGCAAGGCAGTACAGGCAGTGAAGGATGTGGACGGCGTTCTGTTCATCTGTGCAGACCACGGTAACGCAGAGCAGATGATCGATTACACCACCGGTCAGCCTCATACCGCACATACCACCAATCCGGTTCCTTTCATTCTGGTAAACTACGATCCTGCATACACTCTGAAAGAGGGCGGATGCCTGGCAGATATCGTACCTACCCTGATCAATGTGATGGGTATGGAGCAGCCCGCAGAAATGACCGGCAAGTCTCTGTTAATTAAGAAATAGTAACTGTATCATATTACTATGACAAGAAATGATTCCTCAGGCATTTTGCACGGTGCCTGGGGATTTTATATCTAAATTTTCTTATCAGCAGGAGGAAGAATTATATTATATGGAACAGAAGAGAAATCTGGTAACTTTAGGAAGTACGGGAATTACTGTGGAGAAGAACTCCTTCGGAGCGCTGCCCATCCAGCGTATCTCCAAAGAAGCAGCCATCGGACTGCTTCGCAAAGCCTATGCGGCTGGCGTGACCTTTTACGACACTGCCAGATACTATACCGACAGTGAAGAGAAAGTGGGCGCTGCTTTTGAGGGTATGCGGGATAAAATATATATCGCTACCAAGACCGGAGCCACCACAGCAGAGGGCTTCTGGAAGGAGCTGCACACTTCTCTGGAAAAATTAAAAACTGACTATATCGACATATACCAGTTCCACAACCCGGCATTCTGCCCGAAGCCGGGAGACGGTACAGGACTCTATGAGGCTATGCTGGAAGCGAAGGACAAAGGTATGATCCGCCATATCGGTATCACGAACCATCGCCTGAATGTGGCACATGAAGCCATCGAAAGCGGACTGTATGAGACTCTGCAGTTTCCCTTCTGCTATCTGGCAACGGATAAGGATCTGGAGCTGGTACAGGATTGTAAAAAAGCAGGCATGGGATTTATCGCCATGAAAGCACTGTCCGGCGGACTGATCAATAATTCAGCAGCGGCATATGCATATCTGGCACAGTTTGATAATGTACTTCCAATCTGGGGAGTGCAGCGGGAGAGTGAGCTGGATGAATTTTTGTCCTATATAGATAATCCTCCTGCATTGACACCCGAATTACAGGCGGTGATCGACCATGACAGAGAAGAACTGCAGGGAGAATTCTGCAGAGGCTGCGGCTACTGCATGCCCTGCCCCGCGGGAATCGAGATCAACAACTGTGCCCGCATGAGTCTGATGATCCGAAGAGCACCTTCCGCCGCACAGCTGACGGAAGAGATGCAGGCGAAGATGCGTAAGATTGAAGAGTGCCTGCATTGTGGCAGATGCAAATCCAAGTGTCCCTATGGACTGGATACTCCGGCACTGCTTGAGAAAAATTATAAGGATTACTGTGAGATCCTTGCCGGAAAAGCGTATTAACGCATAGCAGATCTGAATAATAACCTCCTTATGGGACATACTTACCTAAGAAATAGTAAGTTAAGGATGCCTGTAAGGAGGTTTTTTATGGAAAAATATCTGGAGATCATCGAAGTACACGGAAGGGAGATCCTGGATTCGAGAGGGAATCCCACGGTGGCTGCTGTCGTTACCGTGAAGGACAAAGAGACCGGCAGATGCACAAAAGGTATGGCGGCAGTGCCTTCCGGAGCCAGCACCGGTCAGTTCGAGGCCGTGGAACTCAGGGACGGTGAGACCAGGTATTTCGGTCTGGGCGTGCAGCATGCCGTGAAAAATATAGACGAGAAAATTGCAAGTGTTTTACTGGGAGAAAATGCCCTGGGGCAGATCCGTATCGACAGAATTCTACGGGAGACGGACGGCACGGACAACAAGAGCAGCTTAGGTGCCAATGCCATGCTGGCAGTGTCCATGGCGGTGGCAAGAGCAGCTGCGGAGGCACTGGGCCTTCCCCTGTACCGTTACTTCGGAGGAATCTCTCCGAGATTGCTCCCGGTTCCGATGATGAATATTTTAAACGGCGGAAAGCATGCGGCGAACACCGTGGATTTCCAGGAGTTCATGATCATGCCCGTGCAGGCTAAAAACTTTGCGGAGGGGTTACGGATCTGTGCGGAAATTTATCATAATCTGAAAAAACTGCTGGAGGAGAAAGGCTTGTCCACCGGAGTCGGGGATGAGGGCGGCTTTGCACCCAATCTGCCGGATGCGGAGAGCGTGCTGGATTTCCTTGTGGAGGCGATCGAGGCTTCCGGATATGTCCCGGGACAGGATATCAAGATCGCCATGGATGCCGCCAGCAGCGAACTTTATAATGAAAAAACGGGAATGTACCATTTTCCCGGGGAGAGTACGCTGAAGGGAGAGGAAGTCCTGCGGGATACCGGAGAAATGATCTCGTATTATGAACGGCTCGTGGAGAACTATCCTATAATCTCTATTGAGGACGGACTGGATGAAAATGACTGGGACGGATGGCAGGAGCTGACGAAACGGCTGGGGGAGAAGATCCAGTTAGTGGGAGATGATCTGTTTGTCACAAATACAAAACGGCTGGATGCCGGGATCAAACTTCATTGTGCTAATGCCATTCTGGTAAAAGTCAATCAGATCGGAACCTTGTCCGAAGCCTTCGAAGCGGTGGAAATGGCACACAAGAATGGTTACAAGGCGGTGATCTCCCACAGATCCGGCGAGACGGAGGATACCACCATAGCGGACATAGCGGTGGCACTGAATGCCGGACAGATCAAGACCGGAGCACCCTGCCGCAGCGATCGTGTGGCGAAGTACAACCGGTTGCTTGCCATGGAAGAGGAGTTAAAGGATGCCGCGGCGTATATGGAGCCGTTTCGCAAGATCTGAATGGCTGCGCAACAAAATGTAAACTACAAAAAATAAAAAATGTATAAACAGGAGGATTTTCATCACCGGAAATCCTCCTGCTTTTATAGTAAAACGATAGAAAAATACATGAGTGAAAGAAAAAGTCAGAATTAATAAATGTGTAAATATACATAAAATAATAGAAAATATGCACTATATACAGAAGATAAAAATGATAGGCTATTTATATTGAAAAAGATTCTCATAAATATGCAGACATATGTGCGCGATGCACGTACATCCAAGAGACCAGGCAGAAGAAGTGAAAACACGGGAAGTGGCAGATACTTCATGTGTATTTCAGTTGACAGTCTTAGAAAAGTGTTGTAATATAACAAAAGTCGTTGTCGGAAAGTAAAGTACATTTTACGTGCGTGTATACTTGCATACAAATGCGAAAAATGCATTTTATTAATGTCCGTAGGCAAAAGAAAAGCAAGGAGTTGAAGAGATGCTTAAATATATTGCAAAACGTATCGGTCTGGCGCTGATCACGATTTTTACAGTAGCAACACTCACCTTTTTCCTGATGAACATGGTTCCCGGTGGACCGTTCCTCTCGGAGAAGGCAGTAAGCCCCGCTGCACAGGCAGCCCTGGAGGCAAAATATGGACTGGACAAGCCTTTGTCCCAGCAGTATCTGACGTATATGAAAGATGCTTTGCACGGTGATTTCGGAGAGAGTCTGAAGCAGAGAGGAAGAACCGTTACTTCTATTATAGTATCCAAGTTCCCTGTATCTGCAAGAGTAGGTGGACTTTCCGTTATCGTAGCGCTGTTGGTAGGTATTCCTCTGGGATGTCTGGCAGCTACCCATCGCGGCAAGACGCTGGACAGCGTGATCTCCGTGATCTCCACCTGTGGTATTGCGGTACCAAGCTTCGTTATATGTACTCTGCTTCTGTATTTCCTGGGAAGTAAGGTAAAGATACTGCCCACCTATGGAATCGGCACCTGGAAGCATTATGTGATGCCCGTGATCGCACTGGCATTGTACCCAACTGCTTATATTATGAGACTGATGCGTTCTTCCATGCTGGATGTTCTGGGACAGGATTATATGAGAACCGCTACGGCGAAGGGAGTAAAGCCTTTCTTCCGTCTGTTCAAGCATGCACTGAGAAATGCACTGCTCCCCGTTATCACCTATGTAGGTCCTATGATGGCTTATACTATGACAGGAAGCTTCGTAGTAGAGAAGATTTTCACGATTCCCGGTCTGGGCAATGAATTTGTCAGCTCGATCATTAACCGTGACTACACCATGATCATGGGTACCACCATTTTCCTCGCAACACTGATGGTTGTCATGAATGTGTTGGTGGATATCGTATATAAGCTCGTCGACCCCAGGATCAAGTTGAAGTAAGATTAACAGGAAGGAAGATACCGATGAAAGAACCGAATGCTATGAGCTTTCATGTAAAATATAAACCGGAAGATTTTATGCCGGCGAACGAAGAAGAGAAGCAGAGCCAGGTCATCATGCGTGAGAGCGTGGGCTTCTGGCAGGATGGCTTCCGCAGACTTCGTAAGAATAAGGTTGCCATGGTCAGCCTCTTCGTTATTATTGTAGTTATGATCTTTTCCTTTATCGTGCCTGCATTTTATCCCTATGATTACAAGACACAGATCAAAGGAAGCGAGAATCTGCACCCCATGCAGTATTCCGAGAAAGAGATAGAGCGTATGGATGCGGGAGAGAAGGTATTCCCCCATGTGCTTGGTACCGATAAAATGGGCCGTGATTATGCCATCCGTGTTATGATGGGAAGCCGTATCTCCCTGCTGGTTGGTCTGATCGCTACTGCCATTATTTTTGTGATCGGTTCCCTGATCGGTTCCATCTCTGCTTTCTTCGGTGGATGGGTGGATCTGATCATCATGCGTATTGTGGATATTATCTATACGATACCGGATTTCCTGCTGATCGTGCTGCTGTCCTTCGCGTTAAAGGATCCTCTGGCAAAGCTGGCACAGCTTCCCGGATTCGGATGGATGCAGATCGTAGGATCTAACCTGATCAGTATCTTCATCGTATTCGCATTGCTGTACTGGGTAGGAATGGCACGTATGGTACGAAGCCAGATCCTGACCCTGAAGGAAAATGATTATGTTATGGCAGCCAAGGCTCTGGGAGCCAAGGATGGCCGTATCATTAAAAAGCATCTGCTGACTAACTGTATCGGTACGCTGATCGTTACCACCACATTGCAGATCCCTTCCTCTATTTTTACCGAGAGTTATTTGAGCTTCTTAGGTATGGGTGTGGCAGTTCCCCTGCCTTCCCTTGGAAGCCTTGCAAGTGATGCTATTAACGGAATGATCACATTCCCTTACCTGTTGTTTGCGCCCTGTCTGCTGATCAGTCTGATCATCTTAAGCTTTAACCTGTTTGGTGACGGACTTCGTGACGCATTTGACCCGAAGCTTAAGAATTAATGGAAGGAGTAGTGAAGATGGATAACAATTATCTGGTAGATATACAGCATGAACGTCTCTCTTTCTTTACTCCTGCCGGAGAAGTAAAGGCACTGAACGATGTCTCCATTCACCTGAAGGAAGGGGAAGTATTGGGCATCGTAGGAGAGAGTGGTTCCGGTAAATCCGTAACCGCATACAGTCTGATGGGACTGACCGCTTATCCCGGTAAGCTGATCGGCGGAGAGCTTCACTTCAATGGACACGAAGTGGAGAAAATGACCGAAAAAGATTTTTCCAAAATGCGTGGTAAAGAGGTATCCATTATTTTCCAGGATCCTCTGACTAGCTTAAATCCCGTATATACCATTGGTAATCAGATCATGGAAGTGATCCGTCTGCATACCGATGCGGACAAGAAAAAGGCATATGCAAGAGCAGTGGAGCTTTTGTCTCTGGTAGGTATCAATGAACCGGAGAAGCGTATGAAGCAGTATCCCCACGAGCTGTCCGGTGGTATGAGACAGCGTGTCATGATCGCAATTGCGCTGGCATGTGAACCGAAGCTTCTGATCGCTGATGAGCCTACTACCGCACTGGACGTTACCATTCAGGCGCAGATCCTGGAGCTGATGATGGAGCTGAAGGACAAGCTGGGCATGGCGATCATCATGATCACCCATGACCTGGGTATCGTGGCGAGCATGTGTGACCGTATTGCAGTCATGTATGCCGGTCGTATCGTGGAGACCGGTACCTGTGACGAGATCTTCTACCATCCGAAGCATGAATATACCAAGGGCCTTCTGGAGAGTATCCCCCGTCTGGACAGCACGAAGCATGAGAAGCTGATCCCCATCGAGGGTAACCCGGTGGATCTTCTGAATCCTCCCGAAGGATGTGAATTTGCCCCCCGCTGTAAGAACTGCATGAAGATCTGCCTGAGAGAGAATCCTCCCAGAACAGATTTTAGCGAGACGCATTATGCACACTGCTTTATGAACCAGAAAGTCTGTATGGAGGGAGGAAATACCAATGAGTGATAAGTTACTTCAGGTTGAACATTTGAAGCAATACTTCCCCGCAGGCGGCATGGGTAAAAACCGTAAGTTCGTGAAGGCCGTGGATGATGTCAGCTTTTTTGTGAATAAAGGTGAGACTCTCGGACTGGTAGGAGAGAGCGGCTGTGGTAAGACCACCACCGGACGTTCTATCTTACGATTATATGAGCCCACCGGCGGCAAGATCACATTTGACGGCAATGTGATCCTGGATGTTGAAAATAAAGTAAAGGTAGATATGCTGCCTTACCGTCAGAAGATGCAGATGGTATTCCAGGATCCTTATGCAAGTCTGGATCCCAGAATGACCGTAGGAGATATCGTAGGGGAAGCCATCGATATTCATAAGCTGGCTGCCAATAAAAAGGAACGTCATGATATGATCATATCCATGCTGGAGAAGGTTGGACTGAACTCTGAGCATGCGAACAGATATCCTCATGAATTCTCCGGTGGACAGCGTCAGCGTGTCGGCATTGCGAGAGCACTGGCAGTGAACCCTCAGTTCATCGTCTGCGATGAGCCGATCTCCGCACTGGATGTATCGATCCAGGCACAGGTGGTGAATATGTTCGAGGAGCTGCAGGAGCAGATGGGACTGACCTATCTGTTCATCGCACATGACCTCTCTGTCGTAAAACATATCTCCGACCGTATCGGCGTTATGTACCTGGGCAAAATGGTAGAGCTGGCAGACAGCTACGAGCTGGTAGCACGAAGCCTGCATCCTTATACCAAGAGCCTGATCTCTGCAATCCCCATTGCAGATCCCATCAAGGCAAGAGCAAGTAAACGTATTGTTCTGCAGGGAGATGTACCCAGCCCCTTAAATCCTCCTACCGGATGCCGTTTCCGCACCAGATGTCCTTATGCGGATGAGTGTTGTGCACAGAAGGAACCCGAATGGAGAGAAGTGGAAAAGGGCCACTACGTGGCTTGCCACCATGTGGAAAAGATCAATGCTTGAAATTAGGTATTGACAGCTAAGCAATTTAGCTGTTTAATATAAAGTTATACAAAGCATAGTGCTTTTGTATGAAAAGAAAGAGGAGGATAACTTTATGAAAAAGAAGTTAGCTATGCTGCTCACCGCAGCAATGCTGGTAGGTTCTCTGGCAGCATGCGGCAGCAGCGACAATGGTTCTTCTGCAACCGGCAGTGCCAGTGCAACTGACAGCACCAAGACCGATGCAGCAGCAACTGAAGTTAGTACCGAAGGCAAACAGCTTACCGTTCAGATCGGTCCCGATCCCGAGACCATCGATCCCGCACTGAACAGTGCAGTAGATGGCGGTAATATGCTGCTTCACTCTTTTGAGTGTCTTCTGACGATTGACCAGGATGGTAAGATAGCTCCCGGACAGGCTGAGACCTGGGAAGTATCTGAGGATGGTCTTACCTGGACTTTCCATCTTCGTGATGGATTAAAGTGGTCTGACGGCAGTGATCTGACCGCAGACGATTTCGTATACAGCTGGAAGCGTGTATGCGATCCCGTAGTAGCAGCTCCTTATGCTGAGACTGTTCTGGGTATGGTTAAGGGCTTTGACGAGGCACAGGCAGGTGATCTGGATGCTCTGGCAGTATCCGCTCCCGATGCTAAGACCTTCGTTGTAGAGCTTTCCAATCCCTGCCCTTACTTCGAGTCTCTGGCAGCATTCGCTACCCTGAGCCCTGTTCAGCAGGCAACCGTAGAGGCTAACGGCGATGCATGGGCTACCGCAGCTGAGACCTATATCTCCAACGGACCTTTCTACATTACCGAGTGGGTACCCGGTTCTCACATTACTATGTCCAAGAACCCTAACTACTGGAATGCAGATGCGATCAAGCTTGGCAGCATCAAATTCGTACTGATGGAGGATTCCAATGCAGCTTATACTGCATACCAGTCCGGTGATGTACTGTTCATCAAGGATGTTCCTACCCAGGAGATCCCCAGCTTACAGGGTAACCCTGAGTTCCATGTAGAGCCTAACCTGGGAACTTACTATCTGTCCATGAACCTGGAAGATCCTGCATTCGCAGATGTAAATGTTCGTAAGGCTCTGAGCCTGGCAATTGATCGTGATTATGTAGCAAATACCCTGATGCAGGGAACCTACTCTCCCGCATACAACCTCGTAGGTGAGGGCTGGGTAGATACCGACGGCAGCTCCTTCAATGCAAATGCTAACGGTGGTCAGGGCTATATCTCCGATGATTTCGAGGCTAACCTTGAGGAAGCTAAGCAGCTCTTAGCTGATGCCGGCTACCCTAATGGTGAAGGACTTCCTACCATCACCTATACTACCAATGATGCAGGTTACCACAAGACTGTTGCTGAGTACTTACAGCAGGCATGGGGCGAGCTTGGTATTAACGTAGAAGTAAATATCGTTGAGTGGTCCAGCTTCACTCCGATGAGACGTAACGGTGAGTACATGGTAGCACGTAACGGATGGGTAGGAGATTACAGCGATCCTTCCAATATGTTAGACCTGTTCTGCACCGGCAACGGTAACAACGATGGTAAGTTCTCCAACGCTGACTTCGATGCAGCTATGGAGAAGGCAGCTTCCACCATGGATACCGCTGAGCGTTCCGCAGCTCTTCATCAGGCTGAGGATGTTCTGATGGAGCAGGTAGGATGCATCCCTGTTGCTTACTACAATGACTTCTGGCTGCAGAGCGAGAAGATCACCGGTATCTGGCATTCCGCTTATGGTTACTGGTACTTCATGTATGGTGACATCGCAGAGTAAGTTGCGGATCTGATCATTCAGAATAAAAATAAAGGATCCCCGTGAGATCGTAAAGATTTCCGGGGGTCTTTTTTGTGCCGCCTTTTCGGTACTGTCTTGTAAAATGTTGTTGCAATTGTGTATAATATATGGTAATATAAAATCTGCTTGACATTAGGAGGTGTGAAATGGAAGCATTAAGAGTAGTAATCAACATAATTTTTATATTGGTATGTGTAGCACTGACAGTGTTAGTATTGATGCAGGAAGGTAAATCTGCAGGACTTGGTACGATCGGCGGACTGTCCGAGACATACTGGGGAAAGAATAAGGGTCGTTCTATGGAAGGAGCATTGGTGAAGATTACCAAAGCTCTGGCAATAGGATTTATTGTTTTAGCGATTGTTTTGAATTTGAACTTTTAATGGTAAGACACTCTTGTAGGACACAAGAGTGTTTTTTCCTTATAAGGAGATATATGGATAATAAATTTGAAAAAAGAAAAGAAATTGTATATTCTCTGATGTGTGATCCACATTATGTGCCGATGAAGATCAAGGAGATTGCCATTGTCATGCAAGTGGCAAAAGAAGACCGACCGGAACTGGAAGCTATTCTGGAGGATCTGCAGAGAGATGGAAAAATTGAATTAACCAAA
>ENA-OPSJ01002535-OPSJ01002535.1-human-gut-metagenome-genome-assembly--contig:-NODE-2535-length-11728-cov-9.689626_pt1 | contig 11728 bp, 7 predicted proteins | sample MGYA00241801_ERZ501893 | MGnify/ENA primary metagenome ERZ501893 (study PRJEB25962, sample SAMEA2042219) | human gut metagenome | biome: human gut; feature: human-associated habitat; material: faeces...
AACCCGGCCGCGTCCAACAGCCTCGAACCGACAACGCTTGCCTTGCCGTCGGGACCGGCCACCCAGTTGAGTGTGAGCAGAGTTCCTTCGGCAACCCGGGCTTTCAAGTCGCGCAACGTCACCACCATGCGTTTCTTCTCGCCATATACAATGGCTGCGCGGCGGGCTGCGATGTCGACATGAGTAACGACAGCCACACTCTCGTTTGTACCATAAGACAGCATGGCGTCTGTCATACGCTTGTAGTCCAGCCCGTCACTGCTGTCGGCGACGGCGGTTTGCATCCACGGCGCCCTAAGCCAGTCTTGCACTTCGTAGGGCAGCCGCCACCCCTGCCGGGTGTAACACCCTGCAGTTTTCTCTATGTGATACTTTGCCCGCCCGTAGTCGTTGAGCGACAGATATGCCGACGCCAGCCGAACCCTGACCTTGCCAAGAAACGACTCCTGGGCCTTGCAGTGAACAGCACGCAACAGGCAGGCCATGCATTTTTCCGTGTCGTCGCAATACACCTCGGCCAACAACTGCCATATCCAAAACTCCGACTGCTTCTTTCTGGCAAAAGGCATCACCACAGTCAGCGCGTCATCCCTTGCCGCCCCGGTGGCAAGCATGAGCTTGCCGCAGAAGTAGCCGGGGTACATCATGTCGGGAAAGTCTTCGGTCAGCTTCTCTATCTTAGGCAGGAAGGCGCTTATGCGGCCAACGTCTCCCTTGCGCAGCAACGCCTTGGCATATCCTATGTAGGCCTGTTCGGCCAACGACATGGCTTTCTTTCCGTTTTCCAATCTATACTGCTCGAAGTCGTCGGGCTGCAGGTTGTCAAGGTTCCACCACTCAATGAAATCGGCCAGGCGCTCCCATTGGCCAAGGCGCAAGCACGACTTCAGCAGGCAGGAATATCCTTTCGACGGAGCAAAGGTGTACTTGCCGACAAGGCCAAACAGGCTGTCCAGCTCATGCAATGAGCCCGGGGCCACGGTCTTGGCAAACTCGGCCATTTTCCACAACACGTTGCTGAACATCATAGCGTCGCCCGATGTGGTCAGCAAATCCAGGCCCGCAAGCTCTTCGGCGTGTGCCAAGAATCCGCCGCGGTCGTTGTTATCCAAGTCCGTTTTGAGCAAGTAATACAATGCCCACCCCATCTCACGCTGTGCCCAAACGTCTTGCGGCGCCTCGCCAAGGTCGGCCTTGGCCTGTTGGTAGGCCTTGGCCACGTCGCCCGCCTTGCACATTGCCGTTATGTCTTTAACTGTTGCCATGGCTATTCAAAATGAAGTTTTATTTCCTCTATCAATGCGGCAAGCTCACTGTCGGCCGCCCCCATGAGCGCCATGGGCATGGCATAAGTCACAAATCCGGAGCCGTTGACATAAATCTTGATGTAAGAGTGGCTGCACGACGTGCGAAAGTAAAATGCCACGCTGTAGTCTTCGCTGTGCTCAACGACGTTGGTCATGGCTATGCCCAGCCCGTCGCACGCTGAGCGCACAAGGCTGTAGAGTTGCTCATGCGTATCGTCTGAGGGCTCATAGCCAAAATATAGCGGCATGGCATTCTCGTCGTCAAGCAGCATGCCCACCATCACACTGTGGGCAGTGGCACTTTGCGGCACCGCCTTGAGGAAGATGCCGCCCTTCTTGTACCTTATGTCATAACGCTCAATGCCGTCGGGCGTGGTTATGTAATAAATCTCTTGGTATGGCCGGCTTTCCACCCTGTCTATACTGTATGGCGTCAATTTCAGGTTGGCGTCTATGCACATCCATTTAGCATGCAGGTATACCGGGGCATTGGCATCGTGGAAAGGTGAACTGTCGACACTGCCGAATACCCTGCATTCCTCGCTTATCTTGGAGCACTGCCGTATCGGCTCGATGCGGAACCATGCAAAAGGGGTGATGTGGGGCAGGTTGGCAAACCCAAGGTAACGGCGTGCCCGTGTGGTCGCAGTGTACGCCCAACGCAGGCATTCGTCGCTCAGCCCGGTGCGCCCGCTGTAATCAACGAAAGTGCATGCCCATTCTCCGCCCTGGCATTTGTGGCCTGTCACGGCATAGCCATACTTAGCCTGAAGGCAGTTGAAATAGGGGTCTTGCCTCAAGGCGTCTGCAAACCCGGGCGCTCCGGGGCGGAGATTGGGATTGCGCATGCGGAAGTTGATGAACAACGCCCTTTGTTCGTCTATACCCAAAGACGGCCTGCCGTCATTGAGCAAGTCCAGAAGCAACATGCAGCCTTGCGTGCCGTCATGCGGGTTGGGCACCTGTATGTAGGCAAACTCCATCTCTATCACCTTACGAACCTTGACGCCGCCCTCCTGGACGTAGACAGGTGCAGACTGCCTTACGGTCTCGCCGACGTGCCGCACGGTGACGAACTCGCCGTTCATGCGCTCGAGCAGGTAATTGTTTTGGACTACCATAAGCACATCGCCGGCCCTCAAAGCTGGTTGGTCCTCACCGTACAGCCGCCTGCGCACTTCCTTGTTGTACTCGCAAGCCGACCTGTTTGAATAACATATTATCACACTGTCGTTTCCGGGCGCCCCACTCCTTGCCTCCATATACCTGTCTATCAGTAGGCCGGACGGCAACGACTCTACCTCGCCCTGCCGCTCTTCGAAGACCATTCGGTTGCGCTTTTCTTGCTTCAGCAGGTCTCTTATCTGCATGGCGTTATTCAATATCACGCTCCCGCCCGTCTGTCTCAGCACCTCGGTCAGCTCGGCCGTCATCACCTTCAGGCCTTTGCCGGCAAAAAAGTCGGCTGAAAGTGCATTCGAAACAGTTTCGCCCACCGGCGGCAACTGCATAGGGTCGCCAACAAATATGACCTTGCCACCCGACGCGGGGCGCACGTAGGTCAGCAGGTCGTCCATCAGGTTGTCTGTGCCAAACACAAACAGCTCCTGCTCCTTTTTTCGCGAACACAACATGGAGGCCTCGTCGACAATGGCCACTACCATCTCGCTTGTATTGCTTATCGGGAAACACAGCCGGTATTTGGCATTGGCCATATCCTCTGCCTCTGTGGTTTGCAGTGCCGCCCCGCTATATATTGCCTTGTGTATTGTGGTTGCAGCATAGCCTGTCTTCTCGCTGAGCACACGTGCGGCCCTGCCGGTGGGAGCCATTAACGCCACGGTACGGAACCGTGAAACATGGTCGGCAATATGCTTGACCATAGTGGTTTTGCCTGTGCCGGCATAACCACATAGGATGAAGACCGATGCATCGCCCTTCATAAACTCGTCGACTTTGTCGAGCACACGCTGCTGCTGTGCTGTCAATGTCATCTCAACAATGCTACCATTACTCATAACCAAACTCTTTTTCCGGGCATGCATACATTGCCTGTGCATGGCGCCCGACAATCCTTTTGTCAGTACTCACTGTATCCAACAGCCCGGCTGGCTCTCCGGCCGGCGCCGGAAGAGACGCTTTGCCATGGCGGTTGAACAAATGTTCATATAGAGCATCATATCCTACATTCGCTTTCTTGTCAGTAGGCATCAGTTCATAGATTTAACCTTGGCGAATAAACAACCGTGCATTAAACGCCACATGCTTTCAAAACTTCAAATCGGTTTGCTGCCCTACGGCCATCGCCAATAGCCGCAGAGCACTTGTTGTTGCAAATATAATAATAATAGTTTGTTTTCAGACAAACATCTATAAAAAATTAAAATGAATGCGCGCAAATTGCCAGGCAGTTGTTGAGAGCTTACGGTAGTCGGGCTTCCTTACGGTGGCCCGGAGTTGGCATACAACTGCCTTAGTGGGTATTGCCTGCCGGATGCATTAACGAGCGCTGCGGGCGACAACTCATTATAACTCCCCTATAACGCCTTCTAACCCTTCATGACTACTCGCATTTGGCAGAATGGGGATATTCATTAAACCTAAATCACATGTGCGCGTGCAGCCTCCAGAGCGCCCATGCCCGTACGTTCAGCAGGGTGCAAAGGGCACCGATGCGGCAAACATGCCTGCACCCGCGTTTGCCGACGCCTCCACGGCACACCTTGCTCTGCAAGGGCGCTGCGGATATTAACAAAAAACGACATGCATTGCCATCACCAACGGCAGTTTGCCAACTCAACAAACGAAAGCTGAGGCAACAGCTAAGGGGCGAAAAAAGCAATCCATGACCCACAACCGCCGTGGCAAGCGCTAAGCTGTGCGTAACGACGACCATAAGTCATGGATTGATGTTTACGACTGTCTATGTTCGATTTTTTACATGTTCATTCCACCGTCAACCTGGATTACCTGGCCGGAGATGTAGCTCGACATGTCTGATGCAAGGAAGACTGCGCAGTTGGCAATGTCGTCTACGTTGCCGCCACGGCGCAAAGGTATCTTGCTTATCCACTCCTTGCGTATGTCGTCTGGCAAAGCCTGGGTCATGGCCGTGTCGATGAAGCCGGGGGCTATGGCGTTGGCACGTATGCCCTTGGGGCCCATTTCCTGGCCTACACTCTTGGCGAGGGCTATGAGGCCTGCCTTGGAAGCGGCGTAGTTGCTCTGGCCTGCATTGCCATGCACACCCACCACCGATGCCATGTTGATGATTGAGCCCTTGCGCTGGCGCATCATGACGGGCACACAAGCATGGATGAAGTTGAACGCGCTCTTGAGGTTGACCGCGATGACTGCATCCCACTGGGCCTCGGTCATTCTCAGCATGAGTCCGTCTTTGGTTATGCCGGCATTGTTGACAAGGATGTCTATCGAGCCGAACTCCTCCTTGACCTGCTTAACCACCTCTTCGGTCTGTGCAAAGTCGGCAGCATTGCTGGCGTATCCCTTCACTTTCACTCCCTTGGCGGCAATCTCGGCCTCGGTGGCCTTGCCGTTATCATCGATAACGAGGTCTGTGAATGCGATGTTTGCACCTTCTTCAGCGAACTTGAGCGCTATGGCCTTGCCTATGCCGCGCGCAGCTCCGGTAATCAAAGCTGTCTTACCTGATAAAATTCCCATATCTAATGTTGTTTTTAAGTTTGGTTTTGCTGTTTGGCTACTTGCCCGGCAGTGCCGCCGGGGAGTTACTTTATAAGACGCTTGCCCAATGCACCGTAGACCACCTTGGCCACGAGCGGACGGCTCATCTCTTCTGTCATGCCGTGGCCCAGACGCCCATATATATAAGGAACCTCGAGCCCCTTGATGCAATAATGAGTGATGTCGGCCACAAGGTCGATGTTGTCTATGTCGAACTCGCCTTCGGCCTTGCCATCGGCATAGACCTTGCGGAAGAGCTCTATTTCGTCTTCGTCAAACTTCTTGCGCACCTTCTCGACCATCCATATGTTGCGGAAGAACTCGGCCCGGAGATTGCCGTTGCGTACAACGGTTTCTTTGATCATGCTCAGATGGGTGTATATCAGCTCTATGATTTTGTCTTGCGGACTTGTCTTCTTTGCTGCCACCTCGTCGAGTTTGTCCGACAGGCGCTCCAACTCCGACTCAATCACTGCATAATATACATCCTCCTTGCTCTTGAAGTATGTGTAGAGCGTACGACGCCCTTTGCCCGAAGCCACGGCAATATCGTTCATTGTAGTGCCTTCGATGCCCTTCTTTGCGAAAAGCTGGCGGGCAATGTCCACTAATTTCTGCCTCGTCTTCAATATCGACATACACAATTCTCCTTTAATGGGTTAATGCTGATGGTCTTGCACATTGATTTTGACGTGTGCAAAAGTATTAATTATATTTCAATTGAGCAAATAAATGCCAGATAAAAAACAAACATTACACATTTGAAAACGATGCTCATTTGTCATCGCCACCAGCATTGCCTTTTTGCCGACAAACGCCAACAGACTGGTCGAAACGCCAATAATAATGCCCACAAATGGCTATACCAACCTGTTTTTGCAAATAAATGCAAAAAGATGGGCGTAATATTTGCACATGAAGAAAAAAAGCAGTATCTTTGCACTCGCAATTAAGAAATAACATCGCGGAGTGGAGCAGTTGGTAGCTCGCCAGGCTCATAACCTGGAGGTCGCATGTTCGAGTCCTGCCTCCGCAACTAAAAGTAAGTAAACGCCTTGATTTTCAAGGCGTTTATTTTTTTAGCTAGTCGTTGCTCGGACAAGAATGGAACGGCAAGTTGTGTCGGAAGAAATACATGCGTGCTGGTTTTGTCAATATTTCAGCAGGGGTGGTACGTTGCAGTATTCCCGTTTGAACCACAATTCGAAGACGGGGTCAACCATCTTGAAACCATCGCCCGACTTCTCGATGAAGTCTCTTTCTACAAGAGTCTTTTTGTTTTTGGTGATGGTGCGTGGTGCGCCAAGCCCGTATTTTGCTACTACCGTCTGGGCATTGAAATGAGTCTCTCCCATGCAGACGGCACGCAAAAATGCTATCTGGGAGGCTGGCATGCTGTCTATATCGGTGATGAACATATCGGCATTGGTGTCCAAGAGCTTGGTGAGTTGTGACTGGTAGATTTCTTCTGTGACTTTTGTTGCCGTGCGAGTCCAAATAAGAAAGCAGAATTGCTGCATGTACCAGGAGTGGCATTGCACGGTGTTGCAGATTTTTTCTATTATGTCGTCGCTGATAGACTTACCGTAATTGTAGAAGCTGTCGTGGATAAAGGGCTTCCAGTATTCTTTGGCAATCTTCTTCAATGTCATCATTTGTCCAAAACGATAGAATGGATTTTTCGAGTTGCCGAATATGTCCATCATCATGTGGCGTTTGCTTCCATAGAGACAGTACGTCGTGCTGTGTTGTCCCTGCCAGACCGAACGCATGGTTCCCTCCAGTCGCTTCCAGTCGGGCAGGTTTGCCAATTGCTGGAACTCGTCAATGCAGACAATGACATGGATGCCTTTTGCCTTGGCTATTTTTTCAGGAAGATTGAGTATCTCCTCGGCGCTTTCCTTCAAAGGCTTGAAACTTAGGTTTACTTCTACGGCGTTCACTGGGTCGCTGCTGATGGTAAGACTTGGTGATATGGTCTGGATGAATTTCACGATGTCGGCCCATCTTTTCTCCATTGTGGAAGAGACACCCTGGAGGACAGCGCTTGCAAACTTGTTGTAGAATTCTTCCTCTGAGAAAATCTTGAAGGCATCCAAGTAGCAGACTCTCACGTCTTTCTGTTCTTGTTTCAGCTCTTCCATGGCAGCTTTGACAAGGGAGGATTTCCCCCATCGTCTTGGAGAAATCAGCATCACATTGATGCCTCCTCCAAGGAAAGTCTTGAGGTCTCTTCTGTCTTCGATCCTATCAATGAAATACTCGTTTTCGGCGATAGAACCATATTCGAATGGTATCTTGTTCATAATGCTTTATGTTTGGCTCTCTGCAAAGATACAAAATTATACCCAAAGGTATTATACCTGATGGTATAATTTTGAAAACTTTTTGTTTTTTTTGTCCCCATCCCTCTTTTTGAGCGTTAACGGCAATGGAGTTGGACGGTTGAATTCACGTGGAATTATCAGTTTACATTTTCTACGATAAAAAAATCAAACCTATCTGCTATGCTGAATGGTAATCTATATTTTACAATTATTCCTTACGAAACCGAAGAAGGGTTTTATCCATCCATAGATAAAATCTTCAATAGAGATAGATAGCAGATATACGTTTCTTCGCTTTACAAGGAGGTGATTATAATAGTATGAACGTAAAAAGACACACACCGAAGTAATATCTTTGCAGCCGAAACGTTATCTATATAAATGTAATACACGAATATGGCACTGAATCAAACCAACAAAACTCGTGTGGGTTGTTGAGACCTGTGCTGCTTCGCGTTAAAGATATTATATTCAATTAGTTGTTAACAATAACGGAGAAGATATAATGAGACTTACAAAAGAAAAACTTATTGCGCTTTGGAGAATTAGAAAACAGATTTTTAATAATCCAATTAACAAAAAAATCAAAGACCGATACGAAGAAGTTGCATCTCTGTTTAAGGAAATTGCAGATTGTAATATTTCATTTGATGAAGAAGCTAAGGTCTATACCTTAAATGGGACAGAAATCATACTGAAGGATGGAACTTATCCTTCTGTAGACAGCTATTTCTCTTGCAAAGAAGATGAAATGACTGCAAATTATGCTTTCGGTGGTATAAAAATTATGTGTAAACGTTTTCCAGATAAATTCACAGATTTAATTACCAAGATAGGATGTGTTCTTGGTGGATTTACCATGGACGATAAACATATAATGAAGGACGAATATCGTATTATTTCTAATAGTTCGACCGGTTTGAGTGATAATAAATCGTTGACCAGTACAGGGCAGATACGTCATCCATCGTCTCATTTTGCTGACAACAATTATTTCTTTAATGTGATAAACACTATAAAAGATATTTCTAATGATACATTCCAATGTGATCAATCTAAGTTGGTTCTTAGATGGCCAAATTCTTCATATTATTCAGATGATAAGCAAGCAGAAGAGTCACAGAAAGAGGCTCTGAGATACAGATTCCCATATAAATTCTTTTATATGTGGACACATGATGTTTTGCACCCAGTAAGTTTGATGGCATATAAAAATTTAGTCTTACAAGAAGACTCCCAAATTAAATATGCTCCTGATTCAGATCTTGGACAAGACATCATAGACTTTACAGGTACTAATGGTGGTTGGAGTATGTATTCATCTGCGATTAAGAATATGATTCCTGACGATGAGCAAGGTGAGGATTTCTGGAAAGAAATGTCTCAGCTAATTTCCATTGTCATGATTCAAGATCAGCAGATGAAAAATATACAGGAACTGTTAGAAACAGGCAACAAAGCAATTATTCTGTATGGTCCTCCAGGAACTGGAAAAACATATACGGCAAAAGAACTTATCTGTAGCGAACTTGATATTTCTAACGAAGATTTAAAAGACTATAAGTTTAATGGTGATGTATCAATCAAAGAGAAAGGAGCCTGGGCTTTGGTCCAGTTTCATCCTAACTATACTTATGAAGATTTCATCGGTGGTATAAGTCCATGTCTAGCCAGTGGCTCTTTGTCGTACACCTTAAAGACAGGAATTTTCAAAAAAATATGTGATGAAGCATCCAAAGCTGAAAATGTATCCAAAAAGTTCATTATTGTAATTGATGAGATTAACAGAGCTGATTTGTCTTCTGTGTTTGGTGAATTGATGTATGCTCTTGAGTACAGAGATGAACCAATTTCCATTCCAAACTTCCAAGAGTTGTTTGTTATTCCATCAAACGTTTACATCATCGGTACGATGAATAGTATTGACAAAAGTCTCGTTACTTTTGATCTGGCACTTCGTAGGAGATTTGGCTTTATTAAGATTATGCCTCAATTACAAGTATTGGAAACTATTTTGTCAGATTATAAAATTGAAGAATCTTGTTTGACGAATTTCATCGCTAGATGTAGAGATCTTAATGAACATATTTCAAGACCAAATAGCAGGCTTCAACTTGGAGTTGATTACCAGATAGGCCATGCTTATTACGGTAAAATCAAAGATTTCCTCACAAAATGCAAAGAGTCTGACCCTGTACAAATTATAACATCATTTGATCTGGAGAAACTATGGGAATATCATTTGGAACCTTTATTGGAAGAATTCTTAGGCAATAGAATTGAAGATTCGGAGGTGATCAGATGCTTAGAGGAACGAAAGAATGAATTCACAAAACCGTTAGTATGAGTTTAATATTACAAGATAGCAATTTCCAAGACGGAATCACAAAGCGGTATCATGAACAATGTGCTGCTTATATGAATACGGTTGACCAACTTCAACAGAAGATTGTAGATGGTCAACTGGAAATTGTAAATCTTCAAACATACAATCCAAGGTCAGAGATAGAATCTCCGGTATGGTACGAAATTAAATCATACGGAGAAAAAAGAGGATATAAAGTAGTGAATGAATGCCATTTCTATTCCTCACATTACATAGGTAGATATTCTCATGACGGCTATGCTATTATAATAAACCCAAGATTTGGTAATATTTTTAATTATCTCGTTAGCTATGCCACAAACATTTATATACCCTATGGACAATCAGAGATTTCGTTTAACACCCAAAACAATTCTTATTGGTTAATTGCGCTTCTCTGGAAAGCAATGCTCAATAGAGCACTAACAACAGGACAAATTCCCAAAGAATACATTACTATTACTAAAAATCAGAAAAATTATCGCGGACATTTAGCAATAGCCAGGCATATTCGTGTAAATCTTTGTGATGCCACTCGATTTTATTGTTCATATAAAAAACTATCTATGGACAATATTATAAACAGAGTTATACGTACTATATATAATCTGCTTAAGAATAAAGGGCTGTCCTCACTAGTTGCTGAATTTGAGGCTTACGATAAATATCTAAGTTCAATGAGCGTTAGCTCTGGTATAATGGATGTACACGAAATAGATGACATTAGTTATACAAGGTTAAATGCCCCATATAAGCCTGTTATGGAATTAAGTCGCACTATTTTGGCGAACCATAAAGCTGAATCGTCAACTTGCAATAGTGTAAATAGTGATATTTCTTATTTCGTAGATATTGCAGATCTTTGGGAAATGTATCTTTTAAAACTATTGCAGAACAATCTTCCATCTAAATATCATGTATATTCACCCAATATGGGATTTGGAGAGAGCCTTCTTGAAGGTGGTATGCGTGAGATTAGACCAGACATTATAATAGAGAAAAATGGAAAAATCTTGATGATAATAGATGCAAAATATAAGGATTATACGCAATTTGGAAAATCTGCTGTATATGGAGTAGGTCGTGAAGACCTTTATCAAATGACAACATATCTTCATCATTATGGTAATGAAGATCAAAATATTGTTGGCCTGTTTACCTCACCGGTAGCATGTCAGGATAATGACATTCATGTATATACCCATAATAAGAACCATTGCATTGGACTTGTTAATCTGGATATAGTTAATGCAGACGATAATATAGACTTGCTTCATAGAAATGAACATTCATATATAGACAATATCACTAAGATTCTTGACGGCTTATGTTAAACGAGCATTTCGTAGATGTACTTTCTCGTGTACCTCAAATCCGCAGCTAATAGGACTTAGTGCGTTTTTTGCTTGCAAAGCGAGAAACAATCATCTTGTCGCACATGTTCTTGTTAGGTGGTCTGCCACACACCTTCGCAGCTGGTGAACGGCAATGCTCCGTTTTTTAAGCCTCTTTTAACCCCTTTTCCGCATCGAAAGTGAGTGGATACAACTATCCCGAGCGGGTGGGAATGCTCCGTTTTCGCCACCCCCAACCCCCTCGGTGCTTTCAGGTATAGATTATTAGGCTACGCCTGTACCTGGAATTGCAGTTCTATGTTGAACTTGCGTTTGCTAGCTGGTTTTTCCGACTAGTTTGTGACTGGCGAGCCCGAAGTGGGATGCGCGAACTTACATTAAGGATTTCAACTTTCTTCCTAGATAGTTTCAGTGAAAAATTATCTGTAAAGGATATTCAGAACAGTAGTCAGTGGTTCACATAGCTTTGCTATGTGCCATTTTCTCCAAGATTAAAAAAAGTTGGAAAATATTTGTGATTTTATTTGGAAGTATGAAATATTCTTCGTACCTTTGCAGCGCAAACTGAGACTTGCGGAGCAAACCCATAGAGGGCCCGCGACGGGCTTTCCTTGCGACAGGGGCGAGGGACAAACAAATAGCGGCGCCGGTCCTAAGCTACCATCGGCA
>ENA-OPSJ01002536-OPSJ01002536.1-human-gut-metagenome-genome-assembly--contig:-NODE-2536-length-11723-cov-6.089475_pt1 | contig 11723 bp, 15 predicted proteins | sample MGYA00241801_ERZ501893 | MGnify/ENA primary metagenome ERZ501893 (study PRJEB25962, sample SAMEA2042219) | human gut metagenome | biome: human gut; feature: human-associated habitat; material: faeces...
GTGGTGGCCCATTTTTCAATGAGCGCCCTGGCCCACTTTTCAATGAGTATTTACACCACAACGGCGACGCCTTCATCTATGGCGGTGCGCTCACTCTCTCGGCGGATTTCTATCTCTCTGATAAAATCGCGCTGACAGCCAATGTGAAAGAGCGATTTGTATTCGGCAACTCAACCGGGCATTTCCATACGCAGTATGGTGTCGGCGTCAAATTCATAATCGAGTGAGCTATGGGTATCAAAGTATTCGACCTTGACATACACAATCTGCCTCTCGCGGATTTCATGCGGGCTATGGGCTATGAGCCGACAGCCCGCGACGGCAACCGTCTGACATACGACAGCCCGTATTCCACTGACGGCTCAATCGTCGTGGATACCGAAAAGAACGGCTGGTACGACAAACAGCAGCCGGAGAAATGCTACGGCGGAATTTATGATCTTGCCTACGAGATAACCGGCAGTTGCAACCGCTCGGAACTAAATCTTTTCATCGCCTCCGAGATGAAAAAGATTATGGATTTCAAATGTTACGAGGTTCTGGGTAACGGCGAGAGTGCCAATGCTGATATGATACTGGCAATGCCTGTCAAGAACAAAGATGGCAAAAGAGCCGATGCCATGCAGGAACAGCCGAAGGAGGAAACCCGGAAACCGAAGCCCGGTCGCAAAATGCGCTTTTAGCCTATGGATATAGACGCTATAAAAGGAATATCCCTTGTGGATTTCCTGCACTGCCTCGGCTATGATCCGACAGGGCGCGACAGCAAGGGTCTGTGGTTTTATGCGCCGTACCGCAACGAAAGAAAGCCCTCGTTTCATGTAAATCCGCGAAAAAATGTATGGTTCGATTTCGGCACGGGTGAAGGCGGCGACATATTCACACTCGCCGGGGTGTTGTCAGGCAAGACGGATTTCGTTGAGCAGGCTCAGTACATCGCCGAAAAGATGAATATGCCTGTGGCAGAGCGATACAAACCTGTGCAGTTTGTCGAGGAACCGACATTCGAGAATGTGGCAATATCCAGGCTGGAATCGCCCGCGTTACTCCGCTATCTGGCAGAGCGCGGCATAACAAAAGAGATTGCACAACGCTACTGCGTGCAGGTGGACTATGAGCTTCACGGCAAACACTATTACGCCATCGGCTTTGAAAACAACGCACATGGATTTGAGCTTCGGAATGCCTTTTTCAAGGGGAGTTATCCGCCTAAGAACATAACACGAATATCCGGCGGCAATCCTCGCTGTAACGTGTTCGAGGGTTTCATCGACTTTCTTTCGGCTGATCGCCTTGGTTACAACGACGGCAACGACAGTGTTGTGCTTAACTCCGTGGCAAATGTCGGCAAGGCAATCCCGGTTCTTGCGGAATATCCGCTGATAATGTGCTATCTCGACAACGACACCGCCGGGCGTGCCGCAGTCGCCAGACTGCGCCGCGAGTTCGGCGACAGGGTGAGCGACAAATCCGCGCTCTATCCTGGCCACAAAGATCTGAACGACTTTTTAATGTCGCTCAATCCAAAACAAATCACTAAACCCAAATTCAAATTATGACTACAAATTTCTTTTCCCGCATCGGCGATATTCGCCTTACCCCCGGCCGGTTCTTCGGCTTTTGGATTGCTATGTTCGCAATCGTAATCTCCCTGACTTCCTGTTCCGATGACCTCGATGTTCAGCAGTCCTATCCGTTCACGGTCGAAGTGATGCCCTACGCTGACAAAATCACGCAGGGGCAGACCGTGGAACTGCGCTTTGAGATAAAGCCGGAGGGCAACTACACCAATACGCTCTACACCATCCGCTATTTCCAGTACGACGGCGAAGGTACTCTCAAGCTCGTCGATGGCCCGGTGCTGGTCAACAACGACCGTGTGCTTCTTGAAAGCAAAACCTTCCGTCTGAACTACACCGCCAGAAGTGCTGATGCCCATAAATTCCTCGTGGTGGTGCAAGATAATTTCAATTCTACCCCGTGGGAGCAGACCTTCGAGTTCAACGGCAAGGACAAAGGAGATGATAACGGCGGCACAATCATCGGTCCGGTTGTCGGCCCTGTAACACCCGTTATCCGATGAAAAAACTATTGTTCTTCTTCGTGGCGTTGCTGACCCTTGTGGCGGCAACGCCAGCCGCCAACGCGAAGCGATCGATAATGGAGCTGCCGCCATTTGAACGGGCTGTGCTTATAATCAAGAAATTTGAAACGCTACATAAGCCGAAACACTGGCCTTATGTAGGATATGGACATCAAGTGCAGCCCGGAGAACCTTACCGACGTGGCGTGCAGCTCTCCGAAAGACAGGCGGATGCCCTGTTGCGGAAAGACCTCCGCAAGTTCGTAGCCCTCTATGACGATTTCAGACCGAATGATGCGCTGCTCCTCGGAGTTTTGGCATACAACTGCGGGCCCGGCGTTGTCAACAAATCCAGCGTTTACAGGCTACTCAAATCCGGCAACCGCGACATCTTCAAATCCTACACCTCGCACTGCCGCTACAAAGGCAAATTCCATAAGCAGTTACACCAGCGGAGGATTATGGAATTTATGGTATTATTCCAGAAATAATCTGATTTGCGCAAGCAATTACCATGCGTCAACGCCGCCTGTGGCGGCCGAAATTTTCAGCAAAATCAACGGAGCGACTTCATCACGAGGTCGCTCCGCCTGCAATATTACGACTTGGCAAATATTATTTCTTTTTGTTCAGCCATTCATCGCGGCGTTGTCTGCACTCTTTGAGAGTGGGGGCTACGCAGGAGAATAATTCTCCATTAATGTCCCGATAATCGTATTGGTAATGCTTGCGCCGTGGGCGGTAGGCGTTATAGAACACCTCGTATTGTTCAGTGCCGGGAGTGGTGGTTGTGCTTACTCCGTTGGCGGTCATTCTCGTTGCCATAGTATTTCGATTTTAGTATTCTACAATCAGTATCCGATATTCAAATGTCATTTCGAGGTTGGTTATCTTCCTTTGTTTCAGCCATAAGTGGTGGCTTCCATAGCCATAGACAAAGTATCGGTCAAGGGGGTACTTGTCTGCAAAATCGGCTACTATCTGCCGTAGCGTTTCCTCGCTGTCGGCATAGAGAATGTGGTTTACAAACTCTATGATGATTTCGGCTACCTTATCATCAAAGATGATAGTCGGATGTTCAAATGTCACATTCATAATCGGTGAGGTTTTATGACCTGCGCCATTACTGACGCAGGTCGGGTTAGACATTTAGGCGGTCATTCTCGCTCTGATTTCCTTTCGGTGGCTTGCAATAGTCCTTTCTATACGTTCCTGATACTCGCAGACCTTGTTGCAGGCGGCACGGCATTGTATGATATTGATAGTTTTGAGGTCTATCTCTATGGTCGCCACTATCTTGCCACCAATTCGTGCGGAGAACACAAGGCTTTCGGCTTTAAGGTAGTATTGACTACTGCCTACACAAATATGCTGTGTGCTGCCTTCCACATAGTATTCCTCAACGCTGTCAAGGGTCTTGATTTCTATCTCGTTGTCAGTGAACACAAGTCCGATGAAACGACCTTTGAGTTCCTTGAACCTCTTATCGTCCTCAATCGCTTTAAGGCGGTCGGCTTCTCTACGTTCCTTTTCACGCTGGCGGTTGACTTTCCGCACATATTCATCGTGTGCTTCAACGAGATTGGAGGGAGTTATCAGTTTCGGGGAATGGGTATCCCTGCCGAAACGCTCCAACATCCGCAGATAGTCATACCACGTTGAAAGATTCGGGATTTCATATCCGTGTCGCTTGGCGATGAGATAAGATGACCAAAAATGCTTTACCTCTGCGGTGTGGTTAGCCATATATTTCAGCATCTCGATGTTGCCTTCTTTCAGCAGTGTTTCGGCTTGCGGTGCGGAAAGGAGCATTGAGAAATAGCTGACGGGGCGGATGTCGTGGAAATTGCCGTCAAAGCCGTTTCGTGTCAGTTCCGGTATGACCTTTATTTTCGGATATAGATACTGGTCTGCGATATACTGATAGGTATCGTTATCCTTTCTAATCTCAAAAGGAGAACCGAAAGCGAAGCAGTCAAGATACCACCCCATAGTGCGCTGAATAGCCACAAGCGAGGTCTTTCCATTCGGAGCAATCCAATACTGTCCTATTTCTAGAAAGGCGGGGGATGCCTTCATACCTTTGCGCATTTCCACTATCAGCAGGAACATACGCAATATCTGATACTCCCCACAAGTGGTTATCACGTTGAAATAGGATTTCTGCCGACATTTGCGCTCATAGGTTTCCTTGACTTTAAGTTTCGCCTTGCAGTTGGGGCAGGTGCATCTCTCGGCGGTTTCGTTCATCAGCCAAGAGTGTCCGCAGTCCATACAAGTGGTGCGTCCTTTGGGCAGACGGAAGGCATAGTGGTTGATGGTGTTGGTGAACGCCCAACGGCGTGGGGCGGTAGGGAGTGGGCGAAGATGCCCACTCTGTGCCATTACCGCTTTTTCGTATTTCGTTCTCGGTTTCATAGTCGTAATATGTTAAAAGTCAAAAAGACTGGGTTGTGCGATTTGGGGATTGTTCTCGGTCGTTTTCTTCTCGGAGGTCTTGGGTCTGCGCATTTTCGCCATTTCCTCGTCACGGAGTTTGTTGATGGCGTCCTGCCGTGCCTGTTCCTTTTCTTCCTCTGTCAGTTCTACCGTATGGTTTACTACCACTTGGCAGTTGGTGGCTGTATTGCTTACCTCGATTTCCGGCTCATCCCAAAAGTGCATTGCCCAGCCGAAGATTTCATCGTCGGTAAAACCGCAACAACCGCTTTTCTTGACCTCTCCGATGATATAGGCGCAACACTGCTCCATCGTCTTGGAGGGATTTGCCAGCCTGACCGCTACGAGAGGGTCGTTTTCCGCCCTTGTCATAAGGTACTGGGCGATTGTGTCTTGGAACGCTTGTGTTCCTTTCATTGTGTTCGTTGCCATAGTCGTAAATGTTTTAGAGTGTCGTTATCCAATAGATTATCCCTGCTGCCGTTAGGATTGAGATTATCCACCCAACACCTCGGCAAATTGGTTTCAGTATCGCCCAAAGAAGCACTCCGACAATCAGACCTGCCATAATCCCTATCACTCTTGCCGCCTTTTTTAATGCGGTATGAGCTGGAGAAGGAGTGAAGCTCGTTTTGTTGATATGTCTGTCGTTCAGTGTCATAAGGCGATATTTTTTTAATGCGTATAATCGCTGTTTGAAGTTTGTTCGCTCGTTGACACACTTGCACGACGGGAGGAAAGGGGTGTTCTGCACTTGCCGGAAAAAATACTACCGACCAACGGGAGCTGTGGAGATTTTTTCAGACAAATGCAAAAGAATACCCCGTCCCGGCGTGTTCATCAACTCCGAGCGAACAGACTTTGAACCCCGATTATTATCCGCGATAAACATAGAGCTGGCAACGCCCCGGTGGGTGACACTGAACGGCAGACATACAAGAAATGCTATCCGTAAGATAATAGCAATGTCCATAAATATGCCCGAAGCTAATGTATGTCATACTCTCTCACCGATGATAATGTCTATACTTTCATTAGAAACCGCTATGACAGCCCCGGTATAAGGTAATGTATGTGGCGGGGACGAACACGGAATTTATGGAGAGATCGGCACCGACACATTCTTTGCCGTCGTGGGCCGTAACAAACGGAGAGTGGCGCGGCGGCTCAAATTCCTTATCAATGAGCAGGCGTTAAGAACACGGGCTGTCGATTAGAAGTCTTGTGTGTGCGACATCCCTGTCGCAATCTCACAAGGCGTATGAGGCAGTCGGTGTTCAGCCGGCTCCCATAGTCGGCGTGCGGTCGGAGGGTGTCAGTGAAGCCCGCTTCACCGTCACCCTCTGACGGCAATACCGACGGCAACACCGTGAGCCGCCACGCCTCTATCCGTTTCAGCAGTGCCAGACAAACGATATTTATTTTTTCTTAGCTGAAAACCCATAATTCAAATTAAAGTGTTATATTTGCAAAATAATTCCAAATACAGCATTTGAAATGGTATTAGAAATCGCTCTCACTAACTTTTTCTCGATTAACGAGAAAATAACGCTTGACTTACAGGCTGCCAATCTACAGACAAAGGAAGCCCGCGCACTTGCCGAAAACACATTTAGCGTCGGCGGTGAACGACTTTTGAAGACTGTTGCAATATACGGAGCAAACGCATCAGGCAAAAGCAACATCATCAAGGCTGTCAAGGCTGCGGTGGATATGATTCTGGATTCTCACAACTATAATGAGGGTGACAGTTTCGGTTTCAAACCGTTCAAATTTGGCGGAGATGATGCTCCGAGTGAGTTCTATATACGTTTTATCGTCAACGAGATAGAACATGAATATTCTTTTTCCTGCACCCGTGAGGAAATCATTACCGAAAGCCTTTACTATTATCCCAAAGGGCGGAAGGCTCTGATATTCTCCCGCGATGAGCGTAAATCCGGAGGAAAGAAGGAGAAATATGAGTTTACTACTGTAATACGCCGTCCGATGGATGTGGCGTCGAATACCTCACGCAAAACACTTTTCCTGTCGCGTGCAAGCCAGATGGATCGTGACAAAGCAAAGGAGATATACCGATGGTTCAACGAACAGCTTGTATTCAGTTATCGCGGCAATACATCAGCGGTGACAGACAGATTCCTCGGAGATAATAAGGATGCGGTTCTTCGTGTCCTTAAAGCTGCCGACAGCGACATTGTGGAGTTTTCATACAAAGACGGCGAACTGACGACATTCCATCGCCGCAATCCTTTACTTCCGTTTGACTTCAATACGGAAGAATCTGAAGGTACAAAAATATTGTTCAGGATAATGCTCACGGTAATGGATGTTGTCCGTAATAATAAGACAATGTTTCTTGACGAAGTGGAAACGAGCCTGCACACGCGGCTTGTCGAGTATCTCATCAACCTGTTCCACAACAGCAGGTCGGCGCAGCTCATATTTACGACACACAACACCCATCTGCTTGACATGACACGCTTCCGAAAAGACCAGATTTTCTTTGTGAATAAGCGCGATGACGGCTCCAGTGACCTTTATTCACTTTTTGATTACAAGGACTTCCGCGAGAAGATGGATCTGGAGAAAGCCTATCTTCAGGGGCGTTTTGACGCAGTGCCTTATGTCAACGAATTTGAAAACATCTGACTATGGCACGAAAAGCGAAACAGCCGAGAGGTAAGAAAATGAATCCGACATTCTTCGTTTTCTGCGAAGGTAAAACAGAGGCGGCATACGTTGATTTGCTGCGCCGCAGTTTTCGTGTGCCGGTTGAAATCATTGCAAGAGTGAGCGATTCCAATATATCCCAGCCGTATATCGACAGATGCAAAAGGGAGAGGTTTACAACATCAGCCGACAAGACATTTCTGATGTTCGACCTTGATGTGCCCGGTATGCTCTCTCATCTGTCAAAGATAAAGGATGCCATACTTCTGCTTTCCAATCCTTGTATAGAATATTGGTTTCTGCTGCACTATGCTGATGTCAACCGTGAAATATCGTCATCAGAGTGTCTGGCTCTTTTGAGAAGCAAAGACCCGGCTTATTCCAAAGGAGAATTTTCAACGGCGATGAAAAGAATACTGATTGAGAACATAAATGATGCTGCGGCACGCGCCAAAGGTAAAGAGGTTTATGCCAACCCGTCTTCGACCGTTCATCTGTTGACAAAGGAGATAATCCGTATTTGAAACAGACCGAAAAATCCGTTGATTTCATCCTCAAATCATCCGTGAGTCGGACAAGCGGGCAGATAGGGGTTATTGGGGCAATATGGCATTTTGAACCGTGAGCCTGAAAAATTATCTTATCGTGAGTAAAAGGTATTTTTAACGCTTTGGCTCATTGATAATTGGAGATAAAGTATTAACTTTGCAATACCGAAATATTATTTCGGAGAAGAACATTGAAATAGCAGAATGAGTCATTAGTGAGTCGGCTCTCAACTGCTTCTCTAAATCTTTGTAAATCAGTGCATTGAAAGTCATAACCCCGAAACCTCCGGGGTCACAAAGCCAAACGGCAAAATCAAGCAAATCGCTGAAACTAAGACAGTTTCAGCGATTTTTGTAATGTCCCTATCCGGCAGAATAAAGCATATTGTATTGTAGGGTTAAGATCCTGACGGAGAAATTGAGGCTTGATTACCTCGATAAAAATGCGTAACTTTGCAACGCAAAATCGCAAAGAATAGCGATTGGAGAGCCAATCGTATCAATGATATTCATAACATAACACCGCATTTTGTTTTGACGAAAATCTGGTAAATTTTTGAATACAAGAGCAAATGCGTGAAAGTTATGCTATGCGCAAGCATAGCGTGCTGTCACGTTTTCTTGTACAGGCAGTACCAGAGCCTTCGTTAAAAAGCGTGTTCAGCACGCTTTTTTTATCAATACCTTATGGCTTACTGAACAAAATAAGTCTTATTTTATTCAATACAACGATTTGATTGGATAAAAATCGCTATATTTGCAGTCTAAAACGGACTGTAATGAAAACAACAATACTCAATCAGCGGGCGGAACGCGACGAATTGTTGTCGCGCCCTTATCAGCAACGGCATACCAAGTATGATGCTGACGAACTTTTGCAGAACCCGCTTATCAAACTTATAACCGGCCCTCGGCGTGTGGGTAAATCCGTTTTTGCTCTATTGATGTTGCAAGGCAAGAATTTTGCTTACCTCAATTTTGACGATAACCAGTTGCTCGAAAAGTGGGACGAGGATCTGGCAATGTCGGCTCTTGATGATGTCTATCCCAATTATGATTTCATGCTGCTTGATGAAATTCAGAATCTTCCTGATTGGGATTTGTGGGTAAGCAAGCTATATCGCCGGGGAAAGAATCTGATAATAACCGGCAGCAATGCCAATATGTTGAGCAGTGAAATGGCAACAGTTCTGACAGGGCGTTATCTCCAGATTGAAATGTTGCCTTTCAGCCTTGAAGAAACCATGAGGTGGAAAAACATCAGCCCAGACCGCGAGGAACAGGCGACACAGGCAATAATGCTGGCAGATGACTATATGCGAAACGGCGGGTATCCTGAAACAATCCCGGCTCGTAGCATCACCAAGAGTTATCTCTCCACGCTGTTTGATTCAATTCTGCTGAAAGATGTCGCCCAACGTCATAATGTAAGGAATACGACCGACTTATACAACCTTGCTACTTATCTGTTGTCAAATTTTTGCAACCCGATTTCAGCCAACGAACTTGCCGGAGAACTGGGATTGTCAAGTGTGGCGACAACAAAGAAATTCTGCGACTATCTCAACGAGCCTTACCTGTTCTTCTATTTGCCGCGCTTCAACAATAAGTTGAAACTAATGAACAAGGCTCCGAAAAAAGTATATGTAGTTGACAACGGTTTTGTGCAAAGCACAGCGTTCAATCTTAGTGAGAACCTCGGCCCCCTGTTGGAAAACCAAGTATTTGTAGAACTCCTGCGCCGTGGTTATATTCCCGGTCAAACGCTGTTCTATTATCGCACCCGCAACGATAAAGAGATAGATTTTGTCACCCGTAAAGGTACAAAGGTAGAGCAACTAATCCAAGTCTGCTACGATATGACCTCCGAGAAAACCCGCAAACGAGAACTCGATGCCCTCGTCGAAGCCGCTGAAGAACTCCACTGCGACAATCTTCATATCATTACCAATTCGCAAGAGGGAAAAATCGAATGGAAAGATTATCAAATTACGATTATTCCCGTTTTCCAAATCAAACTAAAAATATTATGAAGAAAACGCATAGGCATAAATATATAGCTGACAAATGGATTAGCTACAACAACAGATTCAAATCCAAGCGTTGTCGAAAAAATCGAGCTTTAAATATTGATCTAACTGACAAAGGTATTTTGGATAATGCTTTTGAGAAGGAAATTCTTGACATCTTAAGTAATATTTTCCCACGGATCTATAATCGTGATATTGAAGATTTCTTGCGCTCTGAAAAGACAGCTGAAGAAATTGAAACTTTCATGGAAAAAAATAGGAAACAAATAATTCATACTACTCATCAAGGTTTTAAGATTGCTCAAAATTTAATAATTAAGAATCTACTCCACATTCAATCTGAGATTTTAAGATTAGGCGATATTTATAAAGAAATTCGAGTAAAAAAAGTTGGCAATCCTAAAGTGATTTCCTTAGCGATTAAAAATCTAAAGTATAAGGAAACAATTATTAAAAACTTGGCAGATACAATTATATGGCAATTAGCCCAACATAAATTATATATTGTCAGAAGATTTTATCAAAATGTAGCTGGGTCTAAAAATTTGGTGGAGACAAATTATGAATCAGTTCTACAAGTAGCAAATATTATCAATAAGAATCCTGATAATTTTGTATTATTAACGGACTTAGCTTCTAATTTTCAAATTGGAGATTTGTTTGGTATTATAAATGGGGCATATCAACTTATAGAAGTAAAAGAAGGTGATAGGAATCATACTATTCTTGAAACCATTATGTCTATTCCTCCAAAGGAGTTGACATATGATAAATTAAATGATATTTTTAGCAGCAAGAAGGATCTTGAACAAGCCAAACGAATGCTTAAACAAGCAGTAACTGCGAGTTCAGAAATAAATATTATTCGACATGATAAAGGATTTGATCCTGTCTCAAAGAAAAAAATTGTAATTCATACTCCTGATGTTGACACACAATTTTATGATGAGCAGCTTAGTTCATTGGAACAACAACTTATGCATGGGAAACTTTGGGGATATACTGTTATTGATGATTGCCTTCATATTGGATTATATAAAGGGTATTGGAAGTATTTGGGTGTTCCTGTGTTAAAACAAATTGCAAAAATGCAGGGCATAGCACATCCTTTAATAGTGGATTGCAGAAGTGTAATGCACTCATTGGATGAACCCATTTTTTATTTGCCTTTCTCGAAAGCTACTATTATGGATATTGTATCAGAAAAAGCTATAATGTATCTTTTGTTAGATCTTGATAAGTTTATGGCTCTATATTCAGAATATGGTGCGGTAAGCTCTTGGATTTCTCATAAAGTCGCAAACAAAATAGGAATAACTCCCGACCCAACACTTTCTTTTGAATTTAACCATAAGTTGATTAAAATAAAAAATATGCATGGTGTTGAATACATCCTTGCAAAAGGAAGTATTTGCAAAATTTTGTTCGATCATATTAGACCAAGATATGTGGCGCTTTCATCTATGTTTCTTCGTGAATCATAGTATTATTCTCTTTGTAAAAGAATAATTTTGCATTCTAATATGAATATTGTAACTTTGCAATACCCCAATGAAATAATGGGGAAGAACATTGAAATAGTGTCGTGTGCAATTCGTGAACAACGGATATAACGACATTACAATATTCTGAATACCACTTAGTTACAACGATATATCCCGGCTTCTCCGGGGTCACCCTACAAAACATCAAATCACAGCAAGCCTCTGAAATCACCCCGATTTCAGAGGCTTTTCAATTTTCATCCCCGCCCAGCGCGGGACGACTAATTGCAAAAAAGTAGGCTAAAAGTGGTGTATATTATTGTTGTTCAATCGCTAAAAACATTTGAAAGCTTTTCAGCATGCTGAAAAGGCGTTTTGTGGCTCTAACCGCCGTCCATCCAATTTACATTCCCTATCCCCGGCGAGCGCGGGACGCGCGGTTTATTTACAACCGCCTGCGGAGCGC
>ENA-OPSJ01002543-OPSJ01002543.1-human-gut-metagenome-genome-assembly--contig:-NODE-2543-length-11668-cov-3.543443_pt1 | contig 11668 bp, 10 predicted proteins | sample MGYA00241801_ERZ501893 | MGnify/ENA primary metagenome ERZ501893 (study PRJEB25962, sample SAMEA2042219) | human gut metagenome | biome: human gut; feature: human-associated habitat; material: faeces...
AAGACGGAAGTGATCTCCCGATCAAAGTTCTGATGGGCCGTCCGGGATATATCAACTTTCTGGATGCATTTAACGGATGGCAGCTGGTATCGGAATTAAAAAAAGCAACCGGACTTCCGGCAGCAACTTCCTTCAAGCATGTTTCACCGGCAGGCGCCGCTATCGGTCTCCCGCTGACCGATACCCTCGCAAAGATCTACTGGGTCGACGATCTCGGTGAGCTTTCCCCTCTTGCATGCGCTTACGCAAGAGCCAGGGGCGCCGACAGAATGAGCAGCTACGGTGATTTCATAGCGCTGTCCGATGTCTGCGACGTTTCTACTGCAAGAATAATCCACAGAGAGGTTTCTGACGGAGTTATCGCTCCAGGTTACGAGCCTGAGGCTCTTGAGATACTCAAGAGCAAGAAAAAGGGCAACTACAACATAATCAAGATCGACCCCGACTATGTCCCCGCTCAGATCGAGCGCAAGCAGGTTTACGGAATCACATTCGAGCAGGGCAGAAACGAACTCGTTATAAACGACGAGCTGTTCGCGAATATTCCCACCGAGGCTAAGGATCTCCCCGAGAGCGCAAAGCACGACCTTGCTATCGCTCTCATCACGCTCAAGTATACTCAGTCCAACTCTGTCGCTTATGCATGCGGAGGTCAGGCGATCGGTATCGGGGCAGGTCAGCAGTCGCGTATCCACTGCACGCGTCTTGCAGGAACCAAGGCTGACAACTGGTATCTCAGACAGTCCCCCCAGGTAATGGGACTTCAGTTCGTTGACGGTATCCGCCGCGCTGACCGCGACAACACCATCGATCTCTACATCGGCGACGACTACATGGACGTTCTCGCTGAGGGCGAGTGGCAGAAGTTCTTCAAGGTAAAGCCCGCTGTTTTCACCCGCGAGGAGAAGCGCGCATGGCTTGACACTATGAAGGGCGTTTCCCTTGGCTCTGACGCGTTCTTCCCGTTCGGCGACAACATCGAGAGAGCGCACAAGAGCGGCGTGCAGTACATCGCGCAGCCCGGCGGCTCTATCCGCGACGATAACGTTATCGAAGTCTGCAACAAGTACGGCATTACAATGGCATTCACAGGCATTCGTCTGTTCCATCACTGATATACGGAGGTAATCATGTCCCACGAGTTAGTTCTCGTTCTCGATTTCGGCGGTCAGTACAATCAGCTTATCGCCCGCCGCGTAAGAGAACATAAAATTTACTGCGAGGTAAAGTCCTACAAGACCCCTATCGAGGAGATCCGCGCGATGAACCCGAAGGGAATAATCTTCACGGGCGGTCCGAACAGCGTTTACCTCGAGAATTCACCGAGAATGTCCAAGGAGATATTCGAGCTGGGCGTCCCCGTTCTGGGTATCTGCTATGGCGTTCAGTTCATGGCATACTCCCTGGGCGGCGAGATCGGAACTGCGGTCGACAGTTCGCTGTCTGAGTTCGGAAGAACCGAAACAGAGGTCGACACCACTTCCCTGCTGTTCAAAAACATCGACAAGACTACAATAACCTGGATGAGCCACAACGACTATATCAAGAAGCTCCCCAAGGGCTTTGAGGTGTGCGGTCACACTGCCAAGTGCCCCTACGCCGCTATCCAGAATGTTGAGAAGAAGTTCTACGGCGTGCAGTTCCACCCGGAGGTAAATCACACAGAGCGCGGTTTTGACATGCTGGGCAACTTCCTGTACAACGTCTGCGAATGCCGCGGCGACTGGACAATGGAAAGTTACGCTGAAACTGCAATCAAGAATATCCGCGAGAAGGTCGGCGACGGCAAGGCTCTGCTGGCTCTGTCCGGCGGCGTTGACAGCTCCGTTGCCTGCAAGCTGCTTGCAAAGGCTATCGGCAGCCAGCTTACCTGCATTTTCGTTGATCATGGTCTGATGAGAAAGAACGAGGGCGACGAGGTAGAAGCTGCATTCGCTGACAGCGGCGTTAATTTCGTCCGCGTGAACGCTGGCGAACGCTTCCTGGGCAAGCTTGCCGGAGTAACTGAGCCGGAAGCAAAGCGCAAGATAATCGGCGAGGAATTTATCCGCGTATTTGAGGAAGAAGCTAAGAAGATCGGCAAGGTTGATTATCTTGTTCAGGGTACAATTTATCCCGATGTGATCGAATCCGGACTTGGCGACGCGGCAGTTATCAAGAGCCATCATAACGTTGGCGGTCTGCCTGACTACGTTGATTTCAAGGAGATAATCGAACCTCTGCGCCTCCTGTTCAAGGACGAGGTACGCGCTCTTGGAACCACTCTCGGTCTGGACGAGAAGCTCGTATGGCGCCAGCCGTTCCCGGGTCCCGGCCTTGCAATCAGAATTATCGGCGACATCACTCCGGAGAAGGTAGCTACTCTTCAGGACGCTGACGCTATTTTCCGCGAGGAAATTGCTAATGCAGGCCTTGACAGAAGCATCAATCAGTACTTCGCAGTTCTGACTAACATGCGCTCCGTTGGCGTTATGGGCGATGGCAGAACCTATGACTACACGCTCGCACTCCGCGGTGTTTCTACCAGCGACTTCATGACCGCTGATTTCTCACGCATTCCATATGACGTGCTGGAGAAAGTTTCCGTTCGAATCGTAAACGAAGTTAAGAATATCAATCGCATTGTTTATGATATTACGAGCAAGCCACCGGCTACGATCGAGTGGGAATAAACCCCAACCCTCAATAAACCGCACAGCAGAGCCGTTTTCAAGGTTTCGGTTTAGCTTCTGACCGCACTTTGACCGCAAATATTCTATATTGCCCCGATACAAGACAATTTAATACTATTATGATTAAGAGCCGTTGCGATTGCAGCGGCTCTTTTGTTATGCAATTTTACTTGTCGTTCAGATGTTGCTTGACCCATTCGATGTGCTTTGCCTGTCGTTCTTCGCGGGACAGCTCCGGGAAGTCTTTCTTGGAAACCGGAGCACTGTAATAGTCCCTCATTCTTTCCTTTTCAGCTTGGTAGGTTTCCGTAGATATTGAGTAGGACTCCAGATCGCTGATGTTATCGGAAATCTGCCTTACCCCGTTGCAGAAATCGGCATTATGCGGGTTTGCGCTGTCGTTGCCATAAACCGTCAGCTGCACAGACCACTTCTCTGTATCGGTTTCGGTATCATTAGGTAAATGGTCGTTTATGGTGAAGTTTATCTTCAGCCCCTCTATCTCCGCTAAATCATATACCGCCGACAAAGCCTCCCCTACCGTTCCAAAACCGGGAACGGTCTTTTCTATACCGCAGAGCCAGTCCATAGATACATTATACTTTGTAGTTATATTTATAAGAGTAGCAACGGTAGGCTGCATTCTGTCCGTTTCGTAGGCCGACAGCGTGGACTGCGGTATGTCCAGAACCGAACAGAACTCTTTCTGACTGCAACCTGCGTTCTTGCGAATTGTACGAATACGCTCACCAAATTTTACTTCTGACATTGTATTATACCTCTGAATATTTGAATTTATATATATGATAACACATATCTATAAAAAATTCAAGTATTTTTCGAGAAATATAGATAAATCTATTGACAATGATATAATATTGTGATAATATATATTTGCAGCGATATATATTAAATATCCTGCTATAAAGAAAAGGAGGTTTCCAATGAGTAATCAGAGTATCTACATCACAGCGCCGGAACTGGCACAGGTAATGGGTGTATCGAACGGTCACGCCTACAAGCTCATTCGAGCGATGAACACAGAGCTGAAAAAGCAGGGTTACCTGACGATAGCCGGCAAGCTGCCCAGAGCATACCTTGAGAAGTGCCTTTACGGTTTCTCGCTCAAGGCAGAGGGAGGTGCCGAATAATGAGAGCGAAAAAAGACCCGAAAACAGGAAAATGGTACATACGCTTTCGCTATACCGACTGGCAGGGCAAGCGCAGGGAAACAATGAAACGTGGCTTTGAAACAAAGCGTGAAGCGGAAGAATGGCTGAGGACGTTCCTTGCCGAGCAGAAGGCCGACCTAAACATCACCTTTGCAGATTTCACGGAGATGTATTTCAAGAGCATTTCCCCGCGCCTGCGTGAGAACACTCTGCGTACAAAGCACTACATAATCGACTTGAAAATAATACCCTATTTCGGTGCAAAGAAAGTCACCGAGATTACTCCCGCAAACATTATCGCTTGGGAGAACGAAATGCTGTCATGTGGTTATTGCTCCTCGTTCATCACACCCGCAAACAGAAGTCGGAAGATACCTTTGATATGATTTCGGGAACGAACGGACTACTCGGCGCTGCCGACGGTGCGTTTCTGCTCTACAAGGACAGGCGCACCTCTAACAAGGCAACTCTTGAAATATCCGGTCGTGACCAGCAAGACCAGAAGATGACGCTTGTCAGAAATGTGGAAAAGCTATACTGGGACTTTGAAACTGCTGAAACGGAACTCTGGAAAGAGCCACCGGACTCAATACTCGAATCCATTTCGCAGTTCATCACGGTGTATAATCCCGAATGGTCCGGTACGGCTACGGAACTGGCTGAAAGGCTCGGTACGGATTTGAAGCCGAATGTGCTTACACTCAAACTCAATGTCACGGCAGGGCGTCTGCTTAACGAATACGGCATAATTTATGCTACAAGTCGTACTCACAGCGGCAGAAACGTTACGTTGAAACTGAAAGCGTGACGATGTGTGACGACCGTGACGATGTTTTACATACCCTGCCCTATCCAAAAAAGACCGTCACCATCGTCACGACCGTCACGCTGATATACACAGAAAGGATAAATACCATGAACGAAGAACTTATGAACACTCCTATCGACCGCTGGGGCGCAGCATGGCGGCGGTTTATGGAAACGAACTACCCCGATGAAATCTTACAGCTGAAAGCAAACGGCAGATGGGATATTATCCCTCGCCTGATCGACCTGGAGGCTTGGCAGATGTGGGAGCTGCTCCGCAGGCAGTATGCTGAGAACAATCCTCGCCCGAAAACTTTTGTAGAAATCGCCGCTTGGGAGAAAACTCGCTCGCTGGTGGTGGAGCACGAGGTTATGGAGCAGATCGTTTTGCAGTGCCGTGAATAACAAGAGCCTGACTTCGGCAGGCAGAATTATCCTTCTTTTCAGTTTTGAAAAATGCAACGGTTTCGTTGCGTGAAAGCAGGAAGCAAGAGCGGGGTTCGCAAAGGGTACTTCCTTTGCCCCTCGGAAAGCGCCGTACCATTGATGTTGATGTAATCAATGTCAAGGGTATTATGGCGTTACTGTTGGCACAACAGTAAGAATACCGCAGCGAAAGGAGATTATAGCTATGAGCGAAAAAAGGCTTTCCCACTGTCAAGGCAAAGGTAGCCTTACTCACAACAACCGCAAATTCAACGCCAAGAATGTGGACGGTACTCGAACGAAAGACAACGTGGTTTTCGTTCAACAGCCTATCGGTGAAGCATACGAACATTTGTTCGGAGCTGCTGTCGAGCGTTACAATGCAAAGCAGAAGCGAGCCGACCGTAAAATCAAAACGAGCTATTTCCAGCATATCTTCAAACGTGACATCTCGCAATCCGTCGTTACCGCTGCCGATAAACGCAAGAGCTTTTATGAAGACGTGGTGCAGATCGGCGATATGAAGAACACGGGTGTCGGCACTCCCGACGCTGAAATTGCCACCACTTGCCTGACGGAGTATATACAGGGTTTTCAAGTACGCAACCCGAATTTCTATGTGTTCAACGCTGTTCTCCACCTTGACGAGGCTACTCCGCACCTGCATATCGACTACATACCTGTCGGGCATTACAAAAGCGGTGTTGATACCCGAAACGGAATTGCACAGGCTCTGAAAGAAATGGGTTACGGAAGCGGAAAGGAAACAATCGCCCGCTGGCGTGAAGCAGAGTGCAAAGTTCTGACGGAGATTTGTGCGCGGCACGGAATACAGATCACTGCACCCGAAAAGTCCCGCGGCAGCTTGACCGTTGAGCAGTACAAGGAGTACGCAAAAGTCAAGGAGCAGGTCGAGGAGAAGAAAAAAGAAGTCTCCCGTCTTGATGAGCGAGCTGAATGTGCAGACAAGCTTTTAAAGCACCGTGAGGAGTTGCGAACGCAGGTCGAAGCTGTTATTGACGAGTTGGACGAGCAGTATCAGGAGAAGAATGCCGCTGTTGCTCAACTGGACGAGCAGATTGAGGAAAAGTCCTCTGCCATTACGCAGACCGCCGCCGAGCTTGCAGATAAACAAAGCCTGCTTGAAACAAGCGCCGCAAAGGTCGCAAAGCTAAAATCTATCAGCGAGATTGAAACAGGAAAAACTATGTTCGGCGGAAAGGTTACGCTGTCCCGCGAGGATTACGGCGCTCTCACTGACCTTGCAAAGAAGCAAATAGCTGGCGAAAGCAGGGAGAGCGAACTGACCGCTGATATTGCAAGGCTGAAAAAGGAAAACGAGGAAGCTGCCGAGAGGAACACTGCTCTTGAACAAAAGGTACTGGAGATTAACCCGCTCCGAAATGAACTACGTAAAACCCAAAACGAGCTTGGTAGCCTAAAGGCAATGTATCAAAAGGTGTTGGAGTTTATTGAGGGGTTGAAGCTCACGCAGAACCTACAGGAGTTTCTGAAGCAGAGGGTGAGAGGAGTGAAGCATTAATGAAATTGTTTATTGGCATGTGATATTCTTATCAGAGCATAACCAAACAAAATTCATCGAACACACAATAGGCAAAGGATGTTTGATAATTTCGCAAGCATTTTTTGTGATTTATAAAAACAGCCTTGAAAATTCATGGCATTTGTGTTATAATAATATAGAAATCAACAATTATTTCACGTCTGTTATCTGTTGCGAGTAGTGAAATCAATTATAGGCAAAAACGAATTTTTTATTCTATAGTCGACCTTATTATAAGCACTGGATTTGTGATAATGGAGTATACAAACTATGAGTATGATGGATTATGTATTCCAGCAAACAATTGAATACATAGACCATATGCCAAAATCATTGCGCAAGAAGTATGGTCAATTCTTTACAAGCCCTGAAACAGCCGTTTTTATGGCAAGTTTATTCACGATTCCTCACCATAAAACAATTACTATTCTTGACCCTGGTTCTGGTTCTGGTATTCTATCTGTTGCTATAATTGAGCAACTGCAAAATGACCCGTATGTTGAAAAGATTGAGTTGGTTTGTTATGAAAATGACACCAATATTCTGGAACTCTTGCAATCAAATCTTGATTGGACATGTGCGCATTCGCTCAAAGAAGTATCTTATCAAATATTAACAGATAATTATATTCTGAGTCAGATGTCTGATTATAATTATATGCTCGACGCAAACCCAAATCCAAAGAAATATGATTTGGTTATTGGCAATCCTCCATATATGAAAGTAGCAAAAAACGCTCCCGAAGCATTGGCAATGCCAGATATATGCTACGGTGCGCCAAATCTTTATTTCTTGTTTGCGTCCATGAGCTTATTTAACCTTTCTGACAATGGCGAAATGGTATATATTATTCCTCGTTCTTGGACATCTGGTGCCTATTTCAAAAAATTCCGTCAGTATTTTTTGAATATTGGGGCTTTAGAACATATCCATTTATTTGTGAGTCGAGATAAGGTGTTTGAAAAAGAAAGTGTTTTACAGGAAACTATCATTATCAAATTAAAGAAGACGACTCAAATACCAGATACAATTACAATTTCTACCACAAAAGATAATAGTGATTTTTCCGATAAAACTATGTTTAGTGCGCCGTATGAAACTGTAGTCAATGGAGAAGAGGATTATGTTTATCTTGTAACAAACGAGGAAGATGTAAATACGCTTAGGACATTGAATAAGCTTACAGAGACCCTGCCTAGCATTGGCCTGAGAATGAAAACTGGCTTAACGGTGGATTTTAGAGTTCGTGAAAGCCTAAGAGATAGTGCTGAAAAAAATGCTGTACCATTGTTCTACTCGCAGCACATTCAAAATGGCAAGGTTGTATTCCCCGTTAGAAAAGCGCACGAATATATTGTAACTGAACAAAAAGGGCTTAGGCAACCTAATACAAACTACTTGTTTGTAAAGCGATTTACAGCTAAGGAGGAACATCGCCGATTGCAATGTGGTATCTATTTAGCAAGAAAACATCCTGAGTATACAGAGATTAGCACACAGAATAAGATTAACTTTATATCTGGTTTAAAGAATCTTTCAGAATGTGTTGTATATGGGTTGTATGTGCTGTTCAATTCCACACTATATGATCGCTATTACCGGATACTTAACGGGTCAACGCAGGTTAACTCCACCGAAATCAATTCAATGCCTGTTCCTCCCATGAGTGTAATTGAGGAGATGGGAAAGGAACTTATTCGTGTTAGAGATATGTCCGAAGATTCATGTGACAACATTTTAAGGAGCTACTTATGAGCAAATTAGAAGAAGCAAAGGAAATATTGAATGCTTTGCAAGTACCAGAAACACAACAAAACGGTATGTGCTGCTGTGTTTTGCTGGCATTGGCAAATATTACCGAGGACACCTCATGGCAGCAAGCCTCAAATGATTGGATTCGTATTCACGATGTTATTGCTTTCTCCAATAGCTATTACGAAACCACATATGCAGAAAACAGCCGTGAAACATTCCGCAAACAAGCTATGCACCACTTTAGAAATGCTGCATTCATTGAGGACAACGGAAAGGCTACTAATAGTCCCAACTACCGTTATCATTTGACTGATGAAATGCTTGTGCTAATTCAAAGTTTCGGAACAGCAACATGGGCAGATAATCTCGCTGCATTTCAACAGAATCCCGATTCCCTTGTTCAGATTTATTCTTCTAAGCGGGAAATGAGGAAGATGCCTGTGCAAATCAATGGAGATAATTTCACGTTTTCCACCGGCAAGCACAACGAGTTACAAAAGGCGATTATTGAAGAATTTGCACCACGATTTGCACCAAATTCAGAATGTCTATATGTTGGTGATACTATAGAAAAAGATTTGGTTAAAAATGAAGACAAGCTTCACAATCTAGGGTTTGAAATCACACTTCACGACAAAATGCCTGATGTTGTTCTATATCTTGAAGAAAAAAATTGGATTTTCTTCATTGAATCTGTTACCTCAGTGGGTCCGATGGATCCAAAACGTATTAAGGAGATTGAAGAAATGACAGCATCCGTTACGGCAGGCAAAATCTATGTTACAGCATTCCTAGATTTCAAAACATTCAAAAAGTTTTCTGAATCCCTAGCATGGGAAACTGAAGTATGGATTGCCGATATGCCAGACCATATGATTCACTTAAACGGCGATAAGTTTTTAGGGCCAAGAAGCTGATTAATAAATAAACTGTTATATAATACTTACAGTTCTAAACAGAAGCATAACATATCCTGTTTACACGGTTTTTGTTTTTTAGAGTATTTATTTTCATCATAGCCATATAACATAACTCCCAATTTATTTTATCATGTATTAATATTGTTTCAGAGAACTATAGATTTTTCAAGCTGCTTGTTTACATAGAGTCTGCTTATATTTTTTTGCAAAGCAGACCAAATTTCCAGAACAATCAGGAAGAGTCTATTGACAATCTGCCTAAAAAGTGTTATAATAAATAATAAAATGAAAGAAGGACTACTTATGACCAATATAATGACTTTTTCGTATGATTCTCGTCCCATTCAAACAATTGTAAATCAAATAAAAAACTTTAACAAACGCGATGGAATTGATTTGCAGCCAACTTATCAACGAGGATATATATGGGGCAAAGAATTCATAGACAAGCTGTGGTACAGTATAATAAAAGGATACCCTATCGGAAACATTAGTTTACGTGTGCTTAGCGTAAAGAATGCAAAAGGCGCAATGTTAGAGGTTGTTGATGGACAACAAAGATTGACCTCAATATATAACTTTATGGTTGGTGAATATACAATTCAAGGTGATGTTGCAAGAAGCATAGTAGAATATATCGTTGAATATATGGGAGCAGAAAATGATCCTCAATTGGAAAAACTTAAGAAAAAATTAAGCAATCGAGGGAAAATCACAGTAAAGTATGAACAATTACCCGAATTAATAAAAGAAAATATAAACTCATTTAACATCTCTATTACAAATATAAACAATTCATCTGATGATGAAATTACAGAATACTTTAGGTATTTACAGAATCAAGAAAGACTTAGAGCTGGTGAAATAATCAATTCAATACCCAGTTCCGCGCTTGAAAAGTACATTGATAAAATCAGTGACAAAAACAGGTTACTTGGAATACTTAATTTCTCAAACGAGAGGAAACAATTTGATAGGGTCTTTTATAGTGTTCTAGGGTTGCTCGATGGAAAAATCGGCTTCGGAGTATTGGACAAAGACGTATTGAAGTATGCCTCAGATTGTGAAGATCTAACGGATATCGCTAAATCGCGATGCGATTTACTAATTTCACAGATAAACCATATAATCAGTGATACTACACTTCCGCATCATCTGATCAAATCCAATATGAGATGTATGAAATTTTTTCTATTAACTGCTTCTTTAGGATTGGTTGATTATGCTGTTGACTCAACAAATAAGCTCATTGCACTTGGGTCAATTAATGATAAGTTATCTTCTTTCAGTTCTGCAAAAGCAAGAGAAGTTGATAGAATTTTCAACGGCTATTCAGCAGAGGTTATAGAAGAGCATCGGTTATTGGCTTTAATCTCCAAAGGAGGCCATTCGTTTACAAGAGTTGAAAACAGGATGAGAATTCTTGCTTACTATATTAATGGCTTCGATAATAAAATAGTCCCATCGGGAATAATACCTGTTTAACATTTGCATTACCGATATGAGAAGGTACATTTATTGACATATCATAATATTTTTAATTCTGACCTCACTTTGACCTCAAAAAAATAGATAATACGAAAAATGAGCTCAAAATGTGCGATTCGGTGCAAATAAAGCGCATTATGTCAAGGCTTGATACCAGAATTACAGCTACCCGAATCGAGTGGGAGTAATCGCCACTTCCGGAAATTTCGCATAACAATGCGGTTTAACAGGCTTCAAATTGCTCTCTGATACCATTTTGATACCGAAATATCAAGATATGAAGTAGTTGCAAGCGGCTTTTATGTTGTAGCCAATTTGTAGCCAATGCTTAAAGCCGCACCCGACTAAGGGTGCGGCTTTGCTATTATCTTCGATACTGCTTAGCTGACCTCGCTTTCAAAAACTCCTGAAGTTTCTCCGCCAATCCCAAAGACTTGATAAAATCCATAACCTTCTGGAACTTCTGCTGTAAGGTGTTAAAATCGCTTTCGGTCTTACGCAGCCTATCTTTCAAAGTAAAGAGCCTTTTCAATTCCTGTTTTGCGCGTTGTTGATCCTGTCTTGCTCCTCTGTCCTTCTTTTCAGCCTTGTAATTTCAGCGTTCAGCTCGCACCCATCTATCCTCGGCGGTTATCTGTTTTCGCCTTGAAATCAAAGACAATCGGTATTAGCACCGGCAGTTTGCCCTTTCTAATACCGCACCAATACAGCATTTCAAAAGCGTAGAATGAAAGCGACTTATGATGTTGTATAATAAAACTTGACACCCCACGCTCAAAAGAATATACTAAAACCAGGAGGGTGAAGGACATGTCAGAAGCAAAGAAATACGACAGGAGCTACAAGGAGCAGTCAGTAAAGCTG
>ENA-OPSJ01002553-OPSJ01002553.1-human-gut-metagenome-genome-assembly--contig:-NODE-2553-length-11609-cov-2.990306_pt1 | contig 11609 bp, 8 predicted proteins | sample MGYA00241801_ERZ501893 | MGnify/ENA primary metagenome ERZ501893 (study PRJEB25962, sample SAMEA2042219) | human gut metagenome | biome: human gut; feature: human-associated habitat; material: faeces...
AATAGAGGAAGGAATAGCTTAAGGAGAGAAAAGAACAAACTTGAAAATCGTTCGAAAAATGCTAGAGAAAAAAATGGATATAAATTTAATATCAGAATTGACAGGATTAACAGAAGAGGAGATTAAAAGTCTATTGTAAAAGAAAAAAAGTAAAAATTTATCTAAATTATCAACAAGAATAGTTCTGTTTGATACACCCACAATTGTCATCAATCGGAACCATTCTTTTTTACAAATGCCATTCCACTATAGTGAACGACAAGCAACACAAAATAAAAAGAAAAATAAATGCAATTTTTTGTAAAAATTTGCATTTTATTTTTACCTTCATTGTCTTAAAAAAACTACACGAGTTCATGTTAGGAGTATTTTAATTATGTATATAAGTTTCCTAATAAAAGAAATATTAATTTACTTTTGTTCACTATAGTGAACAAAAGCCAAACAATAATAAAATTATCTCTTCACAAATATAAAAAAACAATACCCAGATACTTGCCATAAAATAAAAATTGCTATATAATGCAAAAAAACAAGGAGGTATGAATTATGGCAATTTTATTACCAGGAGGTGCAGGCTACATAGGAAGCCACACTGCAGTAGAATTATTAAATGCAGGAAGAGAGATAGTAATAATAGACAATTTTTCGAATAGTAAACCAGAAGTGTTAGAAAAAATAAAAAAAATAACAGGAAAAGATTTTAAATTTTACGAAATAGATTATTTAGATAGAAAAGCATTAGAAAAAGTATTTGAAGAAAATACAATAGAAGCGGTAATGAATTTTGCGGGGTATAAAGCGGTTGGAGAATCAGTACAAAAACCATTAGAATATTATGAAAACAATATTTCTGGTGCAATAGTACTATTAGAAACAATGAGAAAATATAATGTAAAGAAATTTATATTTAGTTCATCTGCAACAGTATATGGAGAACCAGAAAGAATACCCTTAACAGAAGAATGCAAAATAGGTGGAACAACTAATCCATATGGAACAACAAAATTATTTATAGAACAAATATTACAAGATTTATATAAATCAGATAATACTTGGGATATTGCAATATTAAGATACTTCAATCCAGTAGGAGCACATGAGAGTGGACTAATAGGGGAAGAACCACAAGGAATTCCAAACAATTTAATGCCATATGTAGTAAGAGTTGCATCAGGTCAACTAGAACAATTATCTGTGTTCGGAGACGATTATGATACACCAGATGGAACAGGAGTAAGAGATTATATACATGTTGTGGATTTAGCTAAAGGACATATTAAAGCATTAGAAAAATTAGAAAAAGAACAAACAGGAATGTATATATATAATTTAGGAACAGGAACAGGATATAGTGTTTTGGACATGGTAAAAGCATTTGAAAATGTAACTAGAAAAACAGTAAAATATAAAATAGCGCCAAGAAGAGCAGGAGATATAGCAACATGTTATTCAAATCCAGAGAAAGCTCAAAAAGAATTAAACTGGAAAGCAGAGAAAACATTAGAAGATATGTGTAAAGATTCTTGGAGATATATACAAAAACAAATGGAGGAATAATTATAATAGCAAATGAAAAAAAGAATAGCATATATAGTTATAGTAGTATGTTTATTAATAGCTTTTGGGGCAACTGTAACAATAAACTGGCTATATGAAACATTTGGACATCTTTCGATGGATGAAATAATATTTCACTTAAAAGTTCCAATGGAAGGAACAAATACAGACATAATTTTTACATTTTTTAAAGAATGCTTGTGGAAAGTAATCTTACCCACAATAATAATATCATTTGCATTAATATACCCGATGGTCAAAGATATAAAATTTATAAAAGAAATACATACAGCGGAAAGAAGAAGAACTACTCTAACAAGTATATGTATAGCTGGATTAATACTAATAATTAGTATTAGTAAAATAGTAGAAACAACAGATATAAAAGAATATATAGAGAATCAGACACATGATTCGAGTTTTATATCAAAAGAATATGTAAGACCAGAGAAAACAAATATAGAATTTCCAGAACAAAAAAGAAATTTAATATACATTTTCTTGGAATCAATGGAGACAACATATTATTCAACAAAAGACGGAGGATTATCAAAAGGAGATTTAATACCAGAGATATCAAAATTAGCAAAAGAAAATACTAATTTTTCAGATACAGATAAGTTAGGTGGAGCATATACATTATATGGAACCACATGGACTGTTGGAGCGATGTCTGCACAGACAGCAGGAGTACCGCTAAAATTATCTATTGATGATAATTCAATGGGAGAGTATAGTACTTTTTTGGATGGAGCTTATAGTATAGGACAAGTTTTAGAAAATAATGGATATACAAATTACCTTTTGTTAGGTTCTGATGCAACATTTGGAGGAAGAAGAAATTTATTTAAACAACATGGAAATTATGAAATATGGGATTTTGAATCTGCCAAAGAAGAAAACAAAGCTTCAGAACAAATATGGTGGGGGTTTACTGATGATCAATTATTTGAGTATGCAAAAGAAAAAATATTAAATTTATCAAAACAAGAAAAACCATTTAATTTTACATTTTTGACAGCTGATACACATTTCCCTGATGGATTTTTGTGTAAAGATTGCCCTAATAAATGGGATGAACAATATAAAAATGTAATATCTTGTTCAAGCAAAAGAGTTGGAGATTTTGTTAAATGGCTTCAAAAACAAGATTTTTATGATAATACTACAATAGTTATTACTGGAGACCATTTAACAATGCAAGCAAATTTCTTTGAGCCAGAAGAAGGGCAACAATATGATAAAAAAGTAGTAAATGTTATTATAAATCCTGCTATTGAAGCGGAGAATACAAAAAGAGTATATTCAACAATGGACTTATACCCAACAACACTAGGGGCACTTGGAGCTAAAATTGAAGGAAATAGATTAGGGCTTGGAACGAATTTGTTTTCAAATGAGAAAACATTAATTGAAAAATATGGTGTTGAATATGTTAATAATGAATTGAAAAAGGTATCAAGATTTTATGATAATTCAATTTTAGTAAAATAGGTAGAAAGGTTGAAAAATATGGAGAAAATATCAGTAGTAGTTTCTTGTTATAATGAAGAAAAAGCATTACCATTATTTTATAAAGAAATAGAAAGAGTGAGAAAACAAGATTTTGAAAATATTGTGGATTTTGAATACATATTTGTAAATGATGGTTCTAAAGATAAAACATTAGATATAATAAAACAGTTAAGAGCAATTGATGATAAAGTAAGATATGTATCATTTTCTAGAAACTTTGGAAAAGAAGCAGCGATGTTTGCTGGTTTGGAAGCATCAACAGGAGATTATGTAACATTAATGGATGCAGATTTACAAGATCCGCCAGCTTTACTAAAACAAATGTATGACGCAATTATAAATGAAGGATATGATTCAGTAGGAACCAGAAGAGTTACAAGAAAAGGTGAACCACCAATTAGAAGCTTTTTTGCAAGGATGTTTTATAAGATAATAAATAAAATGTCAGATATTGAAATGGTTGATGGAGCTAGAGATTATAGGTTGATGAAAAGACAAGTTGTTGATGCAATAATATCTTTAAAAGAGTATAACAGATATTCAAAAGGATTGTTTAGCTTTGTAGGATTTAATACCAAATGGATAGAATATGAAAACGTTGAAAGAGTTGCAGGAGAAACAAAATGGTCATTCTGGAAATTATTTAGATATGCAATTGAAGGAATAACAGCATTCTCAACAACACCTTTAATATTTGCATCAGTATTGGGAATAATATTTTGTGTAATTTCATTTTTGGCAATTATATTTATTATAGTTAGAACATTAATATATGGAGATCCAACTTCTGGTTGGCCATCACTTGTATGTATAATTGTTTTTGTTAGTGGAATACAATTGTTCTCAGTGGGAGTAATTGGACAATATTTATCTAAAACATATTTAGAGGTCAAAAAAAGACCAATTTATATTATAAAAGAAAAAGTATAGGCAAACAAATAAGAAAGGAATGGATATAAATGTTTAAATTTGGATTAGGGCAAGATATAGGAATAGACTTAGGAACTGCTACAGTAATAGCATATGTAAAGGGAAAAGGTGTAGTGCTTAGAGAACCATCTGTAGTAGCAGTAGATAGTAATACAAATGAAGTGTTAGCAGTGGGACAAGAAGCAAGAAGAATGTTAGGAAGAACACCAGGAAATATTGTAGCTACAAGGCCATTAAGAGAAGGGGTAATTTCAGATTATACAGTAACAGAAAAAATGCTAAAATATTTTATAAACAAGATAAATGGAAGAACATTGTTTGCACCACGAACAATGATATGCATTCCTTCAAGAGTAACAGAAGTTGAAAAAAAGGCAGTAATAGATGCAGCAAATCAAGCAGGAGCACGTAAAGTGTTTTTAATAGAAGAGCCAATAGCAGCAGCAATAGGTGCAGGAATAGATATAGCTAAACCATGTGGTAATATGGTTGTAGATATTGGTGGTGGAACAACAGATATTGCAGTAATTTCATTAGGTGGTTCAGTAGAAAGTACGTCATTAAAGGTTGCAGGAGATAAATTTGATGAATATATTGTTAAATATATCAAAAAGAAACATAATATAATGATTGGAGAAAGAACAGCAGAAGATTTAAAAATAAATATTGGCTGTGTATATCCAAAAATGCAAGACACTGATATGGAAATAAGAGGTAGAGATTTAGCAACAGGATTGCCTAAAAATGTTAAGGTGAATTCAAGTGAGATGCTAGAAGCGCTTATAGAACCTGCAATGATGATTGTAGATGCAGTTCATTCAGTGTTAGAAAAGACACCACCAGAACTTTCTGCTGATATAAGTGACAGAGGAATATATATGACTGGTGGAGGATGTTTAATAGATGGCTTAGACAAATTGTTGCAAGAAAAAACAGGAATAAATGTAATGATTGCTAATGATGCGGTTTCATGTGTTGCATTAGGAACTGGTAAGGCATTAGATAATCTAGATAAATTAGATAGATAGAAAGGAATGATTAAAAAATGAAAAAGAAAATTGCGTTAACAATATTTTTAATAATAATGATGATGACAACAAGTGTATTTGCAACAGCAAAATCTGCTGATGTAAAAATGGAAGTAGTAGAAGACAATGTATGTACAATAAAATTAAATGAAAAAGCAAATCTTGAAAAAAAACTTGTAGAGTATGATTTAGATAAACATCAAGTTACTCTACAATTAAAAGTAAATAATGCAGCAGAAGCAAAAATACCATCAGGAGAAATGATGTTAGTAATAGATAGCTCAAATAGTATGGATCAAAAAGTAGATGATAATACGACAAGAAAAGAATTGGTTTTAAATTCTGCTAATAAGCTTGTTGAAAGTTTATTAAAAGCAAATCCAACAACATTAAAAATAGGAGTTGTAACATTTTCAACTAGTTCACAAAAAGATGAAAATGGAAACTTAATAATAGGAACAGAAGCTGATGCACAAAAAGTTTGCGATTTTACAAATAATGTCCAAACATTAAAATCAAAAATATCTGCAATAGAAGGAACAGGCCAATATACTAACTTAGATTCAGGTTTAAAATTAGCAAAAAGCCAATATACATCAGAAGATAATAATAAATACATGATTGTTTTAACAGATGGATTACCAAATATTGCAATAGGGTATAATGATTTGACTTCATATAAAGGATTAACAGATGTTATAACAGCAACTAAAGCAACATTAAAATCATTAGATAATGTAGATGTAATGACAATGCTAACAGGTATAGATACAGAAGATGCAACATTTAGGATGGAAGGCGAAAATAAATATACATATGGACAAGTAATACAAGAAGTTTTTGGAACAGAATCAAAACCAACAGTAGGAAAATTCTATAAAATAAATGATAATCAAATCGAAAAGACAATTACAGAAACAATTTACCGCGAATTATTGCCAGTTGAAAATGCATTAACAGATATAGTTGTAAAAGATTATTTTCCAGAATATATTGTAAATAATTTCGAAATGACATATGTTGAAGGAATTGATACAAGTAATGTTTCAGCCAAGATTGACACAGAAACAAATAGTATAACATGGAATCTTGCAAAACTTGGAGCAAATCAATCAGCTATGATACAATATAGATTGACATTGAAAGACGAATTTGATGAAAAAATTATAGGTGAAATTCTTAATACGAACGATTCAGTAGAAGTAACATACAAAGATTTTGATGGAAGCTCAAAAACAGAAAAATCAGATGTTACACCAAAAATAAAGCTTACAAAAATTGAAGTACCAGTTGACAATACTGTTGCACCAGAACCAATACCAAAGGCAGGGTCTCCTATGGTTATTGTAGGAATGATATTAGTAGTAGCAGTTGCAATGTTTTTTGGATATAAATCAAGAAAAATAAAATAAGCAAAAGGAAGCCTCTGAAAAGGGGCTTCTTTTGTTATGTCTCTAAAGGATTAGCAACATCCTCCTCTGTTACCACCACAGCAACAACAAATTAAAAGTATTAAGATTATTATCCAGCAGCAATCATCGCCGAAACCAAATCCACATCCTCTATTTTCTGGCATATTAAAACCCCCTTTCGATAAAACTATCTTGGCTAAAGTGAAATTTAACTTTAGGTTTTTCTTTTGATAATATATAATATGGGGTTTATAAGAAAGTGTTACAACTTAATGTTTTTATTAATATCAATCAAGAGGCCTTATAAATATAAACTTTGAATGAAATGTCGAATGTGCATGGAGAAATTTTAGAAATTCTTTGCAATTTTGGGGAAAGAGTTCACGATAGTGGAAGGGTGCCATAAAATAAATTAGAATTTCTTAAATTTCGTAATAAGCCGAGGAATGTAATAAAAAACTTATATTTATAAGACTTCTTGATATTAAATCTAATAAAACATTGATATGTACAAAAAAGTATAAAAAATGATTAATATAGGTTGAAAAAAAAATGCAAGTATGATTAAATATAATAAAATAATTGGGACAGAAGAAAAGCGTTCTCAGATGCACCAGGAGGTAATGTAAAAATGGGAAACATAGTTTTATTAGATGATTTAACAATCAATAAAATTGCAGCAGGAGAAGTAATAGAAAGACCTGCATCAGTAATAAAAGAAATGATTGAAAACTCAATAGATGCAGGGGCTAATAATATAGTAGTAGAAATAGAAAAAGGTGGAATATCATATATAAAAGTAACAGATAATGGAAAAGGAATTTCAGAAGATGATTTGGAATTAGCATTTGAAAGACATGCTACAAGTAAAATAAGATCTGCTGATGATTTAAATACTGTAACATCAATGGGGTTCAGGGGTGAGGCATTGGCAAGTATTGCAGCGATATCAAGAGTGGAATTAGTTTCTAAAACAGCAGACCAACAAAATGGATATAAGGTAGTACTAGAAGGTGGAAATGTACTAGAAAAATCAATAGCAGGTTCACCAACAGGAACATCAATAACTGTAACAAATCTATTTTATAATACACCGGTAAGATATAAATTCTTAAAAAAGGATTTCACAGAAGCAGGATATATTGAAGATGCAATAACAAGAACGGCATTAGTGCATCCAGAAATAGCAATAAAACTTATAAATTCTGGAAAAACAGTTATTCAAACTAATGGAAATGGAGATTTAAAAACAGTAATTTATAGTATATATGGAAAAGATGTAGCAAATGCATTGATAGAAACTGATTATACATATGAAGATATACATATAACAGGTGTAGTAGGAAAACCAGAAATAGCACGTTCAAATAGAGCATATCAAATGTTTTTTGTTAACAAAAGATATATAAAAGACAAAGCATTATCATCAGCAACAGAAAGAGCATATAAAGGAATGTTGCCAATGGGGAAATTTGGATTTTTGGTGTTGAATATTGAAATGAATCCAAGTAAAGTTGATGTGAATGTGCACCCAGCAAAATTGGAAGTAAGATTTGAAGACGAAAATTTGATATTTAAAGCAGTATATCATGCAATAAAAGATTCACTTTTAAAAATAGATGAACCAAGTTCAAATAATAATTCAGATCAAATTTCAATTGGAACTCCAACAATAGAAATAAAACCATTTAACAAAACTGATAATTTCTCAGTAGGAAGTAAAGAAACTATAGTAGAACAAATATTTAAAGCAAGACAATTAGCTGAACAACATAACCAGGAACAAGGGCAACCTCAACAGAGTCAAAAAGTAGAGAAGATTGAAATACCTGAGATAGAAAAAAGTCAAGAAGTTCTAAAAAAACTACAAGAAATGAAACAAAAACTAATTCAAGAAACACCAGGACTAAAATTAGAAAACAGGGAAGTAATACAACCAGTACAAGTAGAACAACCACAACAAGAGGAAAAACAGGAAATAGGAATACAACAACAAGAAAATATTGAAGTGGAAAAAACTGAAATATTAAAAAATCAAGAAGAACCTCAAATATTGGAAGAAGAATTACCAAAAGCACTTCAACATGAAGAAATAGAGCAACCAGCAGAAGAAATAAAATATGAAATAGAATCTGAACCTGTAAAAGAAGAAAAAGTAGCAGAGAAAAGTGTAGAATATACAAAAGAATTTGAAGAAATGTATATGCAATTATTTGGAACTAAGCCAGTAAAAGGTGAAAAATACGAAAGCAAAATAGATGATAGTAATAAAATAGATGATATAGCTAAACTTGAAAATAGAACTGTATTTGAGAATCTAGAAGAATATCAAAAGCCTACTTATAAATTTGTTGGAATACTATTTGATGAATACATAATAATTGAGATGGAAAAAGAAATGTATATAATTGACCAACATTCAGCACATGAGAAAATATTATTTGAAAAATTAAAAGATAATTATTATGACACAGAAAATAAAGATTCACAATTAATGTTATTACCAGATATAATAACACTTTCACGTAAACAAATGGAAATTGCTAGAGATAATATGCAAATGTTTAGAAATGCAGGATTTATGGTAGAAGAATTTGGAGAAAATACTGTAAAGATAACAGGTGTACCAGAAATATGCTTAGAATTAGAAACAAGAGAAATATTCACACAGATATTAGATGAAATAGATAAAGTTTCAAGAAATGAAAAACAAGAAGTTGAACAAAAATTTATATCAACACTTGCTTTAAAAATTGCTAAAGATGCTAGCATAGCAAATACTAAAGAAGAGGTTGATGGTTTGATGAATGAGTTATTAATATTAAATAATCCATTTATAGGACCACTAGGAGAACCAATAGCGATAAAAATGTCAAAATATGATATTGAAAGAAAATTTGCAAGAAAGTAAAGGAATTAAAGATGAACAAACCAAAGGTTATAGTTATATGTGGGCCTACTGCGTCAGGAAAAACTGCACTATCAATACAACTGGCACAAAAAATAAATGGAGAAATAATTTCAAGTGATTCTATGCAAATATACAAAAATATGAACATAGGAACAGCTAAACCAGACAAACAAGAAATGCAAGGAATAAAACATTACTTATTAGATTTCGTAGAGCCAAATCAAAGATATAGTGTGGCAGATTATAAAAAAGATGCTGAAAATGCAATAGAAGATATATTACAAAAAGGGAAAGTTCCAATAATTGTTGGTGGAACTGGGCTGTATGTAGATAGCTTAATATATGGAATTGAATATCCAAACATAGAATTTGATGAAAATTATAGAAAAAAATTAGAAAAAAGAGCAGAAAAAGAAGGATTAGAAAAATTATATGAAGAAGCTAGAAAAATAGACCCGCAAGCAATGGAAAAAATCAGCCGTAATGACCAAAAAAGAATATTAAGGGTTTTGGAAATTTATAATGCAACAGGAAAAACGAAAACAGAGCAGGAAATTGAGTCTAGAAAAAATGAAGTGAAATATGATTATAGAGTATTTGCAATAAATATGGATAGAGAAAAGTTATATGATAGAATAAATAAAAGAGTAGATATAATGATACAAAAAGGCTTAATAGAAGAAGTTGAAAATTTATTAAAAAAATATAATGAGTTTCCAACAGCAATGCAGGGATTAGGATATAAAGAAGTGGTAGAATACATTCAGGGAAAAGTTTTAAAAGAAGATATGATAGAAAACATTAAAAGAGAATCAAGAAGATATGCTAAAAGACAAATAACATGGTTTAAGAAAAATAAACAAACAATATGGATAGGACCAAATGATTTACAAATGATTTTAAATGAAATATAATATATTTTATTTAGAAAGGGGAAAAAACTTGGGAAAAGGAAAAGCAATAATAGCAATACTATCTGGAATAATTATAGTAGCATATGTAATAAGTGCAATATATTTGCTTATAGTTCACCAATCAGACACTTACATTATAAGTCAAGGAACAGTGACACAAGAAGATGAAACAGTTGGATATATAATACGAGATGAACAAGTAAAAAAGAGTGATAATTATAATAATGGAATATATGCAATTGCATCAGAGGGACAAAGAGTAGCAATAAATGAGCCTGTTTTTAGGTATTATAGTGATACAGAAAAACAGATAAACTCTGAAATTAATGATATAAATTATAAAATACAAGATTTACTAGAAAAAGACAAAAGTGTTACTTCTGCTGACATAAAAGCAATAGAAAAACAGATTGAAGAAAAAATGCAGAATATAAATACATTAAATAATTATCAAGAAATAAGTGAATACAAAAAAAATATTGATACTTTAATAAGTAAAAAAATTGGTTTTATTGGAGATGCTACTGAAAATAAGGATATAAAGAAGTTAATAAAGCAGAGAAAAGAATTAGAGAGTAAATTGAAAAATAGTTCAGAATATCAGAAAGCACCTAGTAGTGGGATTGTTTCATATAGAGTTGATGGTTTAGAAGAAAAACTTTCTCCAAGTGACTTTAACTCATTAAATGAAAAATATTTAGATAGTTTGGAGATAAAAACAGGACAGATAATATCTGCAAGTAATGAATGTGGAAAAGTTATAGATAATTTTAAATGCTATATTGCAGTCACATTAAATTCTAAAGAAGCGATGGAAGCGAAAGTTAATGACAAGGTAAAAATAAGAATAGCAAACGATGAGGAAGAAGATGCAAAAGTTATTCAAATAAATGAAGAAAGCGGAAAAAGAACAATAATATTTCAAATTAATAAAATGACAGACAATCTAATAAATCACAGAAAAATTACTGTTGATGTAATATGGTGGAATGTTACAGGATTAAAAGTTCCAACTCAAGCGTTGATACAAGAAAATGAATTATATTATGTTGTGAGAAATAAAGCAGGAGTGCAAACTAAAATGTTAGTAAAAGTAAAAAAACAGACAAATAAATATGCAATAATAGATGTATACAAAAATGAAGAATTGCAGGAAATTGGTTTAAGTGCACAAGAAATAAAAAATTATAAGAAAATAAGTAATTATGATGAAATAGTATTACAAAAATAATATTACAATTGTGTTACAAAAATATTAAATTTACATTACATTTACTTTAGCACTTGACAAATTGAAAAAAAAGTTAGATACTTAATTGGAAATTAGAATACGAAAGTG
>ENA-OPSJ01002555-OPSJ01002555.1-human-gut-metagenome-genome-assembly--contig:-NODE-2555-length-11603-cov-5.310010_pt1 | contig 11603 bp, 10 predicted proteins | sample MGYA00241801_ERZ501893 | MGnify/ENA primary metagenome ERZ501893 (study PRJEB25962, sample SAMEA2042219) | human gut metagenome | biome: human gut; feature: human-associated habitat; material: faeces...
TTTCCAGCCTGGAATAGCCCTAAAAGCATCTTAGGCTGGAAATTTACATGTTATTGGCACCTTGAATCTGTGCTTCAGTCATACACATATCATGTTCTTTCGCAAATTTAAGAGCTGCCTTTAACCCTTTGGTTTTTGCATTGTATGTTCCTTCAAAAACATCTTTTGAAAGATATCTTTTACTTTTGCCAGTCTGTTCCAGACATACCTGATACAATTCTTTTGTTACCCCTGATACCGAAGCATAGTTTTCCAGCAGATATCCCATTTTTTGATACAGGAACTGGCTCCCGTATTCAGCCATATACCTGCAAAGCTTATCTTCATTTAACTTTCTGATGGACTGAATAAATGCAGTCACTTCTTCGAGCCCCGAAATCCTGTCCATATCTTTCACACTGTCAACCAGCGTTTTTTCCATATCTGTCACACGAACGCCGCCACTAAACTGTACATTTTCAACACCATCCTGTGTCTTTGCGTGAATGTACTTATAGGTATATCCGTCAAATTCAAATTCCCGGAACCGTGTTGCAGAAGACACATAAACATCATAATAAACCTGATCCGACATACCATAATATTCTATCGCAAGTTCCTCTGTGATTATCCATATTATATTGACAAACACAGATTCACGGTAGTTTGCGATTCTTCCTATAAAAATTGCCCCGACGGAGCATTTACGCTCCATCAGGGCAGGTTTTACTTGTAGCGGGTCTTATTTTTTCGTGTCATAAAGGCTCCAATGGCAGCACCAATCAAAACAAGTGGTGCTATTCTTGTGAACAACCACTCCATTGCGTGAAAGCCAACTCCAATAACTGCGTTTTCCGGGTCACTGTAATCCCAACCTAAGTATGGACTATTCAGCAAAATTAAAACCGCAAAAGCAATTACTATAATCACACATAAGAAAATAAAAAACCAATGAATTGCTTTTTGCCTTCCTTGTTTTCTTTGTGCTAATTGAAGGTTTATGACCTCAAGCTTTTCAGAAATTGCTCTTAAATCATCAGCTTTCGACTCGGAAATCGTTTCTCCAAGCAAAGTACTTACTGGTGTTTCTAACACTTCTGATATAGAAATCAACATATCAGAATCAGGAACAGACAACCCTTGCTCCCATTTGGAAATTGTCTGTCGAACCACATTCAGCTTAACAGCAAGTTCCTCTTGTGAAAGTCCTTTTGATTTCCTGATTGCTTTAATATTTTCGTTCAGCATTATGGATAACCTCCTTCCTTCCAATCGTTACCTTCATTGTATGTTGGACTGCCCGTTGCTTCAAGCAACGCATATTAACATTCAAGGCTTTTGTCTCGATTTTGAGCTGAAATATGTGTATTGTTTAACTCGAATACAGAAAAGGACGATGTCCGATAATTTCAGACACCGCCCTTATAAATTCTGTTGTATCGCCTGTAATTATGCGATTTTTAAGGCTCTGCACCGTTTCAAGCACCATTTGGTGTAAATTTGGTGTATTTGTGTATTTTCAGAGCTTTTTCACAAATGAAGTACATCCCGTTTTGTAAGGTAAAACGGTACTTCTTAATAGAGCTTTGCACCTGCCGGAATATGGTCATCTACCATAAGGAGATGAAGCTTTTCTTCGCCTTCTTCTTCGTGTACTGCACTGAGAAGCATACCACAAGAGTCAATGCCCATCATTGCTCTTGGAGGAAGATTTGTGATTGCGATAAGTGTCTTACCAACAAGTTCTTCCGGCTCGTAATATGCGTGAATACCGCTTAAAATGGTTCTATCTATGCCTGTTCCGTCATCAAGAGTGAACTGAAGGAGTTTCTTTGACTTCGGTACAGCAACGCATTCTTTAACCTTAACTGCTCTGAAATCTGACTTTGAGAATGTATCAAAATCAACATCTTCTTCAAACAAAGGCTCAACCTTTACCTTAGAAAAATCAATTTTTTCCGGCTCTGAATTTGGTGTAGAAACCTCTTTAGAACTTACACCATTTTCGGATTTTACACCACCGAGGGTCTTCATTGTCGGGAACAACAATACATCTCTGATTGCAGGTGAATCTGTGAGGAGCATAACAAGTCTGTCAATGCCGTATCCGATACCGCCTGTCGGTGGCATACCGATAGAAAGCGCATTGAGGAAGTCCTCGTCTGTGTGGTTTGCCTCTTCGTCACCGTTTGCAAAAGCCTCTTCCTGCTTAGCAAATCTTTCTCTCTGGTCGATAGGGTCGTTAAGCTCGGAGTAAGCGTTGCACATTTCCCAAGTATTGATAAAGAGCTCAAATCTCTCTACCTTTTCAGGGTCATCAGGCTTTTTCTTTGTAAGAGGAGAAATAGCAAGCGGATGATCCATAACAAATGTAGGCTGGATAAGATTCTTTTCGCAGAACTCTTCAAAGAAAAGGTTTACGATATCGCCCTTTGTATGGCGCTCTTCAAATTCAATGTTCTTCTCTCTTGCAAGAGCCTTAGCCTCTTCGTCTGTCTTTACTTCGTCAAAGTCAATTCCCGCATATTTTTTAATGCAGTCAACCATTGTAATTCTCTCAAAAGGCTTACCAAAATCAATTTCAATGCCGTTATATGTTATTACAGAACTGCCGCATACCTTTTCTGCGAGATATTTAAACATACTCTCTGTAAGGTCCATCATACCGTAGTAATCGGTGTATGCCTGATAAAGTTCCATAAGTGTAAATTCAGGGTTGTGTCTTGTGTCTACACCCTCATTACGAAATACTCGTCCGATTTCGTAAACTTTTTCAAGACCGCCGACAATAAGTCTTTTAAGGTAAAGTTCAAGAGAAATACGAAGTTTTACATCTTCGTCAAGTGCATTATAATGAGTTTCAAACGGTCTTGCTGCCGCACCGCCTGCATTTGCAACAAGCATAGGGGTTTCAACTTCCATAAATCCTCTTTCATCAAGGAAGTTACGGATTTCTTTGATTATTTTTGAACGCTTTACAAATGTATCCTTAACCTCTTCGTTCATAATGAGGTCAACATAACGCTGTCTGTAACGGGTATCTGTATTTGTAAGGCCGTGGTATTTTTCGGGGAGAATCTGGAGGCTCTTTGAAAGAAGTGTTACAGAAGTTGCGTGAATTGAAATCTCGCCCGTCTTTGTCTTAAATACTTCGCCGCTGATGCCAACGATGTCGCCTATATCGTATTTCTTAAAATCTTTGTAGCTGTCTTCGCCGATATTATCTCTTGCCACATAAACCTGAATTGTGCCCTTTAAGTCCTGAATATGGCAGAAAGAAGCCTTACCCATAACACGCTTTGACATAATTCTGCCTGCCAAAGAAACCGACTTGCCCTCAAGCTCTTCAAAGCTTTCTTTAACATCTGAACTGTGGTGTGTAACATCGTACTTTGTTATTTCAAACGGATTCTTGCCTGCCTCCTGTAAAGCCGCAAGCTTTTCACGGCGAATCTTTAAAAGCTCACCGAGATTTTCAGTATTCTGTGACTGATTCTTCTCACTCATTATTTATATTTCCTTTCAACACTGCTTACTTTGAAATCTCTAAAATCTTAAGTGCCTGAACGCCGGCAGGAGTTTCAACCTCAACTACATCGCCTACGCTTCTCTCCATAAGAGCTTTACCGATTGGTGATTCATCAGAAATAACGCCCTCTCTCGGGTTAATTCCGTTTGAACCTGAACCTAAGATTTTGAAAGATACCTGTCTGCCGTTTGAAACATACTCAACCTTTACAACAGAAGTAAGGTGAACATGCTCGTTTGAAGTGTTGCTCTCATCAATGATAACGGCATTTTTAAGAGTAACCTCAACAGTAGCAATACGAGCCTCAAGCATAGCCTGCTCGTTTTTGGCATCATCATATTCACTGTTCTCCGAAAGGTCACCGTATGAACGGGCAACCTTGATTTTTTCCGCAATTTCTTTTCGTTTTTCGGTTTTTAAGAATTCGAGTTCTTCCTCGTATTTTTTAACGTCTTCTGCTGTAAGCATAATTTGTTTTGCTGCCATTATACATCGTCCTTTCAATCAGAAAAATGAAATCTGTAGAATTCTTACATACTTTTTAATTATAAAATTTTTTAACGCCAATGTCAAGCAAAATGCAAAATATTGGCAGCAAAGCACATATACGGAAAAAGTGAGGCAAGCCTCCTCTATTCATCGGTTTTGTTTATTTTTTCAAACTGTGCATATAAGGATTTTACAGTTTGACTTGTTGAAAAATTACTGCACATTGTCGGCACTATAGAGCCTAAACTGTACTGTCTTCCGAGTGAATACAATGCAGAACAAAAATACTCCGTTTCAATCTCCTGCGGCTTTATTCTGTCAAAGCCGTTAGGCATTTTAAAGTAATACTTATAGTAAATCTCGCCTAAAACCTCCGCTTTCGGTCTGCCGTTTGTCAATATCAATGTTTTGTCATTTGACGAAAAAGTATTTTCTATTGTGCGTGGAGCAATTATGAGTTGACAGAGTTCAAGCTCCTCCGTTCGTTTTGTAACAGTTGCGCAAGCTCCCATATTCTCCATTATCAGTTCGTTTTCATCGTAATATACATCGGGAGAATTTGTAACAACGGTAACATCAGAGGAATATTTCATCACATACTTTAAAAATTCACTGTCCCTGCCGTCGGGATCATATATGCCGATTTTTAATTTTTCCGCAAAATCACACATAGAAAGCAGGCATATTGCAAGATTGGTACAAAGTCTTGCCGTGAAATCCGAATTTTCAAATCTGCGAAAACCACACTCATCGTGGAAATTTATTTTAGGCGAACAGATTATTCTGTTTTTACTGTCGCCGATTATTTTTTCGAGTTTTTCAAATCTCGGTTTTCTTCCGTATGAAATGTATGTAATTTGTTTAAGGTACACACCTCTTGCTCTTTTCACCTGTACTACCGCTCTGTCACGCTTAAGTCTGTCAACTAAACCTTTCATTCCTTTTCTTCGTTCGTGCTTTTTAACAGTCAGTGCCGTAAGCATAAAAAATCCCTCCGCATAACTTTTTATAAAGTATATGCAAAGGGATTAATTTTAATTATTAATTATGATTGATATTCTGTCATTGGGTTATATTTTACACCGTTCAATCTTGTTTCAAAGTGAAGGTGAGCACCTGTTGAATGACCTGTAGAACCTACAAAGCCGATAACCTGTCCCTGATATACATGCTGACCCGTATAAACCATAGTTGTGGAGAGATGACCGTAAACAGTCATCTTACCGCCGTCATGAGCAATCATTACATAGTTGCCGTAACCGCCGCCGCAACCGCATGAACCGTCTTTACCCCAGTTGTGATAACAACCGTTGTAAGAATCAATTACTACGCCTTCTTTTGCGGCAACAACATCCGCTCCCATAATTCCTGCGTCTGCTATATCAATTGCACCGTGGTTATAAGAGCCTCTGTCCTCGTTCCATTCGGAAGTAAGATAGTAATAGCCCGGGCACGGCCATACAAAACCTGACGGTGAAACCTCAAGGTCATCGTGAACAGTGCCGCTTGATGAGCCACCGCTGTTTGAATTATTATTTCTTTCCTGCTCGGCACGCTCTGCCTCAAGTCTTGCCTTTTCAGCGTAATAATTAGAAATAGCCTTTTCTATATCATCACTTTCAAGTGCGCCGTTCTGGATTTCGCTTGTCGCCTTATCGCTTGTCTTATAAAGTCCTGCCAAAAGTTCTTTATTCTCTTCAAGAATTTTGTTAAGTTCCTGCTGGTCGCTTTCAAGGCTTGCCTCTTCTGCCTCGAGTGAATCCATATCCTTTTCAAGTTCTTCCTTTTCTTTAGAAATATTCTCAAGGTCGCCCTTAATTGAATTGATAAGATTATTATCGTAATCAGAGAGTGCCTCTACAAGCTCCATTTTATCAAGAAAATCAGAAAAGCTCTTTGCTCCGAAAATAATTTCAAGGTCAGTTGTATTGCCTGCCATATAAATATTTCTGAGTCTGTTGCGGAGAGTATTCATCTGATTTTCAATGCTCTTATTGGCGTTATCAATAGCTGTCTGCTTGTCCTGAATTTTGCCGTTAAGCTCATTAATGCTCTGATGGCTGAGTTCGATTTTATCATCGAGAACCTGCACCTTGCTTACAAGCGCATTAACATATTCTTCCTGATCTGCAATATTTTCTTTTGTTTTTTCAAGAATTTGCTGATATTTATCGCTCTGAGCCTGAAGTTCCTGCCTTCTGTTCTCAAGTGCGTCAATATCGTTAGGATCAATAGTGGTTGCCTGAGTTTGCTCAGTTGATGCCTCTTGTGCAGCCTGCTCCTCAGCAAATACAGGATAAGCCGAATATGCAAAAATACACATACTGAGAATTGCACAAAGCACTGCTTTGAATCTTTTTTTAGAAATTCGCATTAAATATACTCCTTTGTTATTACCAGCCGAGAATTTCGTTTCCTTCCATCTTCAGATACTTACGCATTGAAATAAAGCTGCCGAATGCACCGATAACCACACCTGCAACAATAAATATACCGCCAACCTGCAGATAAACATCCGAGAACGGAATAGTGGAAATTTTTACAAATGAATTTACTGCCGACATTACGCCTTCATATACCACATAAAGTACGCCTGTACCGATAATGGCTGAAATAAAACCGAGAACCATACCCTCGACTACAAACGGCAGTCGAACAAAAGCATTGGTTGCGCCGACAGACTTCATAATACTTATCTCAAATCGTCTTGAATACATTGTTGTTCTGATTGTATTTGCAATGATAAACAGAGAAATAATCGTAAGTGCAACAACTATCGCAAGACTTATGTAGCTTACAAGATTGCTTATATCGGTAAGTTTTCTCGCAAGCTCACTGCGGTTGTTGATAGAATCAACACCGTCAACCTTTAAAATTGCGTCAATAGTTTGGTCGTACTTTGACAAATCGTCCATTGCAATTATATATGCATCGGGCAACGGGTTGTTGTCGCCGTTTACATTTTCAAATACAGCTTCCGGAAGTGAATCTTTAAATTCGTTGATTGCATCTTCCTTCGGGTAAAATCTTACAGAGGTAATATTATCAAGTTTCTCAAGGTTTTTGCCAATGTAAACCGCCTCAAGGTCAGATGCTCCGTCCTTGATGTAAACGGTTGTTTCATTGGTTTTTCCCACAGAGTCAACTTCCTTTTCTATGTTTACCGAAATAAGTTCAGCCGCACCTGTAAGAACAAGACAGCTTACAAGAACGCATATCGAAGCAATACTCATAATTCGGTTGCTCCATATACTTCTGAAACCTTCTCTTATTAAATAGCCAAAGCCACTCATATTATGTTCCTTTCTTTTTAGTCTGGAACGACATCATTGTCAACAAAGTTTTCTTTTGTTTCTTTGTTAAGGGCAATACCCTCAATAATTTCGTCAATATCCTCATACTGCGCATCATATGCAAGTGCAGCTTCGGGATTTTTAGTGTCGCTCTTTACTCTGCCGTGGTCAATTACAATTACACGCTTGTTAAACTGTCTTACAAGTTCGTGTTCGTGAGTAACAACAAGTACAGTTGTACCCATATCGTTAATTTCACTCAAAAGTTGAATAATATCATGTGACATTTCAGGGTCAACATTACCTGTCGGCTCATCGGCAATGATAATTTCAGGATTATTTACCAATGCTCTTGCAAGGCTGACACGCTGCTGCTCACCGCCCGAAAGCTCACTTGGCTTGTTTTTCATTTTATTTTTTAGTCCGACAAGCTCAAGAATGTACGGAACTCGTTTTTTAATTGATGATGCGCTCGCTCCGATTGCTCTCATTGCAAAAGCTACATTGTCAAAGACATTCATCTTATCTATCAGTCTGAAGTCCTGAAATACAATACCCATATGACGACGAAGATACGGAACTTTTCTTCGGCGCATTTTTGTTATATTAAGATTATTCACGATTATTTCGCCCGACGACGGACTTTCCTCGTGCATAATCAGTTTTAAAAACGTACTTTTACCTGCTCCGGACGCACCTACTATAAAAGCAAACTCGCCCTTGTCTATATGTATAGAAACATCATAAAGCGCATGAGTGCCATTCGGATAGGTTTTAGATACATTGTTAAAATCTATCATAAATTTCACCTTTATTACAAAATACACACTTATTCTGTATATTTTGCGTTATATAATACAATATTTTGTAATATTTTGACAAGTTAATTCTAAAAAGTCAAAATGGCCTGCGCTACCGAAAAATCGGCAGTGCAGAGCCATATTAAATTCACTCAATCAATACTTTGCAGGACTTGCGTTAAGGTATTTTTTAACCATAAGAGCTACCTTAAATACGATAGCGTCCTCAAATTCACGAAGGTCAAGACCTGTAAGTTTCTTAATTTTTTCAAGTCTGTAAACAAGTGTATTTCTGTGAACAAAAAGTTTTCTTGATGTTTCAGAAACATTGAGGTTGTTTTCAAAGAAACGCTGAATTGTAAAAAGTGTTTCCTGGTCGAGACTCTCGATTGAACCACGCTTGAAAACTTCCTTTAAGAACATTTCACAAAGAGTTGTTGGAAGCTGATAAATAAGACGGGCAATACCGAGGTTATCATAGCTTACTATTGTACGCTCTGTATCAAATACCTTTGCAACCTCAAGTGCGCTCTGTGCTTCTTTAAATGAACGGGCAAGGTCCTTAATACCTGTTACCGTTGTACCTATACCTACAACGCAGTGGGTGTAGAATTCACTTGAAAGTGTGTCTGAAATAGAGCTTGCAAGCTTTTCAAGGTCACGGCTCTCTGTATCCGCCTTAATCTCTTTTACGAGTGCAATTTCGTACTCATTAATATTGATAACAAAGTCCTTTGACTTGTCCGGGAAAAGATTCTGAATAATATCGTATGCAGAAACATCTGTTTTTGAAACGATTTTGATAAGAAGACAAACTCTTGAAACTTCACTGTTAAAGTGAAGTTCTCTTGCCTTAAGATAGATATCGCCCGGAAGAATGTTGTCGAGAATTACATTCTTAATAAAGTTTGAACGGTCATATTTCTCGTCATAATACTGCTTAATGCTTGCAAAAGAAACAGAAAGTAGCTGTGCGTACTTCTGAGCATACTCATCTGTACCCTGTACAAATACAGCGTAATCATACTTAGCGTTGCTGCCAAATGACTTATATGTATAGCCGTTGATTACAAAAGGAGCTGTTGAACTTAAGGTTTCTGAATTTACGCTTTCGTTTACCTCACCGATTTTGCCGAGCTCTGAACAAGCTATAACAACAGAAGTTTCGTCAATAACGCCTATTGTTCTGTCAATTGCATCTTTCATCTGGTGAACAATACCCTGGAATAATCTGTTTGACATTTTATTTACCTCTTTTTCTAAGCAAATATTCATATAATTGTAAGCATATTATTCAGGCTGTATTTTGCTTTGACCTTAGCTGCAAACATATACAAAATGCATAACACCTGTAATTTTTGCAAAACAAGCCTTTGTAGCAAAAATTCTTATAATAAGAGCCTAATGAATTAATATATTTAAAATACAATATATCTCTTATATACATATTACACAAAAACGAGAAAAAAATCAACCTCTATTTTCAAATTTCTTTATTTTTTTTATAGATTTTGCATAATCGGCAAAAGGTTACAAAATTGATAACAATATTAAACAAATTTAACCTTTACTTTTTAGTAATTTGCCATAAAAAACTGTTTTTCATCAGAAGTCGTGAAAATTATGGTTTAACTCACAGTTTAGCCAAGCAATTATAAAAGTTTGGTCAACCTTTTTAAAGGTTGTGGGTGTGGGCAAAGCCCACAAATACTTTCCGTTTATGCAAGCTAACGATAGCCGAACAGCTCGCTGTTTGGCGGCTTGAACACAACGGCGTTAGCCTTTAAAAGTGCGATAGCAACAAGAAAGCCATTCGATATATAATGAAAAGTTAATCATTTCTTTTATAAAAGGCTGTCGCCTGTTTTAACAAACTTAGTTTTAGCACGCAAACAGCGTGGCTGTTTGCGCCTGATAAATTGTTATATCGGAAGATTTTTATGGGCGCTGCTCAAACCCGCAATTTTTGAAAAAAATGAGTAAACTTTTTTGTTTTTGAGAGGAGAATTTAGCGTTAGCTAAATTTCAATGCCCGACCGACACTCCGCTAAACCAATATTTAAATAAGCTGCAAATGTTACCCATTTTATCATTAAAATTATAAGTAACTATAAAAGTATTGTCAGTACGATAGGGAATAGAAAATCAGGGGGTGTGAGTGGAGGTTTATTAGCATTTTTAAAACTCTCCTTTCCCATCATTGTAATTAATCCGGATAAACTCCAATGCCAAGACTTATAGCCAGACTGATTGAAAGTTGTTTATAATTAATTTGTGTATACTTAACATATTGTTCACCTCAAAAAAATGCTCCTGTTCTATTTTATGAACAGGAGCATTTTTTATTTGGGAATTAGAAAGTAAGGAGAATTAATAAAAAGATTTAAATAATTTATGAATTAAAATTACTGGTAATCGCAAACATTTACCCATGAGAGTAAGAATTCACGCTCTTCCTCTTTGCCCTTAACTGACTGAGAAGCAGCTACAATCGGTAACCATTCCTGTACATACTGGCGAGCAGTATCAGTCTTGTCACAGAATAACTTAATATACTTTTCAGCAAGTTCATCCTGCTTGTTAAGTTTAAATAAGAGATATGTTCTTGCAGCATCAGCAGAGCCGTTGCCTTGTGTTGCATGTGACCAGTCGAGAATATACGGTGTGCCGTCAGCAGTAATAATTATGTTACTTGGGTTAAAGTCACCGTGGCAAACCTTTGTATGCTTAGGCATACCGTGTAAACGGGTAGAAAGCTCATATCTTGTTGTAGCGTCAAGACCTGTTTCGGAAATTTTACGCTGCATTTTATCTTTAAGTTTGTTAAGTAATGGAGCTTTCTTTGATAAAACTTCCATCTGCAAATTTACAAATAACTCAAGATATTCGTCTGTCTTTTCAGGATTTTCTTCCATAAGTTGAGCAAGTGTTTTACCTTCGATGTAATCGGAAATGATTGCCCACTTTCCGTCAATTTTAGTTACTTCCTGTAAAGACGGAATATTAAGACCTGTTTCTTCTACACGAGCCTGATTAAGTGCCTCGTTGAGTATATCTGATTTTGGGAAAGATTCGTCAAAAACCTTAATGGTCTTATCGCCATCTTTATATATAACCTTATTCTTTCTTTCGGCAAGAATTGTTTCAAATTTCATAAAAGTCATTCCTTTCAATAAAAAACTAAGCAATTTCTCTTTTGCTTTGGTTATATTATACAACAACTTTATGCTTAGGTATAGAGGTAAAATAACAGAAGTTTTAATAAATTCTTTGGTTAATTAGACAATATAATTTTAGTGTTTTTGTATGAGTGAATAAAAAATAATACCATAATTGAGCTTATATAACAAAAATTATGTTAAATTATTAACTAAACTATTGATAAAAACTTAACAATGTTTTGTGCATATTGACATTTTTTTAACGATAAATATTTAACAATTAAATTATGGTTTAGAAAATTGTTTCGACAGGTAATTATAAAAGTTTGGTCGACCTTTTCAAAGGTCGTGG
>ENA-OPSJ01002558-OPSJ01002558.1-human-gut-metagenome-genome-assembly--contig:-NODE-2558-length-11595-cov-3.202513_pt1 | contig 11595 bp, 13 predicted proteins | sample MGYA00241801_ERZ501893 | MGnify/ENA primary metagenome ERZ501893 (study PRJEB25962, sample SAMEA2042219) | human gut metagenome | biome: human gut; feature: human-associated habitat; material: faeces...
AAGGTGCACCTAATGACTACCATATTTTTATTCTGCCGCTTCCAACACTAATCTGGCATATTCTTCATCACTTATGCCGCATTCTCTGATGGATAGATGCCAGGCACATCTGTTATCTGTTACCTGTTTCTTATATACTGCAATAGAAGTCGCTGTATCTGTTTCAGCTGCTCATTTACCTCCTGCACATCTGACTTTGAGATAAATACATTCGTATTTGCCATTCGTGCTATCTGGTTGATGTTGCTGCCGATTGTAGATAGCTCATACATCAGCTTCTGCCTGTCCTCATGACTGGTCGTATCCACATTTCCACCATCCAATGCCATCGTACGGATATAGGCAGATGGTGTCATTCCTGTAGCCGCTGCTTTCTCCTCTATCTCTCTACGCTCACGCTCCGATACCCGGATGCTCATTGTCGTTCTTGGTGCCTGTCTGCTCTTTGGTCTGCCCATACGCATCCCTCCTCTCGTGTAATTCTTCTTATCTGTTTTGCTGTGATAGTCACTCTGTCGGTCTTTCGTATATCCACTTCCGCTGCTTTGGAAATTCCTGTAACATAGTAGGGTAACATAGTAGGCGAGATACGGTTTTCGTGTTACAAAAACCCATCTCGTTAGTGGCGGCTGCCCCTAATACCCTGCTGTTACATCCCTGCGGTGTGGTATATATGACTGCATAGAGCAAGCTTCGCTAAGACTTGTTGCTGCCTTTTTGTCGTATGCTGGGCAACAAAAAAGCAGACACATGGAATATTTCCACATATCTGCTTCTTTCATTGTGTATATTCAATTTTATATGATTATAGCTATATATGGCTACATACAATACATTTTCTGTAGCCCAGTTCCTTTTATTATGATTGGTTTCTTTGCGATGGCTATCGTTTTTACATCAGATGCAGCCTTTTTACTGATAATGGTATTAATATACATTTATCTTGCAACCTTTCGCAATCACATCGCTCCAATAATGCATATCAGAAAAAAGAATCCAAAAAAGATCAGCCAGCTTCTAAACAAACTGTTGACTTTTCCACATCTCAATGATAATATGTATTCAGAAGCGGTTTTGTACCACTTGACTACTTGATAGTCTTGAGTGGGTTACTCGCTTCTTTTTTTATGTCCACTACATCATACAGATACATTTTTCCATTAGCCGCATGGTTTACGACCAGACACGCAGAATAAACATTATATTCTCCGGTCTTTTTCTCATTGTTATATAATGGAATTGCAAATCTTGTCACATAATAAAACCATCCATTGTGAGCATCCTCGGAATGCTTTTCCTTATGATTTTCCCGATATACTTTATCAGTAGCTATCTCAACCATTTCTCGGATTCCCTGTGCCGCATTTGCCTTTGCTTTTGCTCTTGCGCCCTTTGTTTTTCTTGTATAACTAGAACCGCCATATTCATCCGGAAATTTGTTTCCAATATAAATAATGTCTCTTGTCTCTGCTATTTCAATCAATTCTCCTACATATTTTCCCAAGTAATCCTCTACATCATTCCAATTAATATTCTGTTTATTGGAAAATTTCACGAATTCGTTCTAACTGCTCATCAAAATACTTTTCTGTCAGATAAGTTCCGCGTTTGAGACGCTCGTCATCCATAACCCAGCCTTTGATGGTATAGTCCTTTGCAATTTGATTGACCCATTTACGGAACTGCACCGCACGCTCAGAATTTACCTTAAATCCTACTGCAATGATCATCTCTAAGGAATAGTGATTTGTGCTGTAGCTTTTTCCATCGGCGGCAGTTATTCGAAATTTTCGAATAACTGAATCCTCTTGTAACTCACTGTCCTCAAAGATTTTCTTAATATGATAATTTATAGTGTTAGTGCCGACATCGTACAACGTGGCCATCATCTTCTGTGTCAGCCATATATTCTCATCCTCATAGCGCATCTCAATGCTGTCCTGCTGATCGCCAACTGAGGCAACATAGGTCAGGTATTCTGCCGCGCTGGAACGGATGGTAATTTCATCTTTTTTCTTTGCCAAATAAATCGCCTCCTATACTACCAACAGTAATCCTTTTTCAATACACATTTGCAACGAAAATTTTACATTCTGACCAGCACGATTTCCGCAATATGCGATTGTGTAAACCAAATTGACTCGCCATCAAATTTCATTTCAACCGGATCTGTGCCACTTATTTCTGAGTCTTCCAATTCTGTTATACTATTCAAAAAACATTGCACATTGTCAGAATCACCTTTCATCTTTTTGTATTCTCTAGCACAATTTGGACACAGGCACAAATTCATAGCATCCAATTCAATCGCTGGCCCGTTTGCAATCTGGCACATTTCTACATTAGCAAATGCATCATGACACATCTGGCATGCATATGTTCTGGTCAAGCATTTTTGTAACAATATAACCTAAATTTTCGTATCCGGCTTATATCTTCCATAACGTGTTTCAAATGGTGTTTTGTAATTATTATAAGAATGCGGACGCACATGATTATAGTGCACATACGCAAATTCTTCTATCGCAGAATAAAGTTCCGTTTCCGTGCGGTAATTATGCTGATAGATTAATTCACTTTTCAGTGTATTGAAATCCTTTTCCAGTGTCCTTATTGCCAGATCCGATGTGATATTCCGATCCGTGATACTTGCAATAACACTCCGGTCATATGCTATGTCCATCTAAATTGAAGTATGTATGATTTGTTGGATTAACAATAGTTGTTTTATCACTGCTCATAACATAATCAATCATTAATTCATTATTCTTTGTAAGAGTATATCGAATAGTCTGCTCTAAATCTCCCGGAAAGCCTTGCTCTAAATGTGGACTTACTCGATGAAACTCAACATATTCACCACTATCATCTGCACCTTTAATTCTATTAGCATTTCTTCCAACATACGCTCCCATTCCGGTTTCTGTATCAAAGTAGTCTTCCACTTTTTCAAATCCAAGAGCAACATCCCTTTTTATACCTTCTTTATCTATAATTGATATAGCCAATATTAATGCTCCTAAATCTGAAACCTCTACTTGCATTCCACTTTTATTTTCAAGTAAGAATTTACTAACAATATCACCATTTTGAGTTTCTCCAAAATATTTTCTTTCTATCATCTTAGACAACACTCTCCTTACTTCTCTTACTATGCATTCTGTTTCGATATTCCCTTGGTGTCATCTTGTATCTATCCTTAAATACACGGTTAAATGTACGCTGACTTTCAAAGCCTGCATCAAGACTTATATTAGTTATAGACTCATTAGTGTTCTCCAAAGCTGAAATCGCATAATTAAGTCTTATTCCATTTAAGTATTTCTTAAAGTTACAATGAAATGTCTTTGCGAACATTCGAGATAGCACATATTTGCTAACTGCTAAATCATACGCCATTTTTTCAAGATGTATATCTTTCCTGAAATTCTTTGCAATATATTCAACCGCACAGTATATTATATCGTCGCCTCCAACAAAATCTTTATCGATCATTTCCATATCAGAAAATACATGGGCTAACATAATATGTACATATGCTTGAATTATCATTGGATTACCCTCTGTATTATTTGCCAGTGCTTTTATTGAATTTACAATATCCATATGCACATGTTCCTTATCAATTATCGGATATGCCGGGCTATACTTTTGTAAATCCTCATAAAAATTCTGTGTTAATGATGGGTCCAAGAATAAATATATAGCCTTATTTTCTCCTTGACCAAACACTTGATAATGATGGATAACATTTGGAAATACTATGGCAAAATCACCTTGCTCCATATGAAACAATTCTTGTCCTACACCCAATTCAACTGTACCATCTGTCACATAAATTATTTCTATTGCTTCATGCAAATGTGGCGGAACATGCACAGATTTTTTCCACTCTGCCGATACTCCTTCATTTCTTTTTTCATATGTCAATGGCACAAAATCATCTCCTATCTACATGCTATCCATCATACTTGTTCAAATTAATAACTACAAAACTGACAAAAATCTTTTAAACTGCTCCATGCCTTTTTCAGTTCTCTTAAATACACCTGCACATTCAAGAACCTGAACAAATCTTTTTGCAATTTCTATATGTAATACTTCCTTTATGTTATCAGAAGTAATTTCATAATTTGCATACCATTCATCTACCCATTCTGCATGTTTGCTGATATTATCTATGGCTCTAATATCTTTTCCTGCTATAATCGCATCTGCGAGCTCTTCCATTTCTTTTTTAAGTCTTGCCGGCAATACAGCTAATCCCATTACTTCGATTAAGCCTATATTCTCTTTTTTAATATGATGTAATTTTTCGTCCGGATGATATACACCCCAAGGTTTTTCCTCTGTGGTAATATTATTTCTAAGCACAAGGTCCATTTCGTATAACGAACCATTCATTCTTGCAATCGGTGTGATTGTATTATGTGGCACACCATCTGTTTCAGAATATACAAATGCCTCTTGATCGGTATATGTTCTCCAAGAATCTAAAATTCCACTTGAAAGTTCTACTATACTTTCTTTGCTTTCACTTTGTAATCTAATCACCGACATAGGCCATTTTACAATACCAATTGTCACGCCCTCATATTTTGTCACATTAAACTTATATTCATATGGTGCCTTCGCCATAGCAAATGTATATGCTCCACCCTGGAAATGGTCATGGCTCAAAATAGAACCACCAACTATTGGTAAATCTGCATTAGAACCAATTGTATAATGTGGAAACATTGAAACAAAATCCAATAACTTTACAAATACACTTCTATCTATCTTCATAGGTGTATGTTCTTCGTTAAATACTATGCAATGCTCATTATAATAAACATAAGGAGAATACTGCAGAAAATAGTTCTGCTCATTTAACTTTATTGGAATAATTCTGTGGTTCTGACGAGCTGGATGAGATAATGTTCCTGCATATCCCTCATTTTCTTCGCATAATAAACACTTAGGATATTCACTCTTACTCTGGCTTGCTGCCTTTGCAATATCTCTTGGGTCTTTCTCTGGCTTTGATAAATTAATTGTAATATCTATCTCGCCATATTCTGTATCTGCTTTCCATTTTTCATCTCTTACAATTCTGTCAGCACGGATATAATTAGTGTCCTGGCTAAATCTGTAATAAAAATCTGTTGCAAGCTTTGGAGACTTTTCATATAATTCCTTAAACTTACTTCTTACGCTTGATGGCATTGGTGTTATAATTCCCATCACCTTTGTATCAAATAAATCTCTGTTTGTGATTGTATCTTCCTCAATGATTCCGTTTTCCACTGCATAATCTGTCATGTCTGACAATATACAATGAATTTCTCTTACTTCCTCATCTGACCATTCAAAGCTATTTAATCCAAACACTTCTAGAAGTCGGTTGATTACAAAGACCTTGTCCTCTGCGTCAATTAACCCTCTTTGGATTCCATATTTGACCAATTCAGAAATCAATTTGTTCATATCAAAAACCTCCTTCCATTTATCCTAGTATCCGCTTGGATGATTTACATGCCATTCCCACGCAGTCTTAATGATTACACTTAAATCTGCAAATTGTGGTTTCCAACCAAGTACGTTCTTTGCTTTATCGCTTGAAGCAATAAGTACCGATGGGTCTCCTGCCCTTCTTTGTTCTTCCTTTGCTGGAATTGGATGCTTTGTTACTTCTCTTGCTGTTTCAATTACTTCTTTAACAGTGAAGCCTACACCATTACCTAAGTTAAACACATCGCTTTCTCCACCTTTAGCAAGATATTCCATAGCAAGAATATGTGCCTGTGCTAAATCGTTTACATGAATATAATCTCTTACACATGTTCCATCCTTTGTATCATAATCATTTCCGTATACAGAAATAAATTCTCTCTTACCGTTAGGAACCTGTAAAATCAATGGAATCAAATGTGTTTCCGGATTATGTGCTTCACCAATAAGTCCATTTGGATGTGCTCCACATGCGTTAAAATATCTGAGTGATACATATCTTAAATCATGTGCTTTAGATGTCCATTTAAACATCTTTTCCATAGATAACTTTGTCTCACCATAACAGTTCGTTGGCTCTGTTCTGTCTGATTCCATAATTGGAATACTTTCCGGTTCTCCATAAGTTGCTGCTGTTGATGAAAATACGATTTTATCAATTCCATGCTGTACCATACTCTCTAGTAATACTTCTGTACCGCACAAATTGTTATTATAGTACTTCAATGGGTCAACCATACTTTCTCCAACCTGTGAGCTTGCTGCAAAATGAATAATTCCATCAATCTTTTCTTTACTAAATACATCATCTAAAAAAGCCTTATCTCTGATGTCACCCTCATAGAACTTTGCCTGTGGATGAACAGCTTCCTTAAATCCTGTTAATAAATTATCAATCACGATAACCTCATGACCTGCATCAATAAGTTCATATACTGTATGGGAACCAATATATCCAGCTCCACCTAATACTAATATTCTCATAATATAAACACCTGCTTTCCTAAACTACCTGTATGCCACCATATTTTCTAATTCTTAAGTCGCTACAAGCTCCTTCTCCAAATACTAAATTCATATTCTTTTTATATTCATCTACATATTCATTTTTAACGAATGCCTGTATAGTTCCTGCAAAGCCACCACCATGTACTCTTTTGGTACTGCAGCATACTCATCTGTCAAATCAGCATGTGAACCCTTGGTATCAGTAATACATAAGCTGTAACCATACTCTTCCATATCAAACCCAACTTTTTCTACAACCGGCTTGCTTGTGTTTTCAAAGTCAATATATACAAGATTTCCCACAGAGCATGCCATCTGGTCCACAAGTCCACAAGGCTTTCCAAAATAAATATTTTCTGCATACTGACCTATAATAGCAATATCAATTGCTGATACGCTCATATTGTTATACAATCCAGATAAAATAGTGCCAATTAATGTTTCAAAAGCAGCTGATGAAGATAATCCAGCTCCTATCAATACATCACTTGTAACATATGCTTTAAAACCACCAACTTGAAACTTTCTATTTAAGAATCCTGAAACAACACCTTTAATCAATGCTGTAGTTGTTTCTTTTTCTTCTTCCTTTAATAGAATATCATCAAGAGATATTACTATCTCATCATAGTTGTCTGAAACAAGTCGAATTGTATTGTCATCTGTAGCTCTTACAACTATCTGTTTAACATATCTTAAATGAATATGTTATATCTTTTCCTGCATCGATATGGTAAGCCTCTTCTACATCACTTCCCCATGTATCAATACCACCAACACCTCTAACAGCTCCGTATACACATAACACTGTTCTTCTAGCAGGTGGAAGCTCTTCATGATGTGTTGCGTTTTCTATTTCTAATGCTGTATATGGTAAACAAGAAAATACTATTTCTTTATCTGTTTTTTCAAGTCTTAATACCTGTGGTAAAATATCCTTTCTCGCATTGTTAAGACTTGTATGTCTAACGATTTCTACCCAATCTACATCCATTCTAACGCTACATTCCTGTGGAACAATGTATGGTGTAAGGCTTAAATCATCAACTTCATATATGCCCTTTGTTGCACCTTTTTTTCTGTCTGGATATGTTTCACCGGATAATCCATTGTATATATACTTATCTGCTAAAGTTGGCATTATAAATCTTAAGCCGAACACTGGCAATTCCGGAAGTCCCTTCACGCCAACATAATGCACATTCACTGTAATGTTTCCTTTATTATTAACTGTATATGTGACAATTACTGTTGTAGTCGGATTAATGATTGTCTGATAAGTGAATTTCACACTTACCTCACTTGCATATACATCTGAACCATATTTGTTATTATCAGGCGCAATCGGCTTTCCCTGTGATTCGCCATCTGTAATTACTTCAATATCAATACAGTCTATAAATGTATCTGCAGCAATCCAATTACCACTCTTAATATGGAACTTACTTCCTCTGTCATTATCAGTTAAAGCTCTCCAAAATGTAGGCTTTGGGCAACGATATAACCATTCATAACCATTTTTTACAATTGACTCCAAACCGCCCTGTGCATAGGAGAATATATAATCATATCTTTCTCCGTGTACTCCAAGTGTGTAATCTCCATATACAACTCTAATTTCTTTCTTATTTGTACAATCCATAAAAATACCTCACTTCCTGCATTGCTGGTTTTTCTCTACGGTCAGCAAAAACGATTCCGTCAGCTGAGAACTCATAATCAGATGGCTTATCATCGAAATCTCCACCATATCTTAATACTTCTCTTCCTGTAACTTCATCTTTTACTAAAAGTGCCTGGTCGATAAAATCCCATATATATCCACCCTGATACATCTCGTACTTATCAATAAGATTCATATACGAATCAAGTCCACCCATTGAATTACCCATATCATGCATAAACTCACATAAAATATATGGTTTCTTTGGATTGTTACTTAAATATTCTTCAATTTCATATGGCTTAGCATACATACGGCTTTCCACATCTGATATTGTATCTTCGTATTCTCTTGTGTAGTATGAGCCTTCATAATGTACTAATCTTCCATCATTCTGCTCTTTGAAATAAGTATTCATAGCTTCAATATCATCTCCACCATAAGACTCATTTCCTAGTGACCAGAAAATAATTGATGTGTGATTCTTGAATGATTCATAATTACTTCTTGCTCGGTCAACTACCGCTTCTCTCCACTGTGGTACAGAACCCGGTACATTCCAAGATGGCTCAATAGCTCCTAACTTCTGCCATGAACCATGACTTTCTAAGTTAGTCTCTGCCATTACATATATTCCAGCCTCATCACACATATAGTACCAAGGAATCTGGTCAGGATAATGACATGTTCTTACTGAATTGATATTATTTCTCTTTATACAAGAAATATCTGAAACCATATCTTCTATACTAATATTTCTTCCTGTCTTTGGATTCCATTCATGTCTGTTTACACCAACTATTACAAGTCTTTTTCCATTTAAGTACATAACCTTATCAATAATCTCTATTCTTCTAAAGCCAACGCTATATGGAACAACTTCTAATATTTCTCCATCTGCACTTCTTACTTCAAGAACTATTTTATAAAGGTAAGGACTGTGATTATCCCAAGCTTTTACTTCTGTTACATCTTCTGAGATAAAACCAATAAGCTTACCATCTTTTTCTTCTAATGCTATGTTGCTTTCCAATACTACTTTATCTGTAATATCCTTCATAACTAAATGAACTGATACATCTTTGCTGGCAATAGATGAAACTTTAACTGTTGCTTCAAGCTTTCCACTTTCATTATCGCTATTTAATATTGGATTAAGCCACATATCTTCAACATGAACATCCGGAATACCCCTTAATGATACATTTCTAAATATTCCAAAGAATCTAAAGAAATCCTGGTCCTCTAAAAATGCTGCTGTACACATCTTGTGAACTTCAACCGCCAATACATTACCCTTTTCTCTGATATATGGTGTTAAATCAAATTCAGATGGTGTAAAGCTATCTTCTGCATAACCAACAAACTGTCCATTAAGCCACAAATACATTGCCTGTTCTACACCTTCAAAGCAAATAGAAATTCGCTTGCCACAAAGTGCTTCGTCTAAATCAAATCGAGTAACGTATGATCCTACCGGATTATACTCTGCTTCACTAAACATTCCTGCACCGGAAATATTATTACCGCATGTATAAGCTCCTCTTCTATATGTTTTACCTTCCCATGGGTACATTGTATTTATATATCTAATCTGGTCATAACCTGCAAGTTCGATGTGACCCGGAACCATAATCTTGTCAAATCCACTGATGTCATAATCTTCTTCATAAAACTTTTTCGGTCTGCTCATTGCATTTTTACTAAAACTAAAACTCCACTGTCCATTTAAAGACTGTACTAATCTCTGATTCTGCTCTTCCATATCCTCATAATTCAAAAAATAATTATGGTCACTATGAGCTGCACTCTGATTTATTCTAAATATCTCAGGATTATCTAACCATTTAATATCTGCGTTCATATTTATTCCTCACTTTCTACATATAGCCCCTAAAGATAAACTTTAGAGGCTATTACTAGTTACTGCTTATTTTCTTTTAATTTTCTGTTTGCCTCTTCAATATTCATAAACGAAAGAACAATTGTAACAATCAAATCAAAAACAAATGGAAGCCACAAATACATAACATTTAACATACTGATACAGCTATCTGGCTGCACTGTTGCATTGTTAATATATCCGCTCATATCAAGTAACCATCCAGAAAGAGCAACACCAATACCACCACCAAGCTTTGTTCCGAATGATGTACAAGAGAACATTGAACCATCAATTCTCTTTCCTGTCTTAAGGTAAGTGTGTTCTGAACAATTTGCAATTACTGCACCAAAATCTCCCTGCCATGGACCTTCACCAATTGATGATAATACTGTAAATACTAACATAAGAGGAACACTTCCAATGTAACCTGCAAACACAATTCCTAAACGACACAATGTTGCGAAAATATAGCTATACTTATTTACCTTATATAATCCGCCTGCTTTAGCTACTAATGTAGGTGTAATTATAAGTACTAAAATCAATGGAATATTAATTGCCCATGAGAATGTACCAAACAATTTCTGATTAAACAACACATATGTCATATAATATGTACCAACACCAACCATTGCTGCTCTTAACTGTAAAAGAATGAATACTACACATATCATAAAGAAATATTTATTTGACATAAGAAGTTTAAGTGTTTCTGTAAATTTAAGTTTTTCCTCTTTCTTAACTTCTTCTCCTTCTCTAAGCTCCTCTTCTGGAAGTTCCTTAACCGAGAAACATGATAATGTGTTTGTAACAAGACCAATAATACAATAAATAATTGCAACTGCTCTCCAGCCTGCCGCTCCACCACCAAGTGCTTCAACAGTGTTAAATGTATATGCTGAAATTAACATATTAGTAGCAAATGAGAACATGAATCTGAAAGAACCCATCTCTACTCGTTCTTTACTGTTCTTTGTTACAAGTGATGTTAATGATGCATATGCTATATTATTTGCTGTGTAGAATACTGCATTTAATAATGTGTAAGCGATAAAGAACCATGCATACTGTGCTGTCTTTCCCATATTTGTTGGAATTGCAAATACTCCAAATAATGTAAGTGCACATCCAAAGAACCCGTAAAACATCCATGGTCTTGCTTTACCCATTTTTGATTTAGTTCTATCAATCATAGAACCAAAGAATATATCTGATACTCCGTCAAATATCTTTGATACTGCTATCAATGTACCAACTATACCTGCATTTAACCCAATTGTATCGGTTAAATAAATCATTACGAATGCTGTCAGGAATGCATATACCACATTACCTGCAATATCACCCGAACCATATCCTACCTTGTTATACCATTTTAGGTATCTCTTTTCTTCCATAAGAATTCTCCTTCCTTATCATGCATTGTTCTGGTCAAACATTTTTGTAACAATATAACCTAAATTTTTGTATCCGGCTTTGCTCATGCTCTGTGTGATTCCTTTCTCGATACAGAATTCTGTGAACTCCCTGGATGTGTACTGGCTTC
>ENA-OPSJ01002560-OPSJ01002560.1-human-gut-metagenome-genome-assembly--contig:-NODE-2560-length-11588-cov-4.197607_pt1 | contig 11588 bp, 10 predicted proteins | sample MGYA00241801_ERZ501893 | MGnify/ENA primary metagenome ERZ501893 (study PRJEB25962, sample SAMEA2042219) | human gut metagenome | biome: human gut; feature: human-associated habitat; material: faeces...
GGTTATACCTTGGCATATCTCGCAACAGTTACCTGTTGATGCTTCACGGCAAGCCATATCGGATGCGTATAGTGAACTGGCACTCGGATAGGAAACATAGAATGAAATGAGCCTCTAAAAGAGGGGAGAATATGAATATCTCACATGATGTCTTCCTGCCGACTTTACTTTATTCTTATGTATACGCCCCGACAATAAAGTAAAGTTGAACTCAATAATGGTATTCTGGATTGAAGGCATAATCTTTCCCTTCTTTTATAACCATTCGTTCGTCGCTGAGCAATGTTGCGACCTTTACCGCCTTGTTATAACCGAGTTTTATACCCTGCAATCCGTAACCCTCTTTCAAGCGTTCTATATAATCATCGTAATTGCTGATGTTGCCATTGGCAAAAACGGTATCCAATGCTGGACGATGTACATTCTTTGGAATCTCCTTGTCCGGATCGAACGGTCCTTTGGTTGGTCGTCCGGTCTTCTTCTCTTTGGGCAGATAGGACTCTACCGGTTCGGGCATGGCTTCCTCGTTTATGCGGAAGGCGAAAGGCTCAAACTCACGGTCACGGATATGGACGGCTTCGACCACGCTTACAGCTTTGTCCTCTTTGTCCACTTCGACCTGCATGATGGTTTCCGCTTTATTGTTTAGTTCCGTGCCGATGTGACCACGGGCATGTTCATCATTCTTGTTCTGATGCAAGACGGTATGGATATGGATTTGCCTGTCATCCGTCCACTGCATGAATTTGGAGATGATGTCGGTGGATTCGCTGGAGGAATTGATGTCGTAAAGGAAATCACGAATGCCATCTATGATGACCAATCCCAAATCCGGTATTATGCCAATGGCCTGTTCGACTATCGCCAGACGTAGTTTAGGGGAAAACTTGCGCAGAGCCAGCATAATCAGATTATCCGGATTCTTGTATTCCGGCAAGTCGGCCAAACGTAATATGCGTTTCAATACCTGTTGGCAATGATACCGCCCCTGCTCTGTGTCTATGTATAGAATTTTCCGCTTATTTTCGGGAAATGTAGACCGGTAATGAAGTACGGTGCTGTTATTCAATGCCGATGCGACAATGGCTGAAACGTTGAAAGTTTTCTTGCTTTTGGCTTTTCCGATGGAAGCACTGAAGTTTCCCAATGTTCCGATAATGGTATCGTCCACCATCAGAACCACCGGGGAGTGTTCGTATGTACTCGTTACGCTTATTGTAGACTCCGCCATGTAAGCGGCCAATTCTTCAGGAGAAAGAATAATAGTGTCTGTCTTTTCCATCGCTACCAGTTTTTAGGGTTCGGTTTACGGCGATGGGAGGCGAGCAAAGACTCATTCTCGTCCTCGAAACTTTGCGGAGCCGGATTCTTCCGGGAAGATTCCAGCCATCTATCCAGTTCGTCACGATAGATGTAGAGATGCTTTCCCTGTTTTATAACCGGAATATCGTCTTTCTTGACCTTGTAATAAAAGGTCGACAACGGCATTTTAAGATAGTTGCAAGCCTCCTGTACGGTCATGGGGACGTGCGTGTTCTCTTTGGTTTCGTACTGCTTGGAAAGTTTCTCCGTAAGCAGGTTTTCCATACTTGCGATTCTGTCGCATAGTTCGCCTACCACATTCGGTAGGTCGTTGAATGTCAGTTGGTCTTTTTCCATATTATGACTATTTTAATCGTTTAACATGCTGCGAACCAACTCAATGAAACCTTGCAGAACAATACAGACCGGATTAATTATTTCGTCTGCATACTTTTTTTATTGCGAGTCATCATTATCTACATCTAAATGGAAGCGATAGTCGCCTTTATCTGGTACATCAATGGGAATCTGGCTTGGAACATTATCCCGTAAATTAAGTTTAAGATATTCAAGGGTCGCGTTTACGAGTTCGTATGGAAATGATTCTTTGATAAAAACGGCTCTTTTCGCCAAGGGTACTCCCAAGCGTTCACCGACATTCCATGCCAAATGGCGAAGTCCAGGCGACCTCAGCGGATTGTCTATATTGGAACGAATCGGTTTATATGACTCAGGTTGATCGTAAGCCATATACTCTATATTGGAAATGAGGGTGGCAATATCCTCTTTGGAGAGATAGGGGGCAGTCTTGACGGTTACATATTCCCGAATCGCATCCATGATTTCCGCTTGCCTTTCAATCTCTTTCTTTTTGAGTTCCACTAATATGGAATCATATTTATTCAAATGAGAATCTTGCGGACAATCAGAGTTTACAGTATTTTGATTTGACTGTTGGGACGGAGGACACTCCTGTTCAGCCAAACCCATCGGTTGCTCGATGGGCAGTATTTCAGTAGCATCCATAGATTCTATGGCGTTCTCTGATTCTACAATAGGCGTAAATAGCTCGCCCAAAGAGAAGTTGATAGGATTCTTCGTTAGCCAAGTGTAGAAAAATCGTTGCAGGAGACCGCACAATATAATTGTAACCACAAGGCCTATTATAACTGGAGTTGTTATTGTTGTGGTATTGATTTGGTGATAAGTGAATAGGTAAGTGTCTACTGCCACATAGGCAATTACCAATAATGCAAGAATAAAACTTATCCTCTTGGTCCGAATTTGAGTATTATTTGTCATCTGCTGCAAGTATTTGAAATGGTTATATGGCAAAGTTATGTGCTATATTCCAGATATATATAATTAGTGATGACGAATCGCTCAATATTTGTAAAAAATAACGGTTAGAGTATGATTTTGGGTGAAAAATCATACTCTGACTGCAGAAATCGAGGACAAAGCAGCTGTCAGTCTTGCCGTGTCAGGGTGATTTTCTTGCTGGCTTCACGTTTGTTGGCATCCACGACTTTGATATACCTTTGAGTGGTGGTGATACTCTTGTGTGCCATGATGCTCTGTATGGTGCGGATGTCCGTCCCGGCAGCTGCTTGTAGCGTCGCAAATGTTCTACGATACGAGTGAAATGTTATGTTCTTGGTAATTCCGGCAGAACGAATCCATTCTTTCATCGGTATTTGCGTCCAACTGCGCATAAGCCCCTTGAATACCAAACCTTTCTTTTCAGAATTATAGCCAATCAATCCCAAAGCTTCTTCACTGATGGGAATGATGTCTTCCGCCTTGTTCTTTTGCGTAATGATGTGTACACATTTCCCACCGGCAGAATAGTCCACGATGTCTTCCCAACATAGCGAGAGAATGTCACTGATGCGCAAGCTGGTCATACAGGAAAACAGCGATGCCGTTTTCAGAATAGGTTTCTTGCAAGGTGTCTCAGCCAATTTGTACAATTCCTCAACTGACAGGGCCTCTTTCATTACATCTTCTGTCTCTATCTTTTCCAAGAAATCATTGACATTGGTCTTTATCATCCCATTACGATAGAGTATTTTCAGGAAACCTCTGAAAGTAGACCAGTATCCTGATGCGGAGTTCCGTGTGATACGTCCGTTACGCCTTAGCTTCTTGGCACTCAGCAGATATTCCCGAAACTTGTTACAGAGGTCGATGTCAATCTCTTCAAAGGTGCATTTACCATGTACGAAGTTACTGAAATGCAGATAGACAAACTCCCATTTCTGGTCATGCTTACGGAGCTGCTTGCGATAATACTCCAGAAAGTCTGCCTTGAGTTTGTACTTGTCAAAGAAGTCATACCGTTCATTGACTACCGACTCGAACCTGCGGCAACGGATGGCTTCGGCTTTCTCGGTCATTACCTCGTTGAAATTCTGTTCACGTTTGTTTCTCGGATTGGCATAGATATAAATACCAAGCGATTCATGACGGATAACTTTCATTGTCTCTTTGTCTCGATACCCCGGATAATAATCCAGATAGAAAGACATCATCCTGCCTTTTAGCGGACGTGTCCTTAATGTCACGGTCTTGCATTCATGCATAATGTTATATTTTTATGGTTATTATTAATTCGTCGGCGAAACTCTATAATGTAATCATGCAGATTACCTACAGCAGGGATTAATTTTTGAATAATTTACGGATAGTCATAAATTAGACTATTTGCGGACACCCATTACCCGGTCAAACTCCACTTTCAGGAATCTGACGAACCGTCCGTTCTTCTCACGGTTGATCTGATGGAATTGCAGAATACCGTAAACCGAATCACGAGAGAGCTTGAATTTCTCCATTGCCTCCTTGACGGTATAGTATTCCGCCTTGATCTCCTGTTCGGAACTCTTTGAGAGGTCGAAGTGGAGCTTGGAGTAGAATATCTGCCCATGCTCCTTCTTGGATGGAATGTTGTTCCGATACACCTGCGAACGGATGGCGACACGTGTCATGCCGTACTTCTCTTGAATCTCTTCCGGTGTGTACCATTCAGTAAGGTCGGAATCCACCTCGTATTTGGCAAAGGCGGCATCGATATGTTTCTTGCTGTAATAGTTGAACTGGCGGATTCTCACTTTCGGCACTTTATGTTGCCTTGTGTAAGTCCACACCCATTTAGCGTTGACTTTGTATTTTTCTGCAATCTCTTCGGCTGTGCAATACTCAGAGATGTCGAAGTCCTCTTTGGGCACGACACGCTCGTAAGGTTTGGTTTTCATCATCAGTTCAATGTCAGCACGGCGGATGAGTGACTTCTTGCCGCTGATGCGTGAAGCCCGAAGTTTGGATTCCTTTACCAATTTATATATGTACTGTCTGGTTACGCCTATTAACTTTGCTGCTTGGGCAAAAGAGAAGAAATCCTGCCCCTCGGCGGCTTGTCGAGGTTGCAATAATTCTTGCGACCGTTTCAACTGTCGCTTACGTTCCCGGATGCGCTCCTTGTAGCCAAGATTGGAACACTGATGGCTACAATAACAGGTCGTTGTTTTTTGAGCTATGAATGGCTTTCCGCACCATTGACAAATCTTTCTTACTTCCATATTTTCTCGTTTATATTGGCGGTAATTTCGCCTTATTTCTCCCGATTTTTGTCAACACATGTAAACCACTGTCAACACACGTCAACTAATGCGTCACTGTGACATTCGGGTTAACCGTGAATTTCTGTCGTGGTAGAAATATGATAGAAAAATATGGATAAAAACCGTTATCTCCAAATACGGATTGGAAACCGTTAAAATAGAAAAGTCACTGAAATACAGCGACTTTATTCTAAATGGTTATGGTTGCTTATGGCTATTTCCAAGCCATCACTTTCCGATGCATCTGGTAAAATAATACCAAGTTTTACTAATTGGGAAATATACGTTCGAGCCGTTGCTGTTTTAATATTAAAAACATTGCATAATTCAGAAATAGTAAAATATGGTTTTTTAATTAGCAATACTTTGTTCAGCCAATTGTAATAATTATTTTTATCTGATATTTTCGATGGTTGAAGCGACTCGTAGTCAAAGCGTTTACAAAACTCTATCAATCCCTTTGATATCGTTGCAGAAGAGAATGATACAACATCACCATTGGTAGCATTATCACCCATTTCTTCATCATACAATCTATTCATTAATGATATTAGTGACCTTGGTGATCCTCCGGCTAAACTCAAAATAGTCTTTCTATCATTCTCAAATGGTATGAGTGATTGGAGAGAAACAGGTTGTTTTTTGTTAATGGAATAGTGTAAAAGCCTTTTGTTAATTATTTGTTCGAGTTCTTCATCACGCCATGAAATATCTATGTCTTGAAATTTATCAAACCGTACTCCACGATTGTTAAGTGTACGTTTTACCTCTGACCACAGACTGAATACAATAGATAGTTTGTTAGTGTATAATAGGTTTGTATCTGTTAAAATTTGTAATGTAAATTCAGAAACTTTATTTACGTCAGCATTTATCTCAGAGAATTCATCAATTTTGTCAAATAAAACTACAATAGACCCATAATTCAGACTCAGTGCAATGTCTACAAGATGCTTAAGTAAAGCTAAAATTTTGTCATTACCTTTATCAACTACGTCTTTCATAGAAAGGCTATTAATTTCATTGATAGGAATCTCTTCGAAAATGGGTATAGTTGTTATTACATCATCATTTTCAGGTAATCCCATACTCTGCCGAACCACAGAAGAAGTTACTTTAATAGCTCCGCTAACAACGCCGTTTATTAACTTTAAATTCTTGTTAAAGAATTTAGAAAGTCCAATATTTCGTTTCTTTGTTTTGATTACTTTTGCCTGCTTCAAATAGTCTTCAGCTATTTCATCATCGTAGAACATCTCAACAAGATATGAAAGACGCTTTTTTTGCTCTTTTGAGAGAAGTTTGGCATCTTTTCGATTCTTATACAAATGCTCTGAAAGTCTCTTTGTTAACGACTGTACTATCTTATAAAGAAAATAGCCTTTATTGTTACTCAAAGGAATGCCCTCATAACGCGTAATAAGCAAAGGAAGAGTTCCATTGGCTTTTAAGTCTTCAAAAAGCATATGAATAGTAGCTGACTTGCCTAGTCCTCTTTGCCCAACGAGTATTCGACTATTTCCCTGTCTAGCGTTTGATTTTAATGCGTCATAATACCGGGGCTTAACGAATATACTACGCAAATCTTCTTCCTCTTCTGCGCTGAATCGTGCAAAGGGATTATCGCTAATGTTCTGTATCTTGCACATATGTTTATATTATTTCAAATTTTGTTAAAAACAATTACTTTCTTCCTACTAAAGCTTCCAACTCTACCTGAAAATATCCATTAAATTAATTAAGATTAAAGATTTATTGGCTACTTTATGGAGTGAAGAGCTAATATATAAAAAATTTCTTAACTAACAAAGAAGGACGAGAAAATATGATTGCTTAAAACATAAAATGGCATCTTTGCCTTATGAGGCTTATCTGTATGAGTTATTCTTTCAGTATATTTTGCTTTTGGACTTTAACCGCTTTATTTCAAAAGAGTAACTTATTACTTCAGACTTATAACAATTATATTTGTTAAATTTCTCAATGAGATGAAAGCGATAAGATTGAATTTTAAAATAAGTCAGCCATTAGTTCTTTAATATTACTGAAATGAACTCAAATATTTGTAGAAACAAAAATATTGTGGTAAAAATTGAACAATCATAATGAAATACCATACTTTATAGAAACAATATATTGTTTGTTATAGGTGAAATACGAACTCTACGAATAATATAATAGCATTTAATATCTCAACGTCCGATAATATGCCCAAAGCAGGTTTCAACAGAAATAAATCCGAAAACTTATTTCTGTAATCTATCATAAAATAAACTAAAACCGCTATATTTGCATATTATATGATATGTTGAGCTATGACAAAAAGTACAATGGCTACCAAGCTACCAAGGAAATTGGAGCAGAAGATGCAGACAGTAGGTGAACAGATTCGGCTGGCCAGACTACGCAGGAATCTTAGTATTGCTCAGGTTGCCGAACGTGCCACCTGTTCACCTCTTACAATTTCACGCATAGAGAAAGGTGTACCGACAGTGGCAATTGGTATTTATCTTAGGGTGCTTTATGCACTTCAGCTGGATGATGATATTCTTCTGCTTGCAAAAGAAGATGCAATAGGAAAGGCCTTACAGGATTTGAGCCTCAAGAAACGAGAAAGAGCATCCAAAAAAGAATAAGGAATTAAAAGACTCTATGTATTTGCTGATTTTGATTGGCAGAAAGAACCAAGACTAATTTGAGCGCTGACTTATGAATCTCTATTTGTGGCTTTGATAGCTATGGATTTTGCTATAATGATGAATGCTCAAAGATTACATATATCTATTTTTTTAGTGATAACTTGAACAGTTATCTTGGTCAGCAATACACAGTTTCCGGCAAGGATATTTTCGGATGTTTTTCTGATGTCCTTTCAGATAGATGGGGACGTACATTAATAAATCGCAAGGAGCAGATTTTGACAAATGGAAAATAGCGTTCGGTGTGCGACTTTTAATTAATGATTTATCGAATAAGATAATTAGGAACTACGGAAAATACAAAGAAAATTCCAAATATTTTAGAAAATCTTCAAAGATAAATAATGATTATAATAACCGAATAATATATTTATATGTTGTATTTTGACGAATCCGGATATACTGGACCAGATTTAACTAATGTAAGTCAACCTTACTTTGCACTGGCTTCTGTTAAGATGACTAATGATGAAATTGCGTGCTTAAAAAAAGATATAGGCTATTATGAATGGGGAAAGGAACTTCATTTCAAAAGCATGTATACTAATCCTCAAGGCAGAGCCATATTAGATAAAATATTTAATCATCCACTTATGGATGCAAATCATGTACTCCCATCATTTGCCGATAAGCGATACTGCATATATGCCAACATTGTTAATATATTAGTTGAAACTATGTATTATAACAAAGGAATAAACTTGTATGAAGGAGCTAAAAATCTAATATTAGCAAATGGCTTGTATTATTTTGCTATTCGGCATCCAAATAAGGATTTAGTGGCAGAATTCGAGAAAAATTTTGTTACAATGGTTAGAACACCATCTGTAGCATCCGTTGCGGATTTCTATAGAACTACAGATAAATTAAGAGGGGATACTGGTACAGAGTCTGGATTTTTTGAGATGCTGTCAGAGATACCTTTAACTATTCAATACATTAAAGAGGCCTTGCCTTATATGAAATTCTATATCGATTTGACAATACCATTATTTTCTGTATCAGTCCAAGAATGGTATAAAAGAACTGGGGAAAAAGAGGATGTTCTTTTTGATTCTTCTGAACCATTCTTTGCAAACAAAGAGTTTATGGAATACCTAAGAGATATGGATGTTCCTGAAACTGTTGTAGGATATGGCAAAGGAAAGCATGTTTATCCTTTACCAATTGGTAATATAGAAATAGTTAAATCTCATGAAGAGTTTGGTATCCAGTTGGCTGATATCTTTGCTAGTGCTTTAGTTTTTGCTCTTACGCCACGTACTGATAAATTCGTGAAATATCAAAATAAGATAAGGCAACTCCCTATTTTCCAAAATATTAAGCTGAATATTGCACCATCTTCAATTGATTTTATTGAGGAAAGGATGCAGGATACAGCAGATATTGATCCTTTAGATTTTCTATGCATGTATGGCAATAGCAAAAACACAAAACAGGACTAAAAATGTATAGATATATTATTAACTGAAATTGTATAGAATCTTTTCGATATAACAGAATTTATAGTCGAGTAGCCCGCCATAAATGAAGACTGTTTATGGCGAGCTACTTTTTAGATAAAGAAACGGTAATCGTATGTTACACCGTTATATTGTCTTAACAAGTTTCCCACCTGTGCCAATGTATTAGAAGTGTCAATTGTGGCAGGTAACTTTGTATATAGATTAAACGAGTTCCAGTTCATCTTTGTAAATCCTAGAATTTCTTTAGCAATAGTTTCCAAATCTCCATGCCCATAGTATTTGGTAATTTTTAAAGGAGCAGGAATACAACGTCCTCCTTGGTAGTATCTGCGATTTGACTGTATTGAGGGAACTACTCCATGTGTCCATAACAAAGCATTTCTCGATGATAGTTTAATGCACGTTCCTCTATCAACTGGATATCCATCTTCAAGAAATTGACCATACATAATCTTCTCTGCAATAAACTTTAAATCATATTCTTGAGTGATTGTGATCAAATCAATTTCTGATATTCCTGCTTGCTTTAATGCGTTTGTTATACCTTCAATCTCATCATTCTTAAAAGGGGTTCGTTTATGAATTACAACTCTTTGAGGTAACTTTTCCATAGCGTCTTGAAAAAGAGCCAGTATATCCATTCCAAATTTATAAGCTTCTTCAAAATTTAAATAAGGATTTTTCTTTTTGTCAAATTGAGGATGTTCAACTTTTGACAGTTTATATCTTAATCCCTGTCCTTGTGCATTGTATATATGACTACAGCCTAAAACAACTTCAGCTTTACCTGAATATTGCTTTTTTATGCTATATCCAATTCCTGCATATGCTGTATTTTGATCTAAGTCTGCAAGAGTCCAGGGAGTTCTTAAAGCTTTTACAAATAGAGCTAAAGAGAGCCACCATGAAATTTCACATACCATCTTGTCATATAAAGTCTTTTCTTCTATAAATTGGGTTGTGAATCTATGTTGGAACCCGAATTCTTCATTGATAAGCGACTGGACACGGATACAGCGGATGGCCTCTGCCTTATTCAGCATATCCTGATTGAACATTCTTTGCTGCTCGTTCTTGGGCTTGGCATAGATGTAAATGCCGAGGAATTCCCGGCGACTCATCTTCATCGTGTAAGGATTGCGAATGGCCGGATAATAATCCAGATAAAGAGATATGCGGTCGTTACGCAATGGCTTTTGTCTCAAAGTTACGTTGGTGCATGTAAGTGTCATAGCTATATTGTTTTTTGATTAATACTTGTTTTTGTTGCAAATAAAATAGGTGTTCTAATGGTGATGTTTATCACCGGAAAATAACTTTCGACTCATTCTATCTTTGGAGGCTCAAAGAACTTGTCCAGCTCTGCCCGCAGGATCTTGGTATATTTACCGACCTTGATACGGGGAATATTATGGTATTTCACATAATGGTAGAGTTGATCTCGTGTCAGATTGAATCGCTCCATCGCTTCGGCAATGGTGTAGTATTTGGGCTCTTCTGGGGCAATGAGACCTTTGGCAATGTCCACATGCTTTTTGGAGTAGTACACCATGATGCCGACCTTCTTCTTGGGAATGGCATTCTTTGAAACAAAAGAATAGATGGCCGTCAGTGTCATACCGAACTTCTCCTGTATGTCTTGCGTGCTGTACCATTCCTTGATTTCAGGATCGGGAGCTTTCTTTGCAAAGTAGTCATCAATATGCTTTTTGCTCCAATAGGTTTTACCACGGTGAAAGGTTCGTGGAATATTATGTTCCTTAGCGATATGAAATATCCAGGAATCCTTTACGCCATACTTCTCCTTGACTTCGGCGGTGGTGTAGAAATCATTAATGGAAGGTTTGTCTCTTACCGGAATCTTAAATTCTATAGGCTTATTGAATAAGTTATCAATATCTTCCTTTTTCAATAGAAATTTATATCCAAGTCGAGAGGCTTTTAATTCACCTCTTTTCAGATAGCCATAAAGAGTAGGTCGGGTTACGCCTATGTATGTGGCAGCTTCTGTGATAGTAAGAATAGGCTTGTCTCTGATCTTCTCAATCGGCTTTTCCTTGATGACTTTTTCGACAATTTGGTTGTTAGCCTTAATAGAAGCTTCACGTTTCTTCTGTTTATACAGAAGGTTTGCACATCTGTGCGAACAACAGGTTGTAGTCATTTTATGCGCAATGAATTCTTGCTTGCACCACGCACAGATTCGTCTGATTTCAATGTTGCTACTCATGTTATTTCTCCTTATTTCTCCAATATTTTTGTATAACTCCGTAAAATCCCGTAAAATGGCGTAAAAGTTCTCCACGACCTTGCCAACGATAATCCTCAGATTTTCGTGGTGAGGTACACAAGAGGTACAAAAAATGGCGTAAAAAGGCTTAGCAACGATTATCAACGATACTTGTGCAACAAAAAAGGCGCCCCATAAAGAGCGCCATATTAATCGATTACAATCAATTTAATTCATTGATAATCAGATAGTTACTTGCCGATGCAAA
>ENA-OPSJ01002563-OPSJ01002563.1-human-gut-metagenome-genome-assembly--contig:-NODE-2563-length-11565-cov-2.090182_pt1 | contig 11565 bp, 9 predicted proteins | sample MGYA00241801_ERZ501893 | MGnify/ENA primary metagenome ERZ501893 (study PRJEB25962, sample SAMEA2042219) | human gut metagenome | biome: human gut; feature: human-associated habitat; material: faeces...
TTGCCGTCGACTGTAACGGACTTAACGCCGTGGCAAACGTGATCGGGGTTCTTTACAGTGATCTCGTATGTTGCGCCTCTGAACAGTCTTGAAGCTGTGAATCCGTCCCACTCGTGAGGAATTGAGGGATCAATCTTCAGACCGTTGTATTCGGGCTTGATACCTAAGATGTACTGAGATACTGCAACGAAGTTCCAAGCGGCTGTACCTGTGAGCCAGCTGTTCTTAGCTTCGCCGTGACGCTTAGCATCCTTACCTGCAATCATCTGAGCATATACATAAGGCTCTGTGCGGTGCAGATCGGAAATATCCTCTCTGAATGCGGGAGCAATCTTTGAATAATACTCGAATGCCTTGTCACCTCTGCCTACTGCGGCTTCAGCACAGATTATCCAAGCGTTGTTGTGGCAGAAGATACCTGCGTTTTCCTTGTAACCGCCGGGATATGTGGAGATTTCGCCGTACTGGATGTAGTAGTGTGTGAACGCAGGGTTGTTAAGAACAAGACCGTGCTTTGAGTTAAGATACTTGTCTACGCTGTCAAGGGTCTGAATATCGTAGCCCTTGTCCTTGCCAAGACCTGCGAGAACGCACCAGCCCTGAGGCTCGATGAATATCTTGCCTTCCTCGCACTCGTGTGAGCCGACCTTCTTGCCGTAGTGGTCGTAAGCACGGAGGAACCATTCGCCGTCATAGCCGTATTCAAGGGTGTTCTTTCTCATCTTTTCAATCTCAGCCTGAGCCTTTTCAGCTTCTGCTGTGTCACCCTTCAGCTTGCACATTTCAACGTACTCGGGAGCTATTGCACAGAACATACCTGCAATCATTACAGATTCTGCAACCTTGCTGTAGTAAGGAGGCTCCTTGAACATTTCCTTGTTGTTGTATGTCTGGAATGACTCGCCGGGCTTGTCTGAGAAGCAGGAGAGGTTAAGGCAGTCGTTCCAGTCGGCACGTCCGCTGAGAGGAAGTCCGTGAGGACCTACCTTCTTAACGACGTGGTAGAACGCTCTCTTCATATGGTCGAGCATTGTGTCTGCAAGCTCGTCACGGTTCTCGTAAGGAACCTTCTCGTCAAGGATAGAAACATCGCCTGTTTCCTTTATGTAAGCCGCAACTGCGAGAATCATCCACAGCGGGTCATCGTTGAAGTTGGAGCCAAGCTCGTGGTTACCCATTTTTGTAAGGGGCTGATACTGGTGGTAAGCACCGCCGTCCTCAAGCATTGTAGCAGCAAGGTCGATAAGTCTTTCTCTTGCTCTTGCAGGAATCTGGTGTACGAAGCCGAGTAAGTCCTGGTTGGAGTCACGGAAGCCCATACCTCTGCCGATACCGCTCTCAAAGTAAGATGCGGAACGTGACATATTGAATGTAACCATGCACTGATACTGGTTCCAGATGTTAACCATTCTGTTGAGCTTTTCATCGGGAGAATCAACGCTGTACTGACCGAGCAGGCTGTTCCAGTGTTCCTTCAGCTCTGCGAGGAGCTTGTCAGCCTTTTCGGCTGTATCGCACATAGCCATCATAGCCTGTGCCTTAGCCTTGTTTACGATGTTCTTCTTTCTGTCGCCGCTTGTTATAATCGTGCTGTTCTCGTCAAGGTCGGGAGCAAACTTTTCTTCAAACTTGTTCTCAACATAGCCCAGGCAGAATACAAGATCCTTGCTTTCGCCGGGCTGAAGCTTGATTTCGATATAGTGAGAAGCAACGGGTGACCAGCCGTCTGCAACGGACATATTGGGTGCGCCTGCGAATACTGTCTGAGGAGCGTCAAAGCCGTTGTATAAGCCGAGGAAGCTCTCTCTGTCGGTATCGTAACCGTTTATATCGGCATTTACAGAGTAGAATGCGTAGTGGTCACGTCTTTCCTTATATTCGGTCTTGTGGTAGATAACAGAACCGTCAATTTCAACTTCGCCTGTGTTGAAGTTTCTCTGGAAGTTTGTTGTATCGTCGTTTGCATCCCAAAGGCACCATTCAAGGAAGCTGAACAGCTTTAAGTTCTTTTCCTTATCGCTGTCGTTTTTGATTGTAACCTTCTGGATCTCTCCGTTGAAGTTCTGGGGAACGAAGAATGTAACTGTAGCTGTAACGCCGTTTGATGAGCCTTTTATGATCGTGTAGCCCATACCGTGACGGCACTCGTAGCTGTCAAGCGTTGTCTTAACGGGCGACCAGCCGGGGTTCCATACATGACCGCCGTCGTTAATGTAGAAGTAACGTCCACCCATATCAATGGGAACATTGTTATAGCGGTAACGTGTAATTCTTCTCAGTCTTGCGTCCTTGTAGAAGCAGTAACCGCCTGCTGTGTTAGAGATCAGCGAGAAAAAGCCCTGTGTGCCGAGATAGTTTATCCACGGATAAGGGGTCTTGGGAGATGTAATGACATACTCTCTGTTCTTATCGTCAAAATAACCGAATTTCATAGAATCCTCCTAATGTTTTTGTTCCTGTAGCGAAAAAATTACAACGTTACAGAAATGTCTATGATAATTATATCTTAAATGAATTTTTTTAGCAAGGGCTGTAATCGTTTTAAAAATAAAAATTTTTGTGAAAAGCAAAAATCCGCAATCTGCACAAAAAAACGGGCTGCGTTAGTGCATTGTGACGATTAGTTGCACTATATTGATATATAAGTAGCGGATTGCTTTACAATATGGCAGAAAAATGATATAATATTTGTATTATCGGGAGGATTTTAATGATTATTTTAACTTTATCCCGATTTTTGATATGACGATTTTGACAACTTAGCCAAAGGACGTAATATGAAATACATTGAATACCGAGAAAAACGTGAGCATGGCACAAGGGAATTTCCGTATGCCTGCTACAGAGTGACAGAAAATTTTCCCCGTTATAATATGATACCGCACTGGCATAACGAGTGCGAGATCATCTATGTCAGGAGCGGATATTTCGAGCTTTTTCTTGACGGTCATACACACAGGATAGACGCAGGCTGCTGTTCGCTGATAATAGGCGGAAGTATGCACGGCGGTACGCCGAAGGACAACTGCAGATATGACTGTCTTGTGTTTGATATGGCGGCTTTGCTTAAATCAAGTCAGATATGCACATTGCATCTTCAGCCGATAATCAACCACGAAAGACGGTTTATCACCTTCTTTTCCGCCGACAGCGAGCCTGCAAAGGACGCAAAGGCGGTTATAGACGCAATGCTTGAAAAAGAGCCGGGATATGAATTTACCGTACCCGGACGGCTTTTGTGTATGCTCGGTCACATTGTGGCAAGGCAGGAGCATTATCAGAGCGGAGAAACAGCGGCGAGCGATATAAAGAAGGTACGCCGTTTCAAGAATGTTATAAGCTATATCGAGCAGAATTACCGTAAGAACATAACGCTTGAGGAACTTGCGAACGAGTGCGGAATGAACAGAAATTATTTCTGCCGTGCGTTCAAGGAATATACGGGCAAGACACCTGTTGAATATCTCAATTATTTCCGTATCGAATCTGCCTGTGAACTTATCGCAAGTACCGATGAGAAGCTGATAGATATTGCGATGAAGTGCGGATTCAACGATTACAGCTATTTTATAAAGGTGTTCAAGAGTATGAAGGGCGTAACGCCGAGAGATTATTGCAGGAGAAGCTTCTGATCTATGATGTATATACTTATAGCGTTGCTTTCCGCATTCTTTGCGGCCATAACAACGATACTGTGCAAGTGCGGACTGCGTGATGCTGACTCCGATGCGGCAACGGCACTGCGTACAACGATAGTGCTTGTGCTGTCGATAGCGGTCGTGTGGATAACGGGGGAATGGCACGATCTTCCTAATGTAACGGGAATGACACTGTTGTTTCTGATACTTTCGGGCTGTGCGACGGGCGGCTCGTGGCTGTGCTATTTCAAGGCTCTGAAAACGGGCGATGTGAACAGGGTCGCACCTATCGACAAATCCTCGACCGTGCTTGCTATGCTGATGTCGTTTATTTTTCTCGGCGAACAGCTAACGGCTTATAAGATCATTGCAATGGTGCTTATCGGCATCGGAACGCTGATGATGAGCATACATACCGGAAAAAGAGGGTCAAAGGCAGGCAGGTGGATGATATTTGCGTGGATGTCCGCAATATTCGCTGCACTCACTTCAATACTTGCAAAGATAGGCGTACAGAATGTCAATTCAAATCTCGGCACTGCCATAAGAACGGCTGTTGTTCTTGTTATGGCGTGGATAGTTGTTGCGGCAAAGGGCAAGAAGAATGTTTTTTCGGGGCTTGGCGGTAAGGCATTTGTGTTTATCGCACTCAGTGCTGTATCTACTGCGGCATCGTGGCTATGCTACTATTACGCACTGAAAATCGGTGATGCATCGGTAGTTGTTCCGATAGACAAGCTGAGTATACTTGCTGTCGTACTGTTCTCAAGGATATTCCTTAAGGAAAAGCTCACGGCGATGTCTTCTGCGGGGCTTGTGCTTATTGTTGCAGGTACGGTGTTTACGATACTTTGATTTTAACAGAATATGAAGAAAAGCGGAGCGTGGGTTTCACGTTCCGCTTTATTTGTAAAGAAATCTTATTAAGCAAATTTACAAGATTATTCTACGTATGGTTTTATACATTCAGGATAGTCGAAATAATTTATTATAGCTGTTGTTTCCTCGGATTTGCCATATTCTGCTATCATATACTTCATGTACTCGGTTTTATTTTGTGACGGTTTTGAATATTTGTAATAATTATGGGGATACAATTAAATTTAAGTATAAGCTAAGACATCGCCGAAGCGATGTCTTGCAGTAATCACTTATCTTTCAACGATCATCAGAACGCCTTCTGCATCGACCTTGTTTTCAGGTTCTACAAGCAGATTTTCGTTAATACATTCCTCAATTGTTTTTGCTAATATTCTGACGCCTGCTATAAGTTGTGTATAGATTTGATACTCGTTCATCAGGTGTTCAGGAATGTGTGCTTTTATAAACACAGAAAGCTCAGCGGCAATTTGTTCAATAACAGTTCCCATATCATTATTGAAATCAAAAGAAAGATTATAGAAGTCCATATCGTTCTTTCTGTCAATCACAATGATCTTGGGTTCAATGACATTTCCGTTCTTTCGAAGATAGCCACATTCAAGAGCTTTGGCTGCTATTTCTTTTTCACTTTCGGACAGGTCGTCAATAGCAATTCCGCCAATGGTTCTGAGTACCATTAAGAGTTTGGGATCATGAGATAGGTTGTGACCACAATGGAAATGTTTATCAATACGCTTGCCGCAAATATTGGATACAAATACCGACTTATACCCGCCGATTGAAGTTGCATCTATATCTTCGCTGCCATAGAAATCAAACTCAGGATACTGTTCATCTGTAAATGCAACGGCAACACAAGAAAAAGGTCTATTAACAGGAACTATATCAGCGAAGTATTTGTCTGCAAGAACTTTATTTATTCTTTTTTCAAAATCCCAAACTGTTCTTGAGATCAAAGACCACATAATAAAACGTAAATCTTTCTGTTCGCTTAAATAAGGGAATGAAAGTATCTTTTCTCCATTCTGTTTTAACGTGTTTTTGATAACTTCGCAAAATTCAGGTAAATGCTTTTCGTAAATTTTATTGGCTTGGTTATACTCATCATAATCCACCAAATGAATATTCACTGCATACTTGCCGTTCTCAAGCTTGCGGAGCATACCGTATTTCCCGTTTTCGCCGTGACATTGAATTTCCAATTCTTCTTCAATATAGGGCATAGGCACACAAAGTTCTTCAGATAGCTCTTTGGCTGACTTTGGTTTGTCTTTGCACAAGTAAATTAAGTTTTGGGAAAACATCCTTTCGGTTTTAGAACGAGGATCGTTGCCGCAAGGATTTCCGGTTCCTGAAATAGCCAATTTGATAGGCTTTAATACATACGTTCTTTCACTCATAGTTTTAACCTCTTTTCTAACTGTATTTCGCGCAGAAAACAAACGTTGCTTTACGGTGGTTTCATTGATGTTAAGTCTTGTGGCTATTTCTTTCACCTTCAGCCCATCAATGTAAAACATTACCATTACCTCTCGGTATGCCTTTGACAAAAAAGCAATTTCCTTAAAAATCCTGCTTATTTGTTCTTGTTCGGCTACTTCCTCAACAAATTCTTCTATTTCATTTTCTTTAGATGCTAACATCAAGTCGCTGTTTTCAATGCTGAACACTTGGCGTTCCGAATTTCTTTTCTCACAATAATCAGCATAAACTCTGCGAGCAACAGTCCATACAAAAGCGTAAAAATTATCAATACGTTTTTGTTTATGTATGGCTGATATTACTGCAAGAACTATATCCGAGCATAGATCTTCAGCTTCAAAAGATGTATTGCACCTGTGATAAGAAAAATGATAGATCTTATCGAGGAGATTTTTGTCATCAAGTAATTTAAGTGTTTCGTTTGTTTCCATATTGCACCTTTTTTTCGTTTCAATCATGATTGTTACGCCTATATAGTCGGAACAATCTGAGGTTGGTTAGGTGGTTTTATAATTTATTACGTGGATGTGCTACTATTATGTGCTTAAAATCGGCGACGTGCGGGTACGGTGTTTACGATACTTTGATTTTAGCAGAATATACGAAAAAGCGGAGCGTGGGTTTTACGTTCCGCTTTTTATGTTGCTTTTTATAAGGTCTTTGCTATTCTGCAAGGCTCGGTGTGAAGTGCGTGAGCGGCAAGCTCAACCGTTGCGCTCGACTCGGACAGCTCAATTATTCTGTCCTCTATGCCGTAAGCCTTGAAATATTCCTTTACTTTTTCAAGTGACATTTTAGTTCTCTTTACTTTATCAAGCTATATAAGGACGCAGTGCGTCAAGCAGCATATTTAAATTTGCGTATTGATGGGGGAATGCTCCGAAAGCCATTTTCGGCGCTATCTGTACTGTCGTCTTGTAATCCTTACCGTCTGTTATAAGCGTAAATTCAAGCTTGTACTGGCCGATAAGGAGCTTCTTTATCTTAAGCCTCTTTATGGCGGTGAGCGGACACGAACCGCAGTTGCCGTCGCCTATAAAATCATAGCGTATCATCAGCAGTCTGCCCTTGTCGGTAACGGCTAAATAGCCGTATTCCATAGCACTTCCCATAAAGGACTTATCGTTATATACGCAGTATACGGGGAACATTGCGGTTTCATCGGGATACAGCACCTTTACAAGCTGTGCGTGCATATCCGCTTCATCATATTTCAGCTTCATATTACTTGTTGCGTAGGTCGATTACACGCTTTGCCTTGCCCTCAAAACGTTCAATTGTCTTGGGCTCAACAAGTGTGACCTTTGTATCAATGCCGAGAACCGTCTTAAGATTGTGGCGGATATTTTTCTGTAAGTTTGACAGCGATTCAAGGCTTTCAAGCACGCTTCCGTCAACAAGCTCGCACTTGACCTCCAGTCTGTCACTGCTTCCCTCACGGGTAACAACAAGCTGATAGTGGGGTGCTATCTGCGGGATTGTCATTATAACGCTTTCGATCTGTGAGGGGAATACGTTTACGCCTCTGATCTTCAGCATATCATCGCTTCTGCCGGAGGGCTTGCTCATACGGGCGTGAGTTCTTCCGCATTCGCACTTTTCGTAAGTGATAGAAGTAATATCCTTTGTGCGATAACGCAGAACGGGGATTGCCTCCTTTGAAAGTGTTGTTATAACAAGTTCGCCCTTTGAGCCTTCGGGGAGAACCTCGCCTGTTTCGGAGTTGATGATCTCGGGGAGGAAGTGATCCTCGTTGAAGTGCATACCGCAGCGCAGTGAACATTCGCCCGAAACGCCCGGTCCCATAAGCTCGCTCATACCGTAGTTGTCGGTGGCAAGCAGATGCAGATAATCCTCTATCTGCGCTCTCATTTCGGGAGTGCAACCCTCTGAGCCGAAAAGACCGAGCCTCAGCTTGAGCTCATCTCTGCCGATACCCATTTCTTCTGCGACCTCGCCTATTCGCATAGCGTATGAGGGGGTAGCGACAAGTGCCGTTGTGCCGAAGTCCTTCATCAGCATAACCTGCTTTTCGGTGTTGCCCGATGAGCAGGGAACTACTGTAGCACCTATCTTTTCAAGACCGTAATGCAGACCGAGCGCACCCGTGAAAAGTCCGTAGCCGAATGCGATCTGCACTATGTCTTCATCTGTAGCGCCTGCGGCTGTAACAAGTCTTGCTACGCAGTCAGACCACATATCAAGGTCGTTCTTTGTGTAGCCTACAACGGTGGGCTTGCCGGTTGTACCAGATGAAGCGTGCAGACGTGTTACGTTTTTGAGCGGAGTTGCGAACATACCGAAAGGATAGTTGTCACGGAAATCCGACTTAGTGGTATACGGTATGTACTGTATGTCCGACAGTGCCTTTATCTTGGTGCAATCAAAGCCTGCCTCGTCAAATTTTCTCTTGTACAGCGGTACATTGTCATAACAGTATTTTGTTATGTGCTTCAGTTTTTCAAGCTGGAGCTTTTCAAGCTCGGCTCTCGGCATAGTTTCAATATCTTTCTGGAAAAAACTCATATTATAACCCTCTTTTTTATTCTTCGCTCTCGGTGTATGCACAGCTGAAACCTGTGAACTGTGCCGTACCTCCTACAGCGTATAATCCTGTCATTGTACCCGTGAAACCGCCCGAAACCTCGCTTGTCAGATATTTCACCTGGCCGCTTCCGAGATGTGTTTCGGTGTCGCCGCATTTCACAAAGAAATTATAATTATAATGGTCGGCTCTGACGATAAGCGTTGCATTGTCGGCATTTACCGCAACTCTGTTCTGCTCGTGCTTTATTCCGCCGATGTTGAGCTTCAGTATTGCAAAAGTGCCGTCCGCCGTCTTTTTAAGTGCAATATCGTAATGCTCGTTCTCGCACATATACATTGTGACACCGCCTTCACCGTTGCCGCAAAGGTTTACGTTGACACAAAGCTCCATATCAAAGTCACGCTGACGCATTGCGATAAATGTAGGTGAATCTGCATCGTCAAGCGTCAGGTCGGTGCCGCAAAGCTCGTACTTGTCCGCAGACAGCTTATAGTTTTCGGGGTGGTACTTACGCAGATAACACCAGTCAACCGAAGGATTTGTATTGCCGAATGTGAATACGGGCAGCTTATCCTGAGCAAAATCGCCCTTAATTTCATACTGTGCGTCTGTTGTGCCGTCAAGACCTGCGAACAGCCTGCCGTTTTCGTCAAAGTGTGCAGGGGAGAGGAAAACCTCTCTGCCGAGGCTGTGGAAGGGCATCCATATACCCATCTGTCTGAAGCCGAGACTTAATATATGCCAGTCGCCGTTCTTGTCCTGTATCAGATCTCCGTGACCGATACCCTGTATTATGTACGGCGCTTTGTTGCGGTTAGTGAGTATGGGGTTGTTGTCGCCTGTGACATACTCGCCCCATATATCGTCCGATACGGCATATGTAATCATATGACCGTATTCTGTGCCGCCCTCTGCCGCCATAAGATAATATCTTCCGTTTATCTTATAAACGTGGGGGCTTTCAAGATAACGTCCGCCCGAACCTTTCCAGATAGACTTACTGTGTGAGAGCTTTTTGCCCGTAGCAATGTCAATCTCGCACTGTACAACGCCGCTCTCGCCGTAGTCATCCTGTCCGTTGCTTATGAAGAATGTTCTGTCGTCCTCAAAGTACAGCGACGGGTCGATACCGCCCTGATCGACTTCGATAGGGTCTGACCATTCGCCGTAGATGTCATCGGTATAAACATAGAAGTTTCTGTGGGTGGTGTCATTTGTAGTCACCATATAGAACCTGCCGTTGTTATAGCGGATAGTGGGAGCAAATACGCCGCCTGACGCAGGTATTTTGTCAAGCATTACCTGTTCGGGACGTGTCAGCACATAGCCTATCTGCTTCCAGTTTACAAGGTTGTCGCTCTCAAAGAGCGCAACACCGGGGAAATACTGAAAGGTGCTTGTTACCAGATAATATTTTCCGTTTGCAAAACAGACGGAGGGGTCGGGGTAGAAGCCTTTTAGCACGGGGTTTTTGTATATCATGCTCAAATTCCTTTTTAAAAAGCTAAAATAAATTTATGCGTACTTTAATAGTATACCGCTTAAAAGTGCGAATGTCAAGTAAAAAGCTAATAAAGCGGTCATGTATTAGCTTTCTAAGAACGTGATATATGTAACTTGCCTGTGCATTTGAACAAAGGAGTATAAATACACAAAAAAGCATTTATTATTTGTTGAAAATGTACGAATTTATTAGAACAAGGTTGGCAAATTAAAACAATTTTGCTATGATATAAATAAAGGTACATTTTAATTAAATAAATGGTAACTATTGATTACATTAATCAGAATTCTGCCGATTTTCAAATTAGCTAATTCAAAAGGAGTGATTCTATGAAAAAAACAACTTTGATATGCACTTTAATTCTTGTTTCTCTGCTCAGCGGTTGTGCCGGCAATAACGCCTCCCAACCGGTTTCATCGCAGGATACCTCTGTTACATCATCTGCATCGGAATCAACAACCGAAAGCATCACAACTCCCGAAACCTCTGTGCCTGAAGAATCCACTTCCTCTTATGAAGACGAAAAATTTACTGCACTCGGCGTGGTGGACAGTTCTGCAGAGGAAAACAAACGTGATATAGCGTCATTCGGCTATAACTACGGCAGTGAATATAAGACGCCCAGCAAAACTACAATTGACAAAATGTTCAGTGAGGCGCTCGGTGATAAAATCATTGACGATGAGCAGGTGCAAAAAGAGGTTGCCGATATTCTTGAAAAGTGTGGTAAGCTTGAAACCGAGCTTTACAATGCAGGTAACAAGATAAAGGATATGCCGGATATAACCGCTGTCCCAAAAGACGATTACGATAAGTGGTTTGAAAGTTCGGCACAGCCGACTGCGTTTACGTCTATGAAGGAATTTTATGAATCGGAAAAGTCGGTATATTCCGATATTACGACATTTGAACAGTTTGAAAAGGACTTTGACACATTCACATATCAGGACGGTAAATTCTGCGTGAAAGGAATTTCAATCGGCAGGTGCAATGAGACGGGATTGCACGGTCCGGCTTTAGAAAGTTTATCACAGCGTGAATGCCTTTATGATTGTGCCAAAGCCTATAAAGACGGTGATAACGTAAAATTGGCTTATATGGTGCTTAATTCTCAGATACCCGGTACAAGCTGTTATATGGTTTTCTCCGCCGACCTTACTAAAACCGACAGCGGTTACAGAATCGCCCGTAACGTTGACTGGAGCAAGGCATTCGGTAAAGGCGGCAAATAACTGCGTATAACTATTATAAGCTATAAACAAACAGAAAGCCCGGTACGGAAAAATCCGTACCGGGCTGATCTTATTCTGTTGTGTTTGGAATTAATACATTCCGCCCATACCGCCCATGCCGCCTGCGGGCATTGCGGGAGCAGGATTTTCTTCCTTCTTGTCGGCAACAAGGCTCTCTGTTGTAAGAACCATAGCTGCTACTGAAGCGGCGTTCTGTAAAGCTGAACGTGTTACCTTTGCGGGATCTACGATACCTGCGGCGATCATATCACCGTATAC
>ENA-OPSJ01002567-OPSJ01002567.1-human-gut-metagenome-genome-assembly--contig:-NODE-2567-length-11549-cov-2.053158_pt1 | contig 11549 bp, 6 predicted proteins | sample MGYA00241801_ERZ501893 | MGnify/ENA primary metagenome ERZ501893 (study PRJEB25962, sample SAMEA2042219) | human gut metagenome | biome: human gut; feature: human-associated habitat; material: faeces...
ACTCTCTTCAGGGTGATATATGTAGACCCCATTACCATAACTACCCAACCATAGTTCATCTTTGTGTCGAGGTTTTAAAAAGGAATAATAAGTATATTCTGATTGAAGTATGGAAGGATTAAATGCTTTTTCTCTTTTACTATTAGAGTTTGTGGTGCGGTCGTGAATAATGAAACTATGTTTCTCTAATCCAATCCACAGATCGTTTTTGTATACTGTCAGGCCTTGGATATTGCTACAGGCTGTTCCGACAGATGCATGGGAAAGTTGGTGAAGGTTGAATTGCAAATTTTGTGGTCGTACCCAGTAAACTCTTCCGCCAAGAAATCCTAGCCACATTGTTCCGGTTCGGTCTCTGAAAATACTAATAATTTCATTGTATGGCAACCCATTGGAAGGAATATTTGGTGTGTAGTTGAGAAAATCCTTTCCGTTAAAGCAACTTAAACCTTCCAGGGTTCCTATCCATAGGTTCCCGGTACTCGAATCTTCAGAGATGGAGTAAATTAAATTATGTATTAAACTATTGCTGTTGCCTTCTTCATGTGCGAACTTCTCAAAATAAGCTTTTTCCTGATCATATGGATGATGAAGCTTGTATAAGCCATATCCCCAAGTCCCGATCCAGATTTGTTCTTTGCTATCCTGGAATAGAAAGTAAGCGGAATTCAAAGGATTAATAGCAGGGTAGGATACTAAGCTGTCTGTAGCGGTAATATAGCGATATAGCCCATCACTCCAGGTTCCTATCCATATTTGGTTATTGGGGGCTTCTACAAGAGATTTCACATCCATGGATCTGACTTTGGTGAAACTTACAGATGTATTGGACTGCTCGGGATCATTGTTGCTTTTATATAGAGAACTACCGGTGCCTAACCAAATTGTATTATCTTTAGTTATCAGTATAGACTGGACTCGCTCGTTGTTCAGAGCCCCAAATTCTTTTTGAATCTTTCCGCTTTTCTTGTCAAGCATGTTTAAACCATAGCTGGTACCTATCCATAATCGGTGTTGGTAGTCTTCTTGTATGGCAAGAATGTCATTGCTGGATAAGGCTCCGGGAGTATAGAGGTTCGACTTGATGATTTCAAGTTCATAACCATCGAAGCGGCATACCCCGTTGCGGGTTGCAAACCAGATAAAACCATCCCTGTCCTGATAGATCTGTTGAACATCGGTAGGGATATTAATATAAGGAGGGAGACTTTTGAATTCAATCTTATGTTCCTTTCCCTGTATGTTCTGGAAGGACGATATTAGCAGGGAGAGTATAAATAGCAAAGATACTTTCTGAATGTTTTCCATATATTCATAATATTGTGTGGTATTCGCAAAAATACCAAATTAAACTAAATATCATATATAAAAAATGAGTAATTATGCCGGTTTTTAAGGGTAGAAACAAATATAAAATAAACAGGTAGAAAAATCAGTCAATAAAGTCTAAGAGATCGTTCAATCGTTGCATAAAGTGTATGGTGAAGGAATTTTCGACTTGAATGAATGAATTCACGACAGTAGTCACTTATTTTTTATTCACTTTTGTGCTGTTGCAACAAATGTAAATAGTAACCTTTTTAATTTTAATTTAATAGTAAGAGTATGGGACATGAAAAGCATTTAGAAAAGATGAATCAGACTGTTACATTCTGGTTGGTCCGGAAACTAATAGTAGGATTATTATGTATTTGTTCGACTGCTGCTACTTTCGCCCAAACTGCAACAGTTTCGGGGGTGGTGAAAGATGATACAGGTGAGCCGGTGATTGGAGCAGGAGTCCTTGTTAAGGGAACTACATTAGGAACTATTACGGATATTGACGGGCATTTTTCTTTTCGGGCTGATGATTTGAATGGAGTGTTAGTGGTGTCTTTTGTAGGCATGGAAACTCAGGAAATCCCGATGAAAGGTAAAGGAACTTTTGATATTGTATTGAAATCTTCTAATACATTATTAGAGGAAGTTCAAGTAGTGGCCTATGGCGCTCAGAAGAAAGTAACTTTGACCGGTTCTATTAGTTCTGTGAATACAGATGAATTGTTGAAAGTACCTACGGCGAGTATTGGTAATATGTTGTCAGGTGTACTTTCGGGAGTTTCTTCCATACAGTCATCAGGACAGCCCGGTGGCGATGATCCGGATGTTTTTATTCGCGGTATCAGTACGTTGAACACAATGAATGCTAAGCCTCTATATCTGGTTGATGGGGTAGAGCGCAGCTTTTTCCAGATTGATCCTAATGAAGTGGAAAATATTACGATTTTGAAAGATGCTTCTTCAACGGCTGTATTCGGTGTACGTGGCGCTAATGGTGTAATCATTGTTACTACTAAACGAGGAAAAGAGGGTAAAGCTAAGATTAACGCTTCTTTTTCTTATGGTATCCAGACTCCGACGCGGATGCCGGAATTTGTGAATAGCTATGATTATGCCACATTTTTGAATGAAGCTTATACGAATGATGGCAAAGATCCCAAGTTTACTCCTGAAGCAGTAGAGGCTTTCCGTACACATTCTAATCCTATCATATATCCGGATACGGACTGGATGGAGCTGTTGTTTAAGTCGTCGGCGCCTCAGACTCAGGGAAATGTGAATATATCGGGAGGAACGGAAAGGGTTCGATACTTCATTTCGATGGGTATGCTGGATCAGAAAGGTTTCTTTAAAAACCATGATACCCGTTACGATGCTAACTTCAATTTCAACCGTTATAACTACCGTGCAAACCTGGATATTGATTTTACAAAAACAACACTTGTGGCTATCAATATGGGAGGTCGCGTGGAGAAAAGAAACTTTCCCCGTTCGGGTGATGATATAAATCAGTTGTTCCGCAGAATTTATTGGGCTACACCTTTCTCCGGTCCTGGCATTGTTGATGGGAAATGGATCAAGGGTAATAGCCAATATCTGCCGGTAGGATTGTCTGACGGTTTGGGGAATATTTATGGACGTGGTTACGGTTCTAAGACGACCAATGTTGTCAATCTGGACTTGGCTCTAACACAAAAACTGGATTTCGTCACCAAAGGATTGCAGTTTAAGATAAAGGTAGCCTACAATAGCGGATATGATCACACCAAAGAGCGTGCTACTTCTATAGAGAGTTATCAGCCGTGGTATAGGAAAGATGTAACATGGATGGAGCATCCGGCAGGTTCCGATCCCAATGAAGTTGTGTATATTCAGGACGGTGAAGCCGGTCTGATCAGCTATGCCGAAAGTTTTGGTAAGTCGCGTGACTGGTATGCTGAGGCAAGTTTTGACTGGAAACGTGATTTTGATCTGCATCATCTTTCTGCATTGGCCCTTTATAACCAAAGCAAAACCTATTATCCTGACAGTGATTACCCCGGTATTCCAAGAGGGTATGTTGGTTTGGTAGGTCGTGTCACGTATGATTATGATAATAAATACCTGATTGAAGGCAATGTGGGTTATAATGGTTCTGAGAACTTTGCTCCAGGCAATCGTTATGGTTTCTTCCCGGCAGTTTCCGGGGGATGGGTACTTACTCAGGAAGAATTTCTGAAAGATAATCCAGTAGTTAATTTCTTGAAGATACGTGCTTCTTATGGTATTGTAGGTAATGATAGATACCATCCGTATGGAACCGGTTTTATGGATAGGTTCTTGTATTTGCCTAACAGTTACTTTATAGGAAGCGGTTATCAATTTGGTACGGGTACAAGTTGGTCTCCGGGTGCTTACGAAAAGAGCTTCGGTAACTCCGGATTGAGTTGGGAGAAATCTGCCAAGCAGAATTATGGTATTGACTTTTCTTTGTTTAATCAGAAGCTGAGTGGTAGTATCGATTACTTCTATGAAAAACGCACGGATATTTTGGCGAAGGCATCTACCGATCCGATTATTCATGCAATGAGCTTACCTGTTTTGAATTTGGGTATTGTTTCCAACAAAGGTGTTGAGCTGAACTTAAAATGGAATCATAAAATCAATAGTTTTCGTTATTGGACCAACTTGAATGTTTCTTATGCGAAGAACAAGATCGTTTATCAGGATGAAGTTCCTTCTGAATATACATATACTTTGAAAACAGGTCATCCTGTGGGGCAACCTTTTGGGTTAAAAGTCCGGGGATTCTACTACGAAGGTATGGAAGATGTGGCGGATCATAGCTATGTCCTGAAAGAAGGAGATGTAGTGTATGAGGATCTAAATCATGATGGTAAGATTGATGATAATGATAAAACGGCTATAGGATATCCCAGTTATCCATTACTGAACGCCGGTCTTACTTTAGGTTTTGAATATAAAGGTTTTGACTTCAGTATGCTGTGGGTAGGAGCTACAAAAACATCCCGTGTTCTGGAAGAAACTTTCCGTAAACCTCTTGGAGAAACTTACGACAGGTCTCTGATGAGTCATCAATTTACTGATCGTTGGACTCCGGAAACGGCAGCTACGGCTAAATTGCCACGTGCCACGATTGACGGTGTGAAGAATAACTATCGGGATTCCGAGTTGTGGGTGAAGGATGCAAGTTACCTGCGTTTGAAGAACATTGAAATCGGCTATAACTTCCGCCTCCCGTTTATGCCAAAGATAGGGATGGAAAAGATGCGTGTATTTATGACCGGTTATAATCTGCTGACATTTGATAAGCTGAAAATATCAGATCCGGAATCTATGTCCAGTGGCGTACCGCAATATCCGGTAATGCGTGTGATTAATTTTGGTTTAAATGTAAGCTTCTAAAACTATGACTGACATGAAAAAGATATTTAATGGATTAATCCTTATATTATTCGCTGCACTGGTATCTTGTGCGGATGAATTCAAGGTAGGAGATGCTTTTCTGGAAAAGGCGCCGAGCGTGGATGTGGATAAAGATGTGGTGTTTAATGATGCTAATTATGCCCGTGCATTCTTATGGAACGCCTATACTTCACTTTATTATGGACGTCCTTTGAACTGGAGTGCGAAGGGAAATAGAATGAATATGGGGGCTGTGGATGCCTTGACAGATTGTTTCACCAGTGGTTTGAGTTGGGACGGCGTAAGTGGCCTGTACTATTCCGGTCAGTTCAATGCTACCTCTGATTATTCGGCTGCCGTTTATTCTTATTCTAACGGTGAGGAACAGTGGACCGGGATTCGTAAAGCCTGGTTATTTATTGAGAATATCGGTCAGACTCCTAATATTGACGATAGTGAGAAAGAACGTTTAAAAGGAGAGGCAAAAATGATTATCGCTTGCCATTATGCTGATATGTTCCGCAATTATGGAGGCCTTCCGTTAGTAACCAAGGCTTTCGATCCGAATGACGATTTTAAATTACCACGTGCTACCGCTCGTGAAACGATGAACTTTATAACAGATTTGTGTGACCAGGCCTATGCAGTATTGCCCTGGGCCTTACAATCCGGTGAACAAGAACAATGGGCCGGACGCTTTACAGCAGCTGCTGCCCTTGGTCTGAAGATTAGGATCTTGTTGTTTGGTGCAAGTCCTTTGTTCAATGATAGCGAACCTTATCATCCGGAAGCATCCTCTGCTCCGTCAGTTGCTGAACAGCATGTCTGGTTCGGTGGTAAAGATATGTCTTTGTGGGATGATGTGGTAGATGCCTGTGACCTGTTTATGACACGTAATCAGCAGGAAGGAAATCCCTGGGATTTAGTTCAGAATCCATCTAATCCCCGCCAGGCTTATCAGGATGCATATTATAGAAGGGCGAATGGTGAGCTGCTGATCGATACGCGTGCCCGTGCCACGGTTTCTTGGTACTGGGATGCGGATTGTTACTATTTGCAGTCTTACGGTTCGTATGGCGCAATGACCCCTACACTGGAGTATGTGAATCTCTTTCCATATGCAGATGGTACTCCATTCGATGCTTCTTTCTGGGATAGACAAAGTAAAGACCATTACATAGCAGAAGACCCGTTTGCGAACAGAGATCCCCGGTTGTACGAAAACTGCCTGGTGAATAATGCGGAATTCGGTATGGACCATGTGGCAGAGTTATGGATTGGTGGACGTGAGGGTCCTGCCAATGACCTTGCCAGTGATGGTGCGGCATTTACAGGCTTTGCCGTTTACAAATACATTTTGGATAAAGAACACATGGCGGGTAAACAAGACCAATGGCCCTATTTGCGTTTACCTGAAATCTATCTGAGCTATGCGGAAGCCCTGAATGAAGTGGGACGTACGAGCGATGCCTATCAGTACGTAAACTATGTACGCGCACGTGTCAGACTGCCGGGGTTGAAGTCGGGGCTTACTCAGGATGAGATGCGTAAAGAAATTCTGGACGAGCGTGCCAGAGAGTTTGGTGTTGAGGAAGTGCGCTACTATGATATGATCAGATGGAAACAGGCAAAAGACTTCCGTAAGATATTGCACGGAATCCGTATACGCCGTGGAGATAATAGTACTTATTCTTATGAGAAATTTTCTATTAAGAAGAGATTTATTCAGGATGGTGAGGATGGAACCATTTTCTTCACTCCGAAATGGTATTTGTCTCCCTTCCCATTTGTAGAGATGAACAAGGGATATTTAACTCAGAATCCCGGATGGTAATATGCTACTTGTAAATCACAATTAAAGAAGTAAAAGATTATGAGAAATATATATAAATTATCGTGTGCATTGATGTTCTCTTGTCTAAGCGCATATGCACAACAAGATAGCGCTATTGTTGCTAAAGGGGAAAGACTTCTGAATTTGGGCTATGGCGTAACGGTGAAGGCAAAAGAGTCTTCTGCTGCAATATCGGAAGTTACGGGAGAAGAGATCATGAAAAGTGCGGCGACCAATCCTCTGAACGCATTGTATGGTAAGGGATTGGGACTTACTGTATTGCAGAATGGCGGTACTGTATGGGAAAGTGTACCGACTACGATGATTCGCGGTTTGAATTCCACACGTGATAATTCTATTCTGGTGCTGATAGATGGCTTTGAAAGAGATCTGAGCATGATTACAAAAGAAGAAATAGAGAGCGTTCAGATATTAAAGGATGCGGCAGCTACGGCTTTATATGGTTTGCGTGGTGCTAATGGAGTCATGTTGGTTACGACCAAGACCGGTTCTAAGAAGAAGATTGATGTCAGTGTGAATTATGAACATCATTTTAATATGCTGAATCGCTTGCCGAAGTTTGCAGATGGTTATACCTATGCATTGGCAATGAATGAAGCGATGAAGAATGACGGTTTGAGTCCGATGTACGATCAGACACAATTGGATGGAATTAAGAATAATGATCCTCACTATGGTAATGTGAACTGGATGGATGAAGTTTTGAGCAAATCAGGTTCTACGGATAATGTTTTCGTAACATTGAGTGGTGGCGGAAAAATTGTCAGATACTTCTCTTCTGTGGATTATCTCTCCTACAAAGGTTTCATTAAGCCGGAGAATATTGTTGATGAGTATTCCTCCCAACTTAAGTATTCGAAGTTGAGCATAAGAACCAATGTAGATGTAGATCTGACTAAATCCACCTTGTTATCATTCAAGATGAGTGGTATGTTGTCCGAACATAACAGGCCGAACCCTTTGACCGGAGATCTGATGTCAATGCTGTATAATACTCCGGCGGCGGCTTTTCCCGTTAAGACTCCTTATGGTGACTGGGGTGGAAGCAACGTGTGGACCCGGAACCCGGTAGCTGAAGTAGCAGCCAAAGGATATGCGAGGAGTCATCAACGGCTTTTGTTTGCGCATGGCGGAAACGGTCGGGGAAAATCTGGTAGATATTCGCCCCGTGGAAGGCTTCCGGCGTCTTGTAAGCCGGGTCATAGAGCGTAATCTGGAAGGATTCCGGCTCGCCGTGGTCATACGCGACACCGACGCCGCCAAGTTTGTCCGGCTGGTTGCCATAGCGGATGGTGCGGCCGTCCTTGCGGTAAATCAGGAAGTAATACCAGAAAAGCCCCGGCGTGGTTGGCAGGGGAATGGCAACTTCCCAGACATGCTCAGCGGTCGGCAGCATGGTGTAGCAAAGTTCTTCCGTCATCCAAGTGCGCAGGACGACGCTCGTCGCTTCGTCGCAGTGCAGGCGAATCAGAACATTGCTGCCAGCCGGAGCAGGGCCGGACGGCGTGCGATAAAATTCGTTGTGGGAATCGTGCAGCAGCATGATATCCATCCATCCAATCATCAATAATTGCGGAAACACGGCAAAAAAGCCCGAAATGCTCCGGACTTTTGAACCGGGAGCACTGCGGATGGATATTTTTCCGCAGTGCTCTCAAAAATATGCAGTTTATACCTTGCGCTTGAGCGGGTCAAGATGCCAAATGGTGTCGTTGTACTCGCGAATTGTGCGGTCGGAGCAGAAAACACCGGACATTGCGGTATTGATGACCGCCATGCGGTTCCACTTGTCGCGGTCGGCATAATCCGCGTCGATGCGGCGCTGCGCCATCGAGTACGAGCCGAAGTCTTTCAGGACGAAGAACGGATCGGCCATGTTGCCCCAGTCGCCAATCAGCAGGCTGTGATACAAATCCTGCAGGGCGCTCGGCGCGTCCGGCAGCACGGTGCCGTCGATCATCTGGGTCAACGCCAGACGCAGTTCCTGATTCGTCTCAAAGATGGTCATCGGGTTGTAGTTGCGCTCACGGTACATATCCAGCACCGTGTCGGAACGCATACCGAAGATGTAGATGTTATCCATGCCGACCTGCTCGGAAATCTCGACGTTTGCGCCGTCCATCGTGCCGATCGTGATGGCGCCGTTCATCATGTACTTCATGTTGCCCGTGCCGCTGGCTTCCTTGGACGCGGTGGAAATCTGTTCGGAGATTTCGGTTGCCGGAATCAGCAGCTGCGCGCTGGACACGTCGTAGTTTTCGAGGAAGACGACCTGCAGCATCTTGCTGGCGCGCGGGTGCTTGGCAATCAGCGCGGACAGACCGTTGATGAAGCGGATAATCAGCTTGGCGCGGTTGTAGCCCGGCGCTGCCTTCGAGCCGAAGATGAACACACGCGGCTGCATGGTGAAGCTCGGGTCATTGACGATGCGGTTGTACAGCACAAGGATGTGCAAAGCGTTGAGCATCTGACGCTTGTATTCGTGCAGCCGCTTGGACTGTGCGTCGAAGATGAAGTTCGGGTCAACGATTGCACCCTGATGTTCTTTCAGGAAATTCGACAGGCGAACCTTATTGTTGTGCTTAATCTTCTCAAACTGCTCGCGGAACGCCGCGTCGTCAGCATAAGGCGCAAGGTCATGCAGCAATTCCGGATCTTTCACCCAGTCCGTGCCGATGGTGTCGCAGATAAGCTTGGTCAGTTCCGGGTTGCACGCCATCAGCCAGCGGCGATGCGTGATGCCGTTGGTAATTGCGCTGAACTTCTCCGGCATAACGAGGTAGAAGTCGTGGAACGTCTCCTGCTTGAGGATATCGCCGTGCAGCTTGCTCACGCCGTTGGTGGAGAACGTCATGGCAACGCACAGGTTCGCCATGTGGATGTAACCGTAGGCAATAATCGCCATGCGACCCACGCGCTCCGCTTCGCCGGGGAAGAAGTTCCACAGGCGCGCGCAGAGACGCTTGTTCATTTCCACCAGAATCTGATAAATGCGCGGCAGCAGGCTCTTCACCATGTCTTCCGGCCACTTTTCGAGCGCTTCTGCCATGATGGTGTGGTTGGTGTACGCCATCGTGCGGCTGACGATCTGCTGCGCTTCGTCCCAGCCCAAGCCTTCTTCGTCCATCAGCAGGCGCATCAGTTCCGGAATCGCCAGACCCGGATGCGTGTCGTTGATGTGGATGACGACCTTCTCCGGCAGCTTGCTCCAGTTCGTGCCGTTGAGCTTCTTGAAGTCCTTGAGGATGTACTGGAGGGTGGCGGAGGTGAAGAAATACTGCTGCTTCAAGCGGAGCAGCTTGCCTTCGTAGTGGTTGTCTTCGGGGTAGAGGATGTTGGAGATGGCTTCCGCCAGTTCCTTTTCCTCCGACGCCTGCACATAGTGGCCGTGGTTGAAGTCGCTCAGGTCAATGCGCTTCGGGGCGCGGGCGCTCCACAGGCGCAGACTGTTGACGGTGGAGGTGTCATAGCCCACCAGCGGCATGTCGTAGGGAACAGCCTCGACCGTGTTGTAGCCGACGTGACGGAACACCGTGCGGCCGTTCTCGTTGCCCATTTCAACGTGACCGTTGAAGTGCACCTCGCAGGCATCCTCCATTACGGGCATTTCCCACACGTTGCCGTTGCCCAGCCAGTAGTCCGGCAGCTCGACCTGCTGACCGTCCACAATCTTCTGGCGGAACAGACCGTATTCATAGCGGATGGAGCAGCCCATCGCGGGCAGGTCAAGGGACGCCAGCGAGTCCATGAAGCACGCTGCCAGACGGCCCAGACCGCCGTTGCCCAGCGCGGGTTCAGGCTCTTCCTGAAGCACCTTGTCCACGTCGATGTGCAGTTCGTCCAGCGCCTGCTTGTAGGCATCGAGCGAGACGAGGTTCAGGATGTTGGTGTACAGGCTGCGGCCCATCAGAAATTCCACGGAGAGGTAAAATAGACGCTTGTTGTTGTTCGTCTTGCGTTCTTCGCGGGAAATCATCCATTTCTGCATGATCTGGTCGCGGACGGTGGAAGCCAGTGCGCGATAAATCTGCCCATTCGAAGCTTCCTCGATGGTGCGGCCGTTATAGCGCTGCAGCTTGCCGATAATGGATGCCTTGATGGAATCCTTGTCAAAAGATGTCGTAGGCATGGGAATCCTCCTTTTTATTTGCAAAGGGGCTTTCGTGGAATGCCGTTGAATGCCCTGTTCCGGAATCAAACATTGCGATGCAAAATCATTGTTTGCATTGCCGTTGTGTATCATACCACAGAAATGGGAAAATGACAAGTATGCTTCCCGCCAGCTTCCACGACAATTTGTCTAATACTATTTCCAGATAAGAATGCGCCAAGATGCGCCGCGAATTTTTCATTCTGGCTAACGTGAATGAAACGCAGCGTAGCAGCGCTACGCTAAGTGGAATGAGCGGACGCCAGAAGGGAAAAGGCGCAAGCAGATGGCGCAGGTGAATCTGGAAATAGTATAAAAACGCCCAAATCCGCCAAAGAACGCTGACGAAAAGTATCGAAAACAGCGAAAACCCATTGTTTTAGCAGCAAAAACCGGGCTGCACAAGGGTTCGCAGCCCGGAAATGCCTCCGCAAATAATTATGCCGATTATTGCAGCAGATACAAACAGGTTACATACAGCCCAATGCACAGCAGCAGCAACCCGAAGGAAATGCTCACGCTCATGCTGCGGATGCCGCTGGAAACTTCACGGAAGGAAGCGTCCAGCACATACTCGAAGTCCGTGCGCATCGGGTGGCGGTGCAGAATCGTGCGATTAAGCAGCCGCGCCAGTGCATTCAGCGCGCGCCCCAGCGTGTAGGTGAAGCGGTTGCCGACAGGTACGGGCTTGCGCGTCTGGCGCATCCGGAAGATGGTCGCGCGGCTTGCCATCACGATGTTTTCCGGCAGCTCCGCAATGAAGCGGAACACCAGTGTCAGCACCTGCGGCAGCAGCGTCAGCAGCAGCGCCCGCAGAAA
>ENA-OPSJ01002571-OPSJ01002571.1-human-gut-metagenome-genome-assembly--contig:-NODE-2571-length-11535-cov-4.088589_pt1 | contig 11535 bp, 10 predicted proteins | sample MGYA00241801_ERZ501893 | MGnify/ENA primary metagenome ERZ501893 (study PRJEB25962, sample SAMEA2042219) | human gut metagenome | biome: human gut; feature: human-associated habitat; material: faeces...
ATCAGCAGCAATATCATCTGTATATTTCTTTAATGGTATGTATGCTTTTAGCAAACAGTGTAGGTACTATCCCGCCGTCAGTGTTATCCGGTAAAGTAAGCCCGCCGGGCAGCGTGATATCGGCGATTTTTCCGAGCCAGCCGAGCAGTCCGGAGTCGTTACAGTCGTCAGGCTCTGGCAGGTCTAGTTTGAAATCCGACTTATCAAGCTTGACGGAAAGCTCTCCCAGGTCAACGCTGCAAAGCTGAAATTCTCCCTGCAAGGATACGTTCGCATCACTGAACGCCTGACGTATAGTCTGCTCAAGCGAATTTCGGATCTCTGCGACATCGACTGTATCTCCTGTAGAAATGGAAGCTGCAGCTTTGTCGGCGAATGCATTGATTTTAGTACGCCCTTCGGTCAGCAGGCGTTTGTACAGGCCGTCTTTCTGACGCAGAATATTGTCACGGGTGGAATAGTACGCTTTCTGGATATCGGATTTAATTCCGGACTTCATATCCGCCGAAAGCCCGTTCAGCGCTGAATCAATGATATCCAGAGCCGGGATAAGCATTCGTACTCCGTTGGAAGCGTTCAGCACTGACTGCATCTGCTTCAGCAGTTCGTCAATGTTGCTTTCAGCTCTCATGTGCCGTGCTGAATATTCGGTAAATTCCTTGCCGAAAAAATGCTGGATATGCTCGATAAGACCGCGTGGGTCGCGGGTGCGGTTTCTGCCGTCAAGGTATTCGTATTTCATGTCCTTTATCATTTCCTCGGCACCTTTATAAATGTTGTAGCAGCCGTAGGTGTACTTGTCCCTGCCGAACATTCCGCTGCCTGCGTATTCCTCCTCGACATCGCAGTAGTCCGCGTAGGAATCAAGCGTATAATAGCCGCTGTATTCTATTACGTCCTCGGAAATTATGTCGCGGAGTTCGCGCTCGCTGGTGTTGCAGAGCGATGGAACGACCTCGATATCAGCGATGGCGCTGGTGGGCAGGCTTATACCGACCTCTCTGAACATCTTGTTGCACTCCATGACTGCATTAGCGGCGCGGCGGTTTATCGCGTAGTAATAGTCACCGTCTGTGCGCTGATATACGTTGTAGGACATTATCATTTCCGCAACCCTTGAAGCCGCCTCGCGCAGAACCGACTCGCGGCGGTTATACGCACTGCTGAGCCTTTCGCGGATCCTGCGCTTTGCGGCGGACTCGGAGGATTCTCCGTGGAAAGGCGAGAGATTCCGGTTGATGGGGTAGAGAAGCACATCCATTCCGTCGGTCGGAGATATCGGCTCTATCCCTGAGATAATATCGTTGATAAGTTTCTCGCACTTCTTTTCTACCGCCTGGACTGCCGCTTTGTCAAGCTTGGTATCCGCGTTCGGCAGTTTCTTTGTCAGTCCGTCAAGGAGCGCCGAAAGACTCTCGGAAAGCGCCGACTCGGAAGCTGAGATACGGTCGCCTGAAATCGTGTCAGAATTATCGGAAACAGTTTCGGCGCGCTCGGATATTTTCTTTTTCAGCGCGGGAATGCCACTGGCTTTTATCAGAGCTTTCTGATTAGTGGAAACACCTGTCTTGTAGGTCACAGCGTCGTACAGCATGATATCTTCCGGGGCAAATCCGAATGCTTTCTCAATGTTGCCTCGGTGCTCGGCGGATATCTCGGGAGCCTGTCCATCCGGAGTCTGATGCAAGTTCGACATTACGAAAAGAGTCTGCCTGCGGAGGTTTTCCTTGCCGCCGAGTATCTCGGAAAGCGCGGTCAGGTACTTCGCCTCGGCGCTGTTCAGGCCGCCGTTCATGAGATTCGATACGAAAATTATCAGGTCTGCATCCTTGAATGCCTTTATTGCAGTCGCGTTGTCCATGTCGTTCGCGTTAAGTCCGGGGGTGTCAACGTATGTAAGTCCATCCACCGTCAGTTCGTCTATCGCGGCGGTAGTCGGAACATCGCCGACCTGGAAATGCTCGCTGTCGGTGAGCGCGTTCAGCAGGGAGCTTTTCCCTGAATTGTACACGCCTGCGCAGGTCACGCGGAATGATTTTCCGTGGTTACGGCTGAGGTCATCGATAAGCTTGTCCAGCTCTGACGTGATTTTCTTTGACTGTTCGCTAGATATAAGTCCCTCGGATTCGAGGCTGTTCAGCGTTTTACGAAGTTCCTCACCGTTGCCTGTTTTGCTGATGTTGATTTTCAACATAATGATTCTCCTTTTTTCAAGCTTTGGTATTAGAAGTCCTCAAAATACGGACATACCGGGTCATATCTTGATCTTTTGAGATTCCTTTTCTCGCACTTCCCTGACGTGTCGTGGAATCCCTTGGTCGTATAATATTCGCATTCGAAGCAGTAGTTGCCATCGTCATCTTCCAGATAATCGGAACAAACAGGGTGTGTAAACGGGTCAAGTGTTCCGCGGTGTTTATCGCATGAAAACCTGGATACAACGCCCACGACTGGCGAACAGTATCTGCAGTCAATACATTGTTTCATAATAAATTACCTCCGATAAATTTGTTTTATATAGCTACTAGCTATACTTTAAAGGCTTATTATAACACAAACCGACAAAAAATGCAATATGGTTTAAGTCAGGTTTGTGTTATTTTTATAGAATTATTGCACGGGCTGCCCATTCGGAAAACAGCATTTCAAACTGCGAAACAGCTTTGCTGCAAAGGAAAGCCATTGCCATGTACACGTCGTCCGGGCGAATCTCGGACAGAATACCGGAGCTTTCCGCCAGTCGGCGGATGAATTCCCGGCTGTTATCTATCAGATAATGAATATCGCCTGGCTGAATGGACTGCACTGTGCTCTCAAAAAGTTCGGTCAGCCCTGAATGAGCAAATCCCCACTGCTCCAGCTCGCTGTATGTGACATTCGAATTTCGCAGCAGTTCGACGTCGTTCCACGGGTTTGAGAAAAAATCCGGCGAGAACCGCTCGACGATACCAGCCGCCGTTGATGGAATACCGCAGGGGTAATCAACAAAATCGCAGCACCACTGGGAGAGATTCGAACATTTCAGGAATCCCATGTCGCATAGCTGCAAATCAGTGCGCGGAAACGATTCTTTCAGGTCAAGGTAAAGGTTGCAGTACTGCTCGTACTGGTTGAAGTTTTTCCCGTTGTCCTGCGTGATGTTGTACTCCTGATAACGCAGGATATTCTGCGGATTCACGATGAATCCCGGCGTGGAACACAGCTTTTTCTGATTATGAATTATCACAAGAAACCATATCAGCGGCGATACGTTTTCAAGCCCTGCGCCATGTATGAACGTGGATATTCCTGTCAGGTTGTCGCGCAATGTTACCGGGTCGGTGTTTTTTGAAGTGCAGCCGCTTTTCATCATCAGGGTGAATACTGAGTCAGCGTCAGTGCCAGGTTCGCCATTAGCAGTTTTGCAGGATCTTATCCGCTCAGGCAGTCCGCTGAATAGCCGCGACTGCACGGAGTACCACTCCTCCCATGCTGTAAGCTCATCAAGCCTTTTTCGGGTGTCAGCGTACTGAGTGATCCGTTCTTCCGTGCTGCTGAAAAAGCTGCAGTCGGATATGTACATGTTCAAAAGCCGGAGCGCGTCCTGATTACCCGCACTGTGCAGTCTGAGCAGCTTTTCCCATCTCAGCGGGAGCGGGTCGGATAGGTTCAACGACAGTTTTCCCGATAGTGTGTTATATTCGTTTTGAAGCTCGTCTGCCTGCGCGGTCAGGGATTCTACTGTGTTGCCGCTTTCTTCGAGAACGAAATTCAGATCCGGAGTATCGTTGATCAGCCTGTCGAGTTCTTTCAGCATTTCAAGCTCATCCATTTTCCTCACCTCTCTGGTCACATTATACTGCTAATTTGCGAAGATTACAATAGATTTGAGTTCCGGAAAAGAATTATTTTTCCGTAATCCGAATGGCTTTTTCCAGGTCAATTCATGTGATAGAATTATCCTAAAGGAGGTCGAAAACATGAACCCAGACGAAATGATACAGAAATATCTTGACACAAGCTGCGTTAAATGCGGATTCCTGACATGTGGCAACAAATCGTTTTACCTGTTCGGAAAACAGTGCTGCGAAGCAAATCTGTTACGCGTAGTGATCCGCAGTGAAAGCGCTGAAATCTCCGCTGACAGCGTAGAAAATCTGCTGGTGGCAATGCGGGACGACTGCTGTGAAGCCTACCTCGGCGGGAAGAAAATTTTGCGGCTGAAAGAGCTGATTTTAAGCTACGAGATACCGCTGGAATCATCGCCTATTTTCGGAATGATATCCGGCGGGAGAGCGTTCCCAGCGCAGTCGGTGCAGTTCAGCGACATTAAAATCGCGGTGCTTTTAAACGCACTTCTGGACCGCCGTAAAGCTGCTGACGAGTTACACAGCAGAGAACTCGCGGAACTTGCGCGCAGCCTTGAATCCTGCGAAGTAAAGGCGCTCAGCCAAATGTACGCGGCAGGTAAACCAATTACGCAAAAATAAGGAGGAAGTAGTATGAAATTAAGAAGAATCATAGCGGCAGTGCTGTGCGGGGTTATGCTCACAGGCTGCCAATCAGACGAAAAACCGCAGAGCAGTGTGGCAGAAAGCGTATCCACCACAGTTCCGGAGGTCACGGCCACAGCAACAACCAAAACGAGCACGCGCATTACTACAATTCAAACAACAACTGCTCCGCAGACTACAACAGCTTCTAAAATCAATATTGAAACCGTAGAAATATCAAGCGTAGTTCCAAGCGAGTTTGTATCAACCCTTTGTGAGATCAACTACTACTTGCCTGTAAATACATATCCAGATGGATCAATGATTGAGGTGTACTGGGGCGATTCTCCATATGATATGTCGTATTCCTGCAGTGGGGATATTGGCGAGCCTGTTGTTGGAGCGTTATATAAAGGTGAAAACTACTATAAAATCAGAATAGCAACTCCAGATGAGAAAGGCGAATTTTCATCAGTATACCATTACAGTAATGTGCCTAAGACAGTAATTCACCAGTACACCCACACATTTGAAACTACCTATGACGGCTGGACTATCATACCTGATTACAGCCTTGCAATTGAGGACATAAACAACGGGATACAGCCGACAAAATTCAAGGTTTCAGCCCAGTGGACATGCCCGATATGCGGATTTAAATTTCTGCCTACGATATACACGCTCAGTTATTCCGAAAACGATAGAGTCTGGCTGTACGATACGAAATGCGGTAAGAGCTCCTGCCCTAACCGAAAGAGCGACCACATCTATAAGAATTATCTGACATCATACGCAATACAAATCTCATAAAAAACAGGGGGACTTCGCGTCCCCCATTTCTATTTAAGATACGGTAGTAAAGCAGCGAACGCCCTTTCCGCGCGCAGACGCTTTTCCTCGCTGAGTTCCTCCAGCATTGCGAAAACGCTGTCGTCAGGATTGTGGTACTTCCCGAAGAGAATGTAGTCCGAGGAAAGCTCCAGCGCCGGCGATATGTTTGCAAGAGTTTCAAGGGACATTGCTTTCATTCCGCGTTCTATCTCATAGATATAGTGCGGCGTTACGTTCACGATTTCCGCGAGCTTTTCACGGGTGAGTTTGTGCTCTGTACGCGCGGTTTTCACGCGCTTTCCTATTCCGATAAGGTCTATCATCTGAATACCTCCATTTTTGTGGCTGTGTATTCAGTATAGTATATCCGGAAGATAAACTAAATAATCTATGAGATATAAATGAAGTTGCTTTTAGATAACAATATGCACATGTGAAAAAAGAGTATAGGTACGAGTGTATTTTTAAATATCACAGAATAATAAATAAAAACGTGATAAAATTCACGTAATTATATAAAATGATGTGACAAACGCTTGACTTGCGGACTACTAACTGCTATAATAAAATCACGGGGGTGTCTGAATGAAAAGACTTGTATTGAATGAATTGCACAAATGGAAGGATTCAAAACGCAGAAAACCGCTGATAGTAAAAGGCGCCCGTCAGGTCGGGAAAACCTGGGCGTTACAGGAGTTCGGGCGCAGTTTTGCGGACGGATACGCATACTTCAACTTCGATAAGGAGCCGGAATATCATCAGTTCTTTCAGTCAACAAAGGACGTTCGCCGTATAATGCAGAACCTTGCAATGGCAAGCGGTCAGAAGATCACACCAGACACGCTAATTATTTTTGACGAGATACAGGCCTGCCCGGAGGCTCTCAATTCGCTGAAATACTTCTGCGAGGACGCTCCGGAGTACTATGTGGCGAGTGCGGGTTCGCTTCTCGGGATAAAACTCGCGCAGGGATTCCCGGTGGGGAAGGTGGACTTCCTTGAGATGGGACCCATGACTTTTACGGAATATCTCGTGGCTGACGGTTCGGAGAATCTTGCCGGATATCTGTCCGGGATAAACGATTTTTCGCCGATTCCGGACGCATTCTTTAACCCGCTCATTGAGAAACTCAAAATGTATTTTGTCGTTGGTGGAATGCCGGAGCCTGTTCTTGTATGGACGGAAGATCAGGACATCAGGGAAACCGACCGTGTGCTTTCCAATATAATAATGTCATACGAGAACGATTTTGCAAAGCACGCCGAACCGACGGACGTACCAAAAATACAGCTCATCTGGGATTCCCTTCCGTCGCAGCTTGCAAGGGAAAACAAGAAGTTCCTGTACAGCGCGGTAAAGGACGGCGCAAGGGCGAGAGAGTATGAAAACGCTCTGAACTGGCTCTACAATGCCGACCTGGTTCGTAAGACATTCCGTATCAGCAAGCCGGGGCTTCCGTTGTCTGCATATGATGACCTGACGGCGTTCAAAATCTATATGTCCGATGTGGGACTGCTAAGGAAGCATTCTCACTTAGCGACCAGCGCATTTGCAGAGAACAACAGGCTTTTCACGGAGTTCAAAGGCGCGCTTACGGAAAATTTCGTTTTGCAGAGCCTCTCGCGCCAGTTCGAAACTGCTCCGAGATACTGGACGGAAACACCGTATGAGGTGGATTTCGTGGTTCAGCTTGACAACGATATTATCCCGGTCGAGTGCAAGGCTGGAACGAACGTCAGGGCAACGAGCCTGAAAAAATACTCGCAGCAGTACCAGGAGCAGACTACGATCATGGTGAGATTTTCACTGATGAATCTGTCGTTTGACGGAAAAGTCCTTAATATACCGCTGTTCCTCGCAGACAGGACGGTTGATTTAGTCAGACTGGCACTTGACCGGAATCCATAAGTTACATTTCAATATAAAGCAAAAGCGCCTGCCACAATGACAGGTGCTTTGTTGTTTTTCAATGCTTCTGCTTATAGTTTATTGTCTGACCTGTTTTGAGAGTTCATCGACAATGTTTCTGTCAATGTTGAGTATCTGTGAGTTTTTCTCGGGATACAGATCGGTGCTTTTCAACATGTTTAATGCAGCTTCACGCTTGGTATCATTTTGCCGGAAGCGATAGCGTTTTCAAGTCAACAACTAGTGACGCAAGGCTGGTCTGTCCGGGCAATTTATTCACGGAGATAATGATTACCCACTTGATTTTTTCGAATAAATAGGGTATAATATAATCAAATCACAATTCAGTAAATCACGATTAGGGAACGAGGCGCACATATGTTTATTGGAAGAGAATCGGAACTGAATTTTCTCGAAGAGCGTTATAGCAGTAATAAAGGCGAACTGGTCGTATTGTACGGTCGCAGACGCGTCGGCAAAACCGAAACGTTAAAACAATTCTGCAAGGACAAGCCCCATCTGTTCTTTTCCTGCCGTGAATGCACAGACAAGCTCCAGCTGAAGAATTTTTCAGAAAAGCTGTTAAAGGAGAAAATCCCCGCAAGCGCATATATATCTGAGTTTACAGATTGGGAGAAAGCATTCCGCAGCATAACCGAACTGCCTTACGGCGAAAAGAAAAAGCTAGTTGTAATAGACGAGTTTCCTTATATGTGCAAAGGCAATGAGAGCATTCCATCTGTTTTGCAGAATCTCTGGGACGACCTGCTGAAAGACGAAAACATTATGCTCATTCTCTGCGGCAGTGCAATGAGCTTTATTGAAAAAGAACTGCTCGCAGAGAAGAATCCGCTTTACGGTCGTGCAACCGGAATATACAAAATGACCGAGATGGGGTTTTATGACGCAGCTAAATTCTTCCCGGATTATTCTCCAAAGGAAAAAGTGATAGCTTATTCTATTCTTGGCGGTATTCCGCACTATCTGAACCAATTCGATGGAAACAGGACGCTTGAAAAGAATATCAAAAAGAGCATTTTCTCAAAGGGCTGCGCTCTTTACAGCGAGGTAGAATTTCTGCTGCGGCAGGAGCTGCGCGAAACGCCTGTTTATAACTCCATTATTGAGGCTGTTGCTCTCGGAAACACAAAGCTGAATGAAATCAGTATGAAGTCGCTTATAGACGACACATCGAAGACCAGCGTGTACCTGAAAAACCTCATTGAGCTTGGAATTATAGAGCGTGAGTTTTCCATTTCGGAAAGTATAAAGGAAAAAGCAAATTCAAACAAGGGCTTGTATCGGATAACGGATAATTTCTTCCGCTTCTGGTACGCCTTTGTGTTCACGAATATGTCTGAACTGGAAGGCGGAGATGTGGACGGAGTATACAAGTATTCTGTTGAACCGCTGCTTCATGAATTTGCAGCGATGCCATTTGAGGATATCTGCCGCGAGTATGTCAGAGAATTGCAAAAGGCCGGTAAGCTGCCATTCAGATATGCTAAAATTGGCAGATGGTGGGGCAGAACAACAGTAAGACGCGGGCAGGACACTGAACTTGCCGATACAGAAATCGACCTTCTTGCGATATCAAAGCAGTCTGACCACTACCTGGTAGGTGAATGCAAATTCAAGGGGAAGCCATTCAGATATTCAGAATATCTTGACGCGACCGCAAAGCTGTCAAACCACAAAGATAAGGCTGAATTTTTCTATTATCTGTTCTCGGAATCAGGTTTCGATGAAAAAATCGTTGAAGAATCCTGGAGAAGTAACGGCAGCATAGTTCTGTGCGGATTAGACGATATAGTCAGCTTCAAATGAGCTGTTCATATTATAGATCCACAGAAATTTACATTCGGTGGAGCTCCGACTGTTGCAAGAGTGTCAAAATACGAGATAAGCCGCGCCGGCGATACGATCGATTTCGTGTTTGTGCCTTCAAAGCTGCATTTCTTTGACAAGGAAACCGAAACTTGTCTTTTCTAAGGAGGAAAAAAATGAGCGAATTACACCTTAAAGCGCCCCGGGGCTGGATAAACGACCCCAATGGATTCATATACTACAACGGCGAATACCATCTTTTCTATCAGCATTTTCCCTACGCCCCGAGGTGGGGAAGAATGCACTGGGGACACGCCGTGAGCAGCGACCTGACGAACTGGAAGCATCTTGATATAGCGCTTTTCCCCACAAAGACGGACGACAAGGACGGCTGTTTTTCAGGCAGCGCTATCGAAAAAGACGGCGCTATGCACCTGTTTTATACGGGTGTGAATTACAACGTTCCCGACCCCGAAAATGTGAACTGCTGTCTGGACGATAAATTAACCGCTGCACAGCTCCATATCTCGTCCGAGGACGGGTACAGCTTCGATAATTTCGGCGGCAAGACTACGATTATCCCGCCAGTTACCGACAGCAAGACTGGCGACCGCAACCACACCCGCGACCCGAAGGTTTGGCAGGGCGAGGACGGAAATTTCTACATAGTTCTTGGAACGACCGTTGACAATAAGGGCAGGCTGCTTTTTTACAGAAGCGCCGACCTTACCAGCTGGGAGTATGTCAATTACGCCGTGGCTGACGGCTACGGCTGGATGTGGGAGTGCCCCGATTATTTCAGAGTTGACGGCTCAGATGTGCTGGTATTTTCGCCAATGGGTACAAAATACGGAAATCAGGCGGTTTGCACGCTGGTTGATTTTGATGAAAAAACCTGTTCAATGAACATCGGAAGCGATTTTCAGTTCCTCGATTACGGTCTGGACCTGTATGCGCCACAGAGTACCACGGACAGGGATGGCCGGAGAGTAGTGATCGCATGGCTCAGAATGCCTGAGCCTGCCGATGACAACACGATAGGAATGTTCAGTATGCCCCGCGTCTGCGAAGTTAAGGAAGGACACATTTTCTTCAGACCGCACCCCAGCGTAAGGGCACGGTTCAGCAGGAAAATCTCCGTTCCGGAGGGCATATTCATGGTAAAATCAAGGCTTTCTGACGGAGAGTCGCTCAACATCGGCGGGTATGTTGTCAGAAATGAAAACAACCGTATAATTACCGACAGAAGCGCAGTTATCAGAAATCACACGGAGATCTGCAACACCTTTGAAACTCCGGCGCTGGACGGCGCTGCGGAAATCGAGGCTTACATTGACGGAAATATGATCGAGGTTTTCGTGAACAACGGAGAGTATGTTATAACGAACGCAGTGTATGATCTTTCAGACGAATTGAGCGGCAATGCCGAACTGTTCGGACTTGCCTGCGCGGAGGAATAATTATGGCTGAATTTGACGTATGCGCTCTCGGCGAACTGCTGATTGACTTCACCGAAAACGGTATCAGCGAGAATGGAAATCCTATCATGGAAGCAAACCCCGGCGGTGCGCCCTGCAATGTGCTTGCAATGCTGAATAAACAGGGATACAAAACCGCGTTCATAGGCAAGGTGGGAAACGACATTTTCGGCAGGCAGCTTAAAGCGGTAGTGCAGGAAGCGGGGATAAATACAGACGGACTGGTAACGGACGAATCTGTAAACACAACGCTTGCCTTTGTCCACACATTGCCCGGCGGAGACCGCGAGTTCTCCTTTTACAGAAACCCTGGCGCGGACATGATGCTGAGCGAATCAGATATAGATTATAAGCTGGTACAAAATTCCCGTATCTTTCATTTCGGCTCGCTTTCAATGACGGGCGAAATATGCGAAGCGGCTACAAAAAAGGCTGTCGAAACGGCAAAGGGAAGCGGCGCGATCATTTCGTTTGACCCAAATCTTCGTGAAAATCTGTGGGACAGCCTTGACAAGGCACGGGAAAAAATCGCTTACGGAATATCCGAATGCGATATTCTGAAAATCTCGGATAACGAAATACAGTGGTTCACAGGGGAGCAGGATTTTGACCGTGCGGTGGAAATCCTGCACGGCAGATACGGCAATATAAAGCTGCTGCTTTTATCCCTCGGAAAGAACGGAAGCCGCGCCTATTGCGGCGAAAACAGCGCATTCGCGCCTGCGGTTCCCGCAAACACAATAGAAACAACAGGCGCGGGCGATACTTTCTGCGGTGGGATCCTGGCGAAGGTGCTGGAATACGGTTTGAGGAATTATTCCTCCGAGGAACTCACGGGAATACTGAACTATGCAAATTCCGCAGCAGGAATCGTTACGGAACGCAGGGGAGCGTTAAAAGTTATGCCTTCCCCCGCAGAAATAAACGAAAGAATGGAGAGAATCACCAATGACTGAAATAACTATCAGAGGAAGTCTGGGGAAAGTAAGCTGAATAACATATCCCCTGCAGGAGCATTT
>ENA-OPSJ01002572-OPSJ01002572.1-human-gut-metagenome-genome-assembly--contig:-NODE-2572-length-11535-cov-1.619774_pt1 | contig 11535 bp, 9 predicted proteins | sample MGYA00241801_ERZ501893 | MGnify/ENA primary metagenome ERZ501893 (study PRJEB25962, sample SAMEA2042219) | human gut metagenome | biome: human gut; feature: human-associated habitat; material: faeces...
AGCAAGACAGCGAATGGCAGGCAACCGGTATTGCCGAGTGCTATTACACCGAAGAACATGCTGTAGACGGGCGCCGCTCTCTTCGTTTCCGTACTTCTCTGGTAGATACTGCTTACTATCGGCTTCCTATGAATCGTACTCCTTGGAATTCTTTCAAAGGGGAGCAAGGCGGATATGCCAGTGTAGGGCGGACATTTGAAAAAACTCAGGATTGGTCCCAATTCAATCGTTTGTCTTTCTGGGTGTATATACATCCCACTTCCAATCCTATTTATTGTTTTTTTCTGGAACTGGAGAACGAAGGTACTGATTATAATTCTACTACATCGCGTAAGCACCATTTTGTCCAAGACCTTGTTCCGGGACAATGGAATCATGTATTATGGGAGATACCACATCTTGAGAGGGATAAAGTAAAGAAGTTCAATATCATCCAGACATTAATCGGACATACTCCTGAGGGAGAATCGGTCATTACTTATGATTTTGATAGGTTCCAGCTCCAGAAAGTAGAGACGGATAATTTTGAAGGGTGGGATCTTCCTTCAGGCAAATTCTCTTTTTCACATATCGGATATAGACCGGAAGATAAAAAGATTGCTATGATTGGACATCCGGATTGTCAGGATTTCCAGTTGCTGGATGTTGATGGAAAAATAGCTTTTCAGGGTTCGGTTGTTGCAGATACTACTAAGAACGGAATATTTCATTTGTTGGACTTTTCCAATTTCAGAGAAGAGGGAACCTACCGTTTACAATGTGGTACGAATGAGTCTCTTCCTTTTCCAATTGAAGAGAATATCTGGCTGTCCCCATTGTTTAGTGGCTTGAATTTCTATTTTTGCCAGCGTTGTGGCTATGATGTACCAGGTATTCATCAGGCATGTCATAAGGATTGGTTCGGCTTTCATGGTAATGAACGGAAGGTTATTAATGGAGGTTGGCACGATGCAGCTGACTTATCGCAAGGGTATTGGCGTACAGCCATGGGAGTGTATGCTCTGCTTAGTAATTTAGAACTGATTCGAAAAGATAAAGCTTTAGCTGAATTGTCAGAAAGAATGCATTCTGAAATTAAGTGGGGTATAGATTGGTTACTGAATACTCGCTTCGAAGATGGTTATCACATGAGTTGGAGTGTTATGAGGATTTATACAGATAATCTGGCAGGCACTCTGGATGACAATGTGAGCCAGGCACAAAAAGTACCCTGGGAGAACTTCCTGGGAGCTGCGGTTGAATGTAAGGCGGCCGGGATACTGGTTGATTCGGACCCTGAATTATCAAAGAAGTTGTTGGCGTGCGCTACAGAAGATTGGGAGTTTGCTTTTGCATCCCAAGATGATTGGAGTCGTACCGGATATCAGGAAGCTTCATGGGGTGTGATTGCTTCTGTATTATTGTATCGGGCAACCGGTGAAGAACGTTATAAAGCACAAGCGCTTCATTTCGGGAAATTATTGGTGCAATGTCAGGAACAAAGTTTTATCAATGACATGCCTGTCACCGGATTCTTTTATTACGACACATCCCGCAGGAATATAATTCATAATACACATGCAGCATTTGAAGAAGCCGCAATGATAGCTTTCAGGGAACTGTGCGACGAATTCAAAGAGGATGAAAATTGGATGAACTGGTATGCTTCGGCTGTATTGTATAGTGACTATTTCATGAAATGGGGTAGCAGGGTTGCCGCCCCTTATGATTTATTACCAAATTCTGTATATTCAAAATCTTCTATACTTGCAGAAAAAGATTCTTGCCAACGCAGGCAACTTTTAAAGCAATATAATGAAGGTACGGTCCTGAATGAAGAATATGCTTTGCGGACATTTCCTATCTGGGAAAATGAACTATTTCATGGTAGTACCAATGCCCACCTGTCTGCTACATGGGCGTTAGCAGAAGCTTCTTTGCTTAGGAACGATACTTTGGGAATGCAGTTGGTAACTAAACAATTGCAATGGATATTTGGCAATAATCCTTTCGGACAAAGTCTGATGTATGGAGTTGGGTACGATTATGCTCCTCTTTATGCCTATTGTACCAAGAATATTGTAGGAGCGCTACCTGTAGGTATGGATTGTATGACAGGGGATGATCCGTATTGGTCTTCATCTAATTATGCCACTTACAAAGAACTTTGGATTGAACCAGTCAATAGATTCATGGGAGGAATGGCCGCTTATTTAAGAATGAATCAACTAAAGCCTGATGTTATAAATAATATTCAGATTAATGTGGAGAAGCGATATTCAGGATTTGATGGATATAGAACAGTGTTGACGATGAAAGGAGTTGGATGCCACAAGATAGAAGTGAAAGCGTTTAATGCGAAAGTTGGCTTTAATTCGCAAAGCGTAGATTTTCGGGAAACTGAACTCCTTGAATTAAACTTTTCTCTTATAGACAACAATAAACCATATGTTCTTTTGATTATTGTGGACGATAAGTTCGGTAAAGAAGTTGTGGGAGTGAATCCTTTGGTGTAATCTTCCTCTATCATAAAAGAAGAGGTTATCCTCATTTTCTGGATAACCTCTTTTTTGTTTACAACCATTTCTCCAATGGTTCTATTTTTATCAGTAATGCTTAGAGAGCATTCTCTTTTACCAAATATTCTGCAATCTGTACTGCGTTCAGTGCAGCACCTTTCTTGATCTGGTCACCCACAATCCAGAAAGTCAGGCCGTTTTCATTAGCCAGATCCTTACGGATACGACCTACATAAACGGGGTCTTTACCTGCAAGGAACAAAGGCATTGGATATTCCTTTTCGGCAGGGTTATCCTGCAATACCAAACCGTCGCCTTTTGCAAAAGCTTCACGAGCTTCTTCCACTGAAATAGGACGTTCTGTTTCTACCCAAATACTTTCAGAGTGAGCACGTAATGCAGGAACACGTACGCAAGTAGCACTGACTTTGATATCGGAGTGCATGATTTTGCGTGTTTCGTTGAACATCTTCATTTCTTCTTTGGTGTAACCATTTTCGGTGAAGACGTCAATCTGAGGAATCAGGTTGAATGCCAACTGATACGCGAATTTTTCCACGGTAACAGGTTCGTTAGCCAATACTTGGCGATATTGTTCATACAATTCGTCCATGGCAGCAGCACCCGCACCACTTGCTGCCTGATAGGTAGACACGTGCACGGTTTTTATATGAGAAAGCTGTTCGATGGCTTTTAGTGCAACTACCATTTGGATAGTCGTACAGTTCGGGTTGGCGATGACGCCGCGAGGACGTTCCAATGCGTCTTCGGCATTTACTTCAGGCACTACCAAAGGTACATCGGCATCCATACGGAATGCACTGGAGTTATCGATCATCACAGCACCATACTTGGTGATTGTTTTTTCGAATTCCTTGGATGTTCCTGCTCCGGCAGAAGTGAAAGCAATGTCTACCCCTTTAAAGTCATCGTTGTGTTGTAAGAGTTTCACCTCGATCTGTTTACCGCGGAAAGTATAAATTGTTCCGGCACTACGTTTAGAACCGAACAAAACTAACTCGTCCATCGGGAAATTTCTCTCATCGAGCACGCGCAGGAACTCTTGTCCTACGGCTCCGCTTACGCCAACAATAGCTACTTTCATCTTTTTCTTTTGTTAAATTGTGAATATTGTATTTATCTTCTTACACTGTCGAATAGAAGATATTTGGCTGCAAAATTATAACATTTTGCCATATAATCAGTATTTCGGGTGAGAAAAAAGTTATAAGACTATGAGTTTTTAGCAGTAACTGATAGAACCTGTATTGAAATAACCTAAAACTCACGACTCAAACCTTGTAACTTATTGGTGGTATGCGAACTTTTTTGTTCCTTTGCATTGAATTCCTAAAGCCACAGCCTATGAACTTGTTTGATTTTAATTTGACTTTACCGATAACCGATCCGACCTGGGTATTCTTTTTGGTATTGATTATCATTCTCATTTAGGAACAAAAAAAGGTGGGATTGCAGTTTATGGAGAAAACGGTTTTAACCGTGCAATTCATAATATTTCAAATTCACCATTTAGAACTAAGTTTGAAAATGATATTAAAGAAATGTCTGGAAAAATGGGGATTGGTTGTATTTCAGACAATGAACCTCAACCGCTTTTAATTAATTGTCGTTTAGGAAGTTATGCTATTGTTTCAGTAGGAAGAGTAGCAAATATGGAAGAATTGATTCAAGATACTTTTGATAATGGACATACTCATTTTTTAGAGATGTCTGGGGGAGAAGTGAATCAAACTGAATTGATTGCTGCAATGATCAATCAAAAGGATACTTATGTTGATGGAATTATCAATGTTTTAAGAAAAGTTAAAGGTTCTATTTCTTTTATGTTGATGACAAAAGATGGTTTGTATTTAGTACGTGATAAATTAGGAAGAACACCATTAAATATTGGTAAGGGTGAAAATGGTTTCTGTGCTTCCTTTGAAAGTCATGCTTATATTAATCTAGGTTATTCTTTATATAAAGAATTAGGACCTGGAGAAGTTTGTTTTATGACAAGTGAAGAAGTAAAAACACTTGTTGAATCCAATGATCAAATGAAGATTTGTTCATTTTTATGGGTATATTATGGATATCCAACAAGTTGTTATGAAGGTCGTAACGTTGAAGAAATGCGTTATGAATGTGGTCGTTTAATGGCTCAAAGAGATGATATTAAAGATATTGATCTTGTTGCAGGTGTTCCTGATAGTGGAATTGCTCATGCTATTGGTTATTCAAATGAATCACATATTCAATATGGAAGACCTTTTATTAAATATACACCAACGTGGCCACGTTCATTTATGCCACAAATTCAAGCAGATCGTAATTTAATTGCGAAAATGAAATTAATTCCAATTGCAAGCTTGATTAAAGATAAATCATTATTATTAATTGATGATTCAATTGTTCGTGGAACACAACTAAGAGATACAACTGAATATTTATATAACTCTGGAGCAAGAGCAGTCCATATCAGACCTGCTTGTCCTCCAATTATGTATGGATGTCCTTACTTAAACTTTTCAAGAAGTACAAGTGAAATGGATTTAATTACCCGTCGTGTTATTAAAAAACGTGAAGGTGATAACGATGTGAATATGTTAGAAACATATAGTGATCCAGATACTCCTGAATATAATGCAATGGTAGAAGAAATCCGTAAAGAACTTAATTTTACTTCTTTACGTTTTAATCGTTTGGATGATATGATTCAAGCTATTGGTCTTGATAGCGATAAAATCTGTACTTATTGTTTTAATGGTAAAAAATAATACGGAAAGAAATTTCCGTATTTTTTTAAAATATATTTAATAGCTTTCTAAGGAGTGCTATAATATTGAAGAAAAAAAAAGGAGACTATTATGAAATATTTAATTGACCCAATGGATTTAAGTGTAGAAGAAATTGATGAACTAATTGATATTGCGAATGATATTATTAAAGATCGTACACGTTATCAAGATGTTTGCCGTCATAAAATTCTTGCTACACTCTTTTTTGAACCAAGTACACGTACAAGACTTTCTTTTGAATCAGCTATGTTATCACTTGGTGGAAATGTTTTAGGTTTTTCAAGTGCAAGCAATACAAGCGCTTCTAAAGGTGAAAGTGTTAGTGATACTATTAGTGTTGTTTCAAGCTATTGCGATATTATTGCAATGCGTCATCCAAAAGAAGGAGCACCTCTTGTTGCTACAAGAAGAAGTAAAGTTCCTTTAATCAATGCTGGAGATGGTGGACATAACCATCCAACTCAAACATTAACGGATTTACTTACTATTTATAGAGAAAAAGGTAGACTAGATAATCTAACAATTGGTTTTTGTGGGGATTTAAAATTCGGACGTACAGTTCATTCTCTTACAAAAGCAATGTCACGTTATAAAAATATTAAATTCGTGTTTATTGCACCACCTGAACTTAAAATTCCTGAGTATTTAAAACATGATTTATTAGATGCTAAGAATTTAGATTATAAAGAAGTTGAAACGATTGAAGAAGTTATTGAAGATTTAGATATTCTTTATATGACACGTGTGCAAAAAGAAAGATTCTTCAATGAACAAGACTATATTCGTTTAAAAGATACTTATATTTTAGATTTAAAGAAACTTGAAAAATCGAAATCTGATTTAATCGTTATGCACCCATTACCTCGTGTTAATGAAATTACGACAGAGGTTGATGATGATCCAAGAGCTAAATATTTTGATCAAGTTCAAAATGGACGTTTTATGCGTATGGCACTTATTTTAAAAATGTTAGGATTAGAAAATGAGGTAGAAAGATAATGAAGATAGACAGTATTAAAAACGGAATTGTTTTAGATCATATTCGTGCAGGTAAATCTTTAGAAGTTTATAAGGCTTTAGGGCTTGATAAATTAGATTGTAGCGTTGCTATTATTAAAAACGTTAAATCTAATAAAATGGGTAAAAAAGATATTTTAAAAATAGACGAAGAGTTCACTTTAGATTTAGATGTATTAGGTTATTTAGATCCTAATATTACTGTATGTATTATTAAAAATGGTGAACTGGTTGAAAAGAAAAAATTACAACTTCCTAAAAAAATTGTTAATGTAGAAAGATGTAAAAATCCTCGTTGTATTACTTCAACAGAACAAGGTTTAGATCATGTATTCTACTTAGCCAATGAAGAAAAACGTATTTATCGTTGTCTTTATTGTGAAACAAAAGTTGAAAAAAAATAGAAGCAATGCTTCTATTTCTATGCTGGAGTAGCTCCAATGGTAGAGCAACTGACTCGTAACCAGTAGGCTGTGGGTTCAAATCCCATCTCCAGCACCATTATCAAAATCAACAATCGTTGATTTTTTTATGCTCACATTATTATAACAAACATCAAATATAAACCTTTTCTTCCCATTTCATCATGACATCTTTTCCATGATGGGCTAAGCCTATATAAATCACTTTTCCTTTTAAATCATAGTCATATTTTCTATATTTGATTTGTTGGATGGTTTCATTTCTATCACCCTTTCTTTACATATTATAAATTATTTTTGAGATGTTTGCTAATGAATATAAATCCAATTTTTAATTTGATCTATACTTCTGTAAGAAAAGAAGATCTTTATCAAAGTCTTGTTAAAGGAGACGTTGATCATGCAAATGAAATACTAGGAGATATCTTATCTAGAAGTATTAGTTACTTTGATAATGAAGAATTTTTTTATCATGGTTTTCTATTAGGACTCTTTAGTGGTAAAAAGATCAAATCAAATCGAGAAGCGGTGCATGGAAGATTTGATTTATGTATCTTACCCAAACAAATCTTTCAGACAGCACTAATCTTAGAATGTAAACATTCTAAGAGTGTTAAGGATTTAATTAAGGATTTCCGTGAAGGAGCCCAACAAATCATTGATTATAAATATGAAGAAGAAATCATCAATGAGGGATATCTTCATGTAAAAGGATATGGCATATCCTTTTACATGAAATACTGTTATATTGTAAAAGTGCAAGCTTAAGCCTGCACTTTTATTTATTATGTAAAGATATTTCATTAATCACCTGTTTATATGTTTTTCCTTGTCGATCAACAAATAAAACAGAACCATCATCTAACAGCTTTTGAAAACAAACTTCTCCATAATCACTATATTCTACCCATTGATCTTTTAAATAGGAAATACTATTAGCGTACTCTAAAACCTTATGAAACTGATTTGTTTGATATAAATTATAATAAATCAACATAAATGTTTTCAGTCCAATAGCAAGTTTAGATATTTTATACTCTTTATGAGTAATTTGTTTCATTGATTGAAAATCTTTATTATTAACATTCAATCCTATTCCTACAATGACTCCTTTTAAATCAGGATCTAAAATTGTTTCTACTAAAATACCACAAATCTTTTTTCCATCAACATAAATATCATTCGGCCATTTAATCGTTGCTTTAATACGATAACGATCAAGTAAACCAACAACACTACATGTTGCTAATTGTGTCATTTTCCAAGCATCTTCTATTTTATGAAAATCTTTAAATAAAAAACTCATAATCAAATTCTCATTTGCATGACTTTCCCAAACATGACCATTTCTACCTCTACCTTTTGTTTGATATTTGGCAGTGACACATGTTTGCATAGGTAAATTTTGATATTCCCTTTTTAAATAATCATTTGTTGAATCAACTTCTTCAAGTTCAATTAGTTTCATAATGTCACCTCTTTATCATGATAAAATAAAAAAATTTGCAATTCAAGATTATTGAATTGCAAATGTAAGTTCAGCTTTGCAAACAACTTTACCATTTACTTTTGCAATAGCTTCACCAATTCCTACGGGTCCTTTTTGTTTAGTAAGAACACATTCCATTTCTAAAACATCCCCTGGAATGACTTGTCCTTTAAAACGACAGTTTTTAATACCGCCAAAGAAAGCAATTTTTCCTTTATTTTCTTCTTTTGATAAAATAGCAATACATCCTACTTGTGCCAAAGCTTCAACAATCAAAACTCCTGGCATGACATGATGACTTGGAAAATGTCCACAAAAATGCATTTCATTAACACTGACACATTTGATTCCTTTAGCATACTCACCTGGTTTATAATCTGTAATTCGATCTACTAAAGCAAAAGGATAACGATGAGGATTGATTTCTTGTATTTGATTACTATTAAGTTCCATTATTCTTCTCCATATTTCTTAAAAATAATTGAGGCATTATGCCCTCCAAAACCTAATGAATTTGACATTACATAATTTAATACTTGTTTTCTTCCATGATTTGCAACAATATCTAAATCGCATTCTTCATCAAAATTTTGATAATTAATAGTTGCTGGAATAAAGTTATCTTCTAATGCTTTAACACATAAAACACCTTCAATTCCACCAGCAGCTCCTAAACAATGACCTGTATTTCCTTTTGTTGAACTTATCATTACTTTTGAACTATATTCTCCTAATGCTTTTTTTATCGCCATAGTCTCGCCAGCATCGTTTAAATGTGTTGATGTACCATGTGCATTTATATATGTAACATCTTCTGGTTTTATTTTAGCATCTTCCATTGCTGATACCATTGCTCTTGCTGCGCCTTCACCATCTGGTGATGGTGATGTAATATGATATGCATCTGATGATGCTCCATATCCTACTATTTCTGCGTATATATGTGCTCCTCTTTTTTTAGCATGTTCTAACTCTTCTAGAACTATAACTGCAGCACCTTCACCCATAACAAATCCACTTCTTTCTAGGTCAAAAGGTATACTTGCTCTGTTTTTATCTGTAGCTTGTGTTAATGCTTTTATATTTTGGAAACCTGCTATACCTGTTTTTGTAATTGGAGCTTCTGTTCCTCCTGCAAGTACTGCATCTTGGTAACCATGTTTAATCATTCTATAACTTTCTCCAATTGAATGTGTTCCAGTTGCACATGCTGTTACCATTGCAACAGATTCTCCTTTAAGACCTAAGTCTATTGTTACATTTCCTGCTGCCATGTTTGGTATTCCCATTGGAATAAACATTGGAGATACTCTATCTGGTCCTTTTATTGCACATGCCCCAATATCTTTTTCCATAGTATTTAATCCACCAATTCCAGATCCTATAACAGTTCCTACTCTTGTCATATCAGTATTTTCTTCTGTAATTCCACTATCTTTTAGAGCCTCTCTTGATGCTACTACAGCATATTGTGAATACAAATCCATTCTTCTTGCTGTTCTTCTGTCAAAATAATCTTCTGGGTTAAAATCTTTTACTTCTGCTGCTAATTTTACTTTTAAATCACTAGTATCAACTTTTGTTATCTCGTCAATACCACATTTTCCTGCTTTAATTCCTGCCCAAAAATCTGTTGCAGTATTTCCTATTGGTGTAACTGCTCCTATACCTGTAACAACAACTCTTCTTTCCATTCTAAATCATACCCCCATCTATATTTAATGTTTGACCTGTTATATATGTATTTTCTTCTCCCCCTAAAAAGTATACTGCGTTTGCTATCTCTTCTGCAGTTCCCATTCTCTTTAAAGGAATTTGTGCATTAATACTTTCTTTTACCTTATCATTTAATACTGCTGTCATATCTGTAGCTATAAATCCAGGAGCTACACAATTTGCTAATATATTTCTTGATGCAAGTTCTTTTGCAACACTTTTTGTAAATCCTATAATTCCAGCTTTTGATGCAGCATAATTTGATTGTCCTGCATTTCCCATAACTCCAACTACAGATGAAATACTTACTATTCTTCCTTCTCTTCTTTTCATCATATATGGTGTTACTAATTTTGTTAAATTAAATGTTCCTTTTAGATTTATAGAAATTACTTTATCAAAATCTTCTTCTTTCATTCTCATTAATAAATTGTCTCTTGTAACTCCTGCATTGTTTACTAATACATCTATTCTTCCAAATTTTTCTATTGCTGATGTTACCATTTTTTCACATTCTGCATAATTGCTTACATCTGCTTTTTCCATTAATACTTCTGAACCATATTGTTTAAACTCTTCTTTTATTGCTTCTAAATCTGTATTATCTGAAACATAATTTATTACTAAATCATATCCATTTTTAGCAAATTTTTCTGCAATTGCTTTTCCTATTCCTCTTGATCCACCTGTAATTAAAGCTACTTTCTTTTCCATTTTTACTCTCCTTTACTTATATTTATTTTAAACTATCTAAAAAAGCTTCTAGTGTTTCTACACTGTTAATGTTAACTACATTTGCTTCTTTGTTTTCTTTTCTAACAAAACCTGTTAATGTTTTTCCTGGTCCTATTTCTACGTATGTATCTATTCCATTATCTTGCATTGTTTTTATTGCTTTATCAAATCTTACAGAACTTACAATATGTCTTGATAATACATCAACCATATCATCATTTTCGTTATAAAATGTTCCATCTAGATTTTTTATTACTTTTGCTTTTGGAGCTTCTGTATTAAATTTTATTTCTTTTAATTTTTCTGTATATAGTTCTTTTGCTTCATTTAATTTTGTTGTATGGAAAGGTCCTCCTGTTGCTAATTTTAAAGCTCTTTTTGCTCCTTTTTCTTTTAAAGCTTCTATTGCTAAATTAATAGCTTCTTCTTCTCCTGAAATTACTGTTTGACCAGAATAATTATAATTTGCAGGTGAAATAAACATTCCTTTTGCTGCAATTTCTGTGCATACTTCCTCTATAATTTTACTATCTAAACCAATTATTGCAGCCATACTATAATTTCCTGGCTCTACTTTATTACCCATTAAATAACCACGATGCTTTAATAACGTGATTCCATCCTCAAAACTTAAGTATCCTCCACTTATTAATGCTGGATATTCTCCTAAGCTTAATCCTACTGTTATTTCTGGGTTTATTCCATTATTTTCTAATACTTTTAAAATACCTAAACTCATTGTTGCTATTGCAAGTTGTGTATTTTCTGTTTTACTTAATTCTTCCATTGTAGAATTAAATGTTAATTCTGCTATATCTTTTCCAGATATTTCTGAAGCTTTTTTATATACTTCTCTTATT
>ENA-OPSJ01002575-OPSJ01002575.1-human-gut-metagenome-genome-assembly--contig:-NODE-2575-length-11518-cov-2.290849_pt1 | contig 11518 bp, 11 predicted proteins | sample MGYA00241801_ERZ501893 | MGnify/ENA primary metagenome ERZ501893 (study PRJEB25962, sample SAMEA2042219) | human gut metagenome | biome: human gut; feature: human-associated habitat; material: faeces...
TCTTGGATGAATTGGAGAGACGTGGCATAGATACTTGGATTCGCCATGTTATTGTCCCCGGATATACGGATAATGACGAGTGGCTGGAGGCGTTAGCTCGGTATGTCAGTTCATATAAAGTGGTTCGCAAAGTGGAATTATTGCCTTATCATACGATGGGAACCTATAAATATGAGCAATTAGGCCTCGATTATCCGTTAAAGGGGGTGGAACCCTTATCAAAAGAACGTTTAGATAATGCGAAAGCGATATTCTCTCGCTACAAACCAGAAAATAACAAGGCCTGATCTCTCGATCAAGCCTTGCGATTATGCAACAGCTAATCAGGGAAAACAATCTAATCCGATTAGCTTTTAAACGATAGTAATAATTTTTTGCCTAGACTAACCTTGACTATTTAATATGTGTTTGTTTTGTTATATGCAACAAATATCTATTTTTGTAAGGAGATAAAAAATGATATAGATCAGAAAATGATGAATAGTATGAAGACACCACAAGAAATAGCCGAAATGATATCCAAACGTTTTTATCCATTACCCAATGCGGATTTGGATTCTCTGGCCTCGATCATAGAATCAAGTAAGGCTGCGAAAGGAGAATTATTGTTGGATAACGGACAAATATCTAAATATTTATATTATGTGGAATCGGGATTATTACGCCAGTTTTACTATAAGAATAAACGTGATATTACCGAGCATTTCTCCTGTGAGGGAAATATCGTTATTTGTATAGCCAGCACATTCCAAAGAGAACCGACGCGTTTATTAATCGAGGCATTGGAACCGACGGTTTATCACCGGATCTCTTTTTCGGAATTTAGCGATTTATTGAAAACATCTTTAGTTATTAATAGATTGTACCAGAAAATACTGGAGTGGGCTTTGATGCTTTCGCAAGAGAAAGCGGACTCTTGGCGTTTTGAGTCGGCAAGAAAACGTTATCTGCGTTTTCAACAGGAATATCCGGAAGCAGCGAAACGTGCTTCTGTCAATCATATCGCCTCGTATTTATTGATGACACCCGAATCTTTGAGCCGGGTGCGGGCGGGAGTGTTGTAGCCTCTACCTACATTCAGGTATTATTGAGGCGAAAATAGCAATTTGTGGTGATTTCACGGTTCAAGTAATCCATCTATATTTGCGTCAGTTTAAAAAACGTAGAAGCAATGAAAATAGAAAAGATTACAGGACGTGAGATCCTAGATTCAAGAGGTAACCCGACAGTAGAGGTTGATATTTTACTAGAGTCCGGCGTTATGGGCCGTGCGTCTGTGCCTTCCGGTGCGTCCACCGGCGAGAACGAGGCTTTGGAGTTGCGTGATGGCGACAAGAAGCGTTATGGTGGTAAAGGCGTATTGAAAGCGGTTGAGAATATCAATACGATTATCGCTCCGGCATTGAAGGGGATGTCTGCCTTGGATCAGATAGGTATCGATCATGCGATGTTGGCTTTGGACGGTACGAAAACTAAATCGAAACTAGGTGCGAACGCTATCCTTGGCGTTTCTTTAGCTGTAGCGAAAGCTGCCGCAAATTATTTGGATATTCCTTTATATAGATATATTGGTGGAACGAATACCTACGTGATGCCTGTTCCGATGATGAATATAATCAATGGCGGTTCGCATAGCGACGCTCCGATCGCTTTCCAAGAATTTATGATTCGTCCGGTAGGTGCCGCTTCTTTCAAGGAAGGCTTACGTATGGGCGCTGAGGTATTCCATGCGTTGAAAAAGGTATTGCACGATCGTGGGTTAAGTACCGCTGTTGGTGATGAGGGTGGTTTCGCCCCGAATTTGGAAGGTACGGAAGATGCCTTGAACTCAATTATCGCCGCTATCAATGCGGCTGGTTATGAACCGGGCAAGGATGTGATGATCGGTATGGATTGCGCTTCTTCTGAGTTTTATAAGGATGGAATCTACGATTACACGAAGTTTGAAGGAGAAAAAGGCGTGAAACGTACTTCCGACGAACAAGTGGATTATCTGGAAAAGCTGATCAACGAATACCCGATCGATTCCATTGAGGATGGTATGAGTGAGAATGATTGGGCTGGTTGGAAGAAACTGACAGATCGTATTGGTAACCATTGCCAATTAGTCGGAGATGATTTGTTCGTGACAAATGTAGAGTTCCTTTCAAGGGGTATTAAAGAAGGTTGCGGTAACTCGATCTTGATCAAGGTAAATCAGATCGGAACCCTCACGGAAACCCTGGATGCAGTGGAGATGGCCCAGCATGCGGGATATCGCGCGGTGATCTCCCACAGATCCGGCGAGACCGAGGATTCCTTTATCGCAGATCTGGCGGTAGCTTGCGGAGCCGGACAGATCAAAACAGGTGCGCCCTGCCGTTCGGACCGGAATGCCAAGTATAATCAGCTTCTGCGGATCCATGAACAGCTTGGGACCCTTGGAAGATATGCCGATCCTTTTGCAAAAAGATCTCAGAAAAAGCCCTGCATAAAATAAACGGAAAATGGTTGAAATCCCGGTTTAGCTATGGTAAAATAACCTCTAGTTGATTAGGAGGTGTAACCGCGTGAACATTTTGAAGATTATTCTGACTGTAATTTATGCAATAGATTGTATCGCTCTGACTGTTGTCGTACTGATGCAGGAGGGCAAGCAGCAGGGTCTTGGCTCTATCGCCGGAGTAGCTGATACTTACTGGGGTAAGAATAAGGGCCGTTCCATGGAAGGTGGTCTCGTAAGAGGTACCATTATCATGGGAGTTATTTTCTTTGTACTGTCAATCGTACTGAACATTATCTGATCTGCCAGGAGCAGAACAGAAGTTGGGAACACTCTTGCTGCGTTAGCATGCAGAAGAACCTCGGATGGAGACTTCTTTTGTTAATCAGCAGGAGTGTTTTTGCGTTGATACAGGGTCACGGGTGAGACTTCCTCTGGAATGATAACAGGGTAAAAATGAAATATAAATATGAAACAGGAGAAAATGTGAAAAGATCGAAAAATTTTGAAAAAAGAAAAAAGTTTATAATGGAGCTTCTGGGAGATCCGCTGTATAAACCTATGCGGCTGCGGGAGATAGCATCTCTCCTCCAGCTGGATAAGAGTGAGAAAAAAGAGCTTTTTGATGTGCTGGACGAGCTTTGTGCCCAGGGAAAGGCGGAAGTGGATAATAAAGGAAGATACAGCAAGGTTTCCGGCAAGCGCAGAGACAGACGAAAGAATAAAGAAGCTCTGAAGGCAGAAAAGCCGGAGCGTGGCCGTAAGGGAAGAGAACGTAAGGAACATGAGAATGAGGAACGTCATTTTTCCGAGAAGGACGGAACTATCATGGAAGGAACGTTCATCGGCCATTACAAGGGTTTTGGATTCGTGGAAGTGGAAGACCAGGAACAGGATATTTTTATTCCGGAAAATGACACGGGAAGTGCCATGCATCAGGATAAGGTACAGATCCTTGTACGGAATGGCCATAAAGAGGGCAAGCGTCCGGAAGGCGTTGTTCTGAAGGTTCTGGAGAGGGGAATGCCTTCGATTGTTGGAACATACCAGAGCAGCCGTGATTACGGCTTTGTGATCAGTGATAACCCCAAATTTTCCAAAGATATCTTTATTACCAGGAAAAATTCCATGGGGGCAAAAGATGGCGATAAGGTAGTTGCGGAAATCGTGGACTATGGTTCCAGAAACCGGAAGCCGGAAGGAAAGATCACAGAAGTGCTGGGAAATTTACGTTCACCGGGAACAGATATCCTTGCTATTGTGAAGAGTTTTAACATTCCAAGTGTATTTCCGGATAAGGTACTCCGTCAGGCAGACCGTGTGCCGAATCATGTGCAGGAAGCAGATATGGACGGAAGACTGGATCTTCGGGATCTTGTCACAGTTACCATTGACGGCGAGGATGCAAAGGATCTGGATGATGCCATTTCCCTTACAAAAGAAGACGGGATCTATCATCTGGGGGTACACATTGCAGACGTCAGCAATTATGTCCAGGGTGGCAGTGCCCTTGATCGGGAAGCACTGAAGAGAGGAACTTCGGTTTATCTTGCGGATCGTGTGATTCCTATGCTTCCGGAACGGCTTTCCAATGGAATCTGTTCTCTGAACCAGGGACAGGATCGTCTTACTTTAAGCTGTCTGATGGATGTCAATGAAAAAGGTAAGGTAATTTCCCATAAGATCGCGGAAACAGTGATCCGCGTAGATCAGCGTATGTGCTACACCGATGTAAAAAATATTCTGGAAGATACTGACGATGTGGCGAAGAAACGTTATGAATCCCTGATTCCCATGTTCTTTCTGATGAAGGAACTTTCCGGGATCTTACGCAGTCGCCGTCATACAAGAGGTTCTATTGATTTTGACTTTCCGGAAAGCAAGATCATTCTCAATGCTGCAGGGAAAGCTATTGACGTACAGCCATATGAAGCCAATGTGGCAACCAGGATCATTGAGGATTTTATGCTTCTTGCCAATGAAACCGTGGCGCAGGAATACTGTACCGGAGATTATCCCTTTGTATACAGAACTCATGAGAACCCGGATCCGGAAAAGATCGAAAGTCTTCTGATGCTTCTTCATAATGAAGGAGTTAATATACAGAAATCCGGGCAGGAGATCACACCAGGTGAGATCCAGGAGATCCTGGAAAGCATCGAGGGAATGCCAAATGAGGCACAGATCAGCCGTCTGACACTGCGTACCATGAAACAGGCGAAATATACCACCGAATGCAGCGGACATTTTGGCCTTGCGGCAAAATATTACTGCCATTTTACTTCTCCGATCCGAAGATATCCGGATCTTCAGATCCACAGGATCATCCATGACCGCCTGAGAGGCAGACTGGTAAGAGAAGGACGTACCGAGCATTACAAGGAGATCCTGGATGAAGTGGCACGCCAGTCCAGTGTGTGTGAACGGCGTGCAGATGAGGCGGAAAGAGAATCTGACAAGCTGAAGAAAGCAGAGTATATGTCCTATCATCTGGGTGAGGAGTATGAGGGAATCATCTCCGGTGTTACAGGATGGGGCATTTATGTGGAACTTCCAAATACTGTGGAAGGACTGATCCATATCAACACATTACGGGATGATTATTATGTATTTGACCAGGATGCATATGAACTGCGGGGAGACATGACAGGAAAGATTTTCCGCCTTGGGCAGAAAGTCCGTGTCCGTGTGGCAGATGCGGATAAAATGCTGAAAACCGTGGATTTTGTTCTGGCCGAAGAAGACTGAAGGAGCGCGAAATGGCAAAAAAAACAGGAATGAAACTGATCGCAAATAATAAAAAGGCTTTTCATGACTATTTTATCGAGGACACCTATGAGGCCGGGATCGCACTGGCGGGAACCGAGGTAAAATCTTTACGTTCCGGCAAATGCAGCATCAAGGAGGCTTTTGTCCGGGTGGAAAACGGGGAGGTTTATGTATATGGAATGCATATCACTCCTTATGAAAAAGGAAATATTTTTAACAAAGATCCCCTTCGTGTGCGGAAACTGCTTCTGCACCGTTACGAGATCAATAAGATCGAAGCCAAATTAAAGGAAAAAGGACTGACCCTGGTACCTCTGAAGGTTTATTTCAAGGACAGTCTGGTAAAAATAGAGATCGGCATGGCACGTGGTAAAAAGCTTTATGATAAGCGCCAGGATATTGCCAAGAAAGATCAGAGAAGAGAAGCAGAGAGAGACTTTAAAGTGAAAAATCTTTATTAACCGACCGGTTTCTGCTGGAAAAAAGTATGATAAAAAGTGGGGAATGAAAAATGGCAGAGGTACAGGAAAGACGTAAAAAAACGGTGGAAGCGTCCATGACAGAACAGGTTCATCTGATCATGCAGCAGCATCTGAACGGAGGCGGAAGGCTTTTTGGCGGAGCGCTGATGCAGTGGCTGGATGAGGTTGCCGGAGTGGTAGCTATGCGTCATGCGGAGACATATCGGGTGGTAACTGCGGCAGTGGACAATCTTCAGTTCAAGCATGCGATCTATGAGGGTGAGATCGTAGTACTTAAGGGATATGTGACGGATGTTGGAAGAACCTCCATGGAAGTCGAGATCGATACGTATGTGGAGCAGCCGGATGGTATGCGCCGTACTGTAAACCGGGCATTCTTTGTAATGGTAGCTGTAGATGAAAATCAGAAGCCGATCCAGGTACCTGAACTGATCATTACCACAGAAGCAGAAAAAGCCCGGAATGAAGCTGCAAAAATGCGCCGCGACATGCGGAAAAAAAGAAGAGAAAACGGCTTCTGACCGCAGATGTTTTAATTTTTGACATAGTCTGAAAAATCTAAAGATTCTGTGAAATTCAAACCGGTCAGGTTGACAAGAAAGTGATACTCTGTAATAATAGAAAGAGGTAAGCTGACAGCAAATAGAACCATTTTATATGGAGGAGATATAATGAAAAAACGTTATTTGATTCTTGCAGGAATTCTTGCGGCAAGTATGCTTGCGGCCGGATGCGGTAAGAAGAGTTCTGTGGCACCTGAGCAGAAAGTGGAAGCAACGGTGACACCGACTGTGACAGAAGCAGCGAAGTCTGATGTGGTAGAAATGCAGACATCTACAGACGATACAGCAAATATCAAGAATGTGATGGGAACCAAGAGCGAGACAACCACAAGTATTGTGTTCACAAATAAAATAGATTCTACAATCTCTGCGATTTATGTCCGCCCTACGAGAGATGACGGAGATGACAGTGATGAGACATGGGGCAGTGATCTTGTAAATGGTAAGTTTACACTGGCTTCCAATGACAAGGCTGTTTATTATATGGAAAAGAGCCAGAAAGATGACGATGGTAATGCAGTTACAAGCTTTGATGTGCGTGTGACATTTTCGGACGAAGATCAGAATGATTGCTTTTTCCGTCAGCTGCCGCTTCTGACAATTTCACAGCTGAATCTGTGCATGGATGGTGAAGGCGAAGATGGAATCCCATATGCTACATATCTGACAAGTGGAAGCACCAAGGAGGTTTCTACGTTGAAAGATGTAAAGGCAAGACTTGGTATTGAAGATGACAGTGAAGAGAGCGATTCCAGCGACAGCACGGATTCTACAGACAGTACTGACAGCACGGATAGTACAGATTCCAGCAGTACAGATTCCACATCTTCTTCTACGGATAACAGTGGAGATAATTCAGACAGCAGTGATTCCGGTAACGGCAGTGATTCTTCATCTTCATCGGATTCAGGATCGGATTCATCTTCAGATACTTCGAATCCAACAGAAACTCCATCCAGTGATGATGATCCGGCTTCGGTAGCTGCTGGCTATATCGGTCGGTCCATGTCTGAACTTGAGAATGCATGCGGCAGCCCGAATGGCAGTGATTATGAGGACGAGCCGGAGTCCGGTAAGACAGGTTATTATTATTATGATACGTTTACGGTATCCACAACTTTTGATGATAATGGCAATGAAGTTGTATCCGGCGTATGGTAAAGGAGAATAAACATATGAAAAGAGTGTTACTGAAATTAAGCGGAGAAGCTCTTGCAGGAGAGCAGAAGAGAGGCTTTGATGAGGCAACCGTTACAGAAGTTGCCAAACAGATCAAGACTATCGTGGATGAGGGACTTCAGGTTGGTATCGTGATCGGAGGAGGAAACTTCTGGAGAGGACGTACCAGCGGAGCCATGGACAGAAGCAAGGCGGATCAGATCGGTATGCTTGCTACTATCATGAACTGTATCTATGTGTCTGACATTTGCAGATATGTGGGACTTAAGACAGAGGTGTTTACCCCGTTTGTATGTGGTGCATTTACCACTCTTTATTCCAAAGATGCTGTAGAAGAAAGCTTCGCAGAAGGGAAAGTTGTATTCTTTGCAGGTGGTACCGGTCATCCGTATTTTTCTACAGATACAGCTACAGTACTTCGTGCCGTTGAGATCGGTGCAGATGCCATTCTTCTTGCAAAGGCTGTTGATGGAATTTATGACAGCGATCCGAAGGTAAATCCGGATGCCAAGAAGTATGATGAGATTTCCATTGATGAAGTGGTTGCCAAGAAACTGGCAGCTATGGATCTTACCGCTTCCATCATGTGTATGGAGCAGAAGATGCCGATGCTGGTATTCGGTCTTGATGAAAAAGACAGCATCGTCAACACCGTACACGGTAAGTTCTCCGGAACAAAGGTAACTGTGTAATCGGAAGGGAATAATAAAAAATAACCATACAGGGAGATATGTGAAATGGATGAGAGAATTCAGGTATACGAAACAAAAATGGGAAAAACACTGAATGCTTTGGAGAGTGAGCTGACAACGATCAGAGCCGGTCGTGCAAACCCGCATATTCTTGACAAACTTACCGTAGATTATTATGGAGCACCGACTCCGATCCAGCAGGTTGCAAACATTTCTGTGCCGGAGGCACGTATGATCCAGATCCAGCCATGGGAATCCAGCATGATCAAAGCTATCGAGAAAGCAATTCTCTGCTCTGATCTGGGATTAAATCCGAACAACGATGGAAAAATGATCCGTCTTGTTTTCCCGGAGCTTACCGAGGAGCGTCGTAAAGAGCTGGTAAAAGACGTTAAGAAAAAAGGCGAAGGTGCCAAGGTTGCGGTAAGAAATATCCGTCGTGATGCCAACGATGCATTTAAAAAACTTGCAAAACAGGATGTTTCTGAGGACGAGATCAAAGAGCTTGAGGATCAGATCCAGAAACTTACAGATAAGTACATCAAGGAAGTTGACAAGGCGATTGAGAACAAGTCTAAAGAGATTCTGACTGTATAATTGTAAGAGATACGAGGATAAAGAGGGCTTCTTTGAAGAAGCTCTCTTTCTGTATGGAGGAGATTTATGAACGTACCAAATCATATTGCGATCATTCTGGATGGAAACGGACGGTGGGCAAAAGAACGTGGAATGCCCAGAACTTATGGACATGTAAAGGGATGTGCCAATCTTGAAAATATCTGTTACGATATTAAAGACCTGGGAGTGAAATACCTTACCGTTTACGCTTTTTCCACAGAAAACTGGAAACGTTCCAGGGAGGAAGTGGAGGCACTGATGAAACTGTTCCGCAGTTACCTTAAGAAATGTATCAAGATTTCCAAGAAAAATAATATGCGGATGAAAGTCATCGGAGATATTACTGCTTTTGCACCGGATATCCAGCAGAGTGTCCGGGAACTTGAGGAATATTCCAAAGATTTTGACGGAATTTATTTTCAGCTGGCATTAAATTACGGAAGCCGGGATGAGATCCGTCGTGGTATGCAGAAGATGGCACAGGATGTAAAAGACGGAAAAGTCGAGCCGGACAGCATTACAGAAGAGACTATTGAGAGCTATCTGGACACTGCCGGTGTACCGGATCCGGATCTGATGATCCGTACGAGCGGAGAGCAGCGCCTTTCCAATTTCCTGCTCTGGCAGCTGGCTTATTCGGAGTTTTATTTTACACCGGTTGCATGGCCGGATTTTAATAAAAAAGAGCTGATCAAGGCCATCGAGAAATATAATCAGAGGGACAGACGCTACGGCGGTGTCAAGGAGGAGTAGATCATGTTTAAGACAAGACTGATAAGCGGTATCATCCTTGTCATCATTGCCCTGGCAACTATTATTTCCGGCAGCTGGATCCTGTTTTTTACACTTCTGGCTGTTTCACTGATCGGAATGAGAGAGCTTTACAAGGTAATGAAAGTAAGTGATGAGCACGTTACCGTGTTGGAACTTGTGGGATATCTTGGAGCAGTGCTTTATTATATTGCCATGAGATTTGATTTTGGAAGTTATGGAACAATGGCGATCATCATCAGTATGATCCTGATCCTGTTTGTTTATGTATTCGGTTATCCGAAATACCGTGCGGAACAGGTGATGGCAGCATTTTTCGGAATGGTGTATGTTGCGGTGATGCTTTCCTTTATCTATCTTACCAGAAACCTTCCGGATGGAAAATTCCTGGTATGGCTGATATTTTTATGCTCCTGGGGTTGTGATACCTGTGCCTACTGTGTGGGAATGCTCATTGGCAAACATAAGATGGCTCCGGTTTTAAGCCCTAAGAAATCTATCGAGGGAGCAGTAGGCGGTGTTGTGGGAGCGGCGCTTCTTGGAGTGATCTATGCAGCGGCCACACAGGGAAAAATGGCAGAGTATGCCCTGATCTGTGCAGTTGGAGCGCTGATCTCCATGGTAGGTGATCTGGCAGCATCTGCCATCAAGAGAAATCAGAACATCAAGGACTATGGTAAGCTGATCCCGGGCCATGGAGGAATCCTGGACCGTTTTGACAGCGTGATCATCACAGCTCCTGTTATTTACTATCTTGCAAAAATCATTCTTGGAATTTAGGAGATATTGAAATGAAAAATATTGCAATCTTAGGTTCTACCGGCTCCATCGGAACCCAGACACTGGATGTGGCAAGAAAAAACGAAGACCTTCGTGTTGTTGCAGTCAGTGCGGGAAAAAGTGTGGAGAAACTGGAAGAGCAGATCCGGGAATTTCACCCGATTTTGGCAGCGGTCTGGGATGAAAAGGCAGCCCGGGACCTGAAAACACGTATTGCGGATACTGACACAAAGGTAGTCAGCGGAATGGAAGGGCTTCTGGAACTTGCGTCCATGCCGGAATCCGATATCCTGGTCACTGCGATCGTGGGAATGATCGGGATCCGTCCTACCATGGAGGGAATCCGTGCCGGAAAGGATATTGCCCTGGCCAATAAAGAGACTCTTGTCACGGCAGGTCATCTGATCATGCCAATGGCAAGAGAATATGGTGTATCCATCCTTCCGGTAGATAGTGAACACAGCGCCATTTTCCAGGCTATCCACGGAGAAGAAAACAAAGAGATCCATAAACTTCTGATCACGGCATCCGGCGGCCCGTTCCGCGGACGTACTACAGAAGAGCTTCGAAATGTCACGGTTGCAGATACTCTGAAACATCCAAACTGGGTAATGGGACGGAAGATCACCGTAGATTCCGCGACCCTGGTAAACAAGGGCCTGGAAGTTATGGAAGCCAGATGGCTGTTTGATATGGATCTGGATCATATCCAGGTGGTGGTGCAGCCGCAGAGTATCATTCATTCCATGGTGGAATTTAAAGACGGTGCGATCATGGCGCAGCTTGGAACTCCGGATATGCGGCTTCCAATCCAGTACGCACTCTATTATCCGGAACGCCGTTATCTTCCGGGTGACAGACTGGACTTTTCGACACTTCAGCAGATCACGTTTGAACAGCCGGATCTGGAAACATTTTATGGATTGAAGCTTGCTTTTGAAGCGGGAAGAACAGGAGGTTCCCTTCCGACTGTATTAAATGCGGCAAATGAGAAAGCAGTTGCGCTGTTCCTTGACAGAAAGATTAAGTATCTCCAGATTCCTGAAATTATTCAGGCGTGTATGGAAGCGCATAAAAATATTGCGGCTCCAACTGTTGAGGAGATACTAAAGACAGAACAGGAAACATATGAATTTATTAAAAACAGGTGGTAATGTATGGGCATAATCTTGGCAATTCTGC
>ENA-OPSJ01002587-OPSJ01002587.1-human-gut-metagenome-genome-assembly--contig:-NODE-2587-length-11459-cov-4.116450_pt1 | contig 11459 bp, 10 predicted proteins | sample MGYA00241801_ERZ501893 | MGnify/ENA primary metagenome ERZ501893 (study PRJEB25962, sample SAMEA2042219) | human gut metagenome | biome: human gut; feature: human-associated habitat; material: faeces...
CTTTAATAGATGAGACTGGTGTTTCATTTATTTTGATTATTTTATCACCTGTTTTTAAATTAGCATTTTTAGCAGGGCTTTCTTTGTTTACTTCGTATGTTCCTACTATTATTACGCCATTGGAATCTAATTCTATACCAATATTTTGACCACCTGCTATTACATAATCTGAATAAGCAAAAACATTTAAAGGTAATATTATGTTTGTTAAAAGAAGCAATAGTAATGTTGCAAGTTTTTTCTTTTTAAACATAAATTACATCTCCTTTTTCTTTTTACAGATTACATTATTATTATTGCTAAAATAAAGATGTAAATACTTATAAATTTATTCCAAAATTATTAATATTTGGTAGTTTATTTTGGGTATAATTTTTATTTTTTAGTTAATATTATAAATAAATATTTTTTTATTTATTATTTTTTATAAATAATAAAAATTAAAATCCCAAAAATTGTTAAATTTTTTTCAAATATTTTAATTGACTTTAAAATGTCAATTTGATATATTTTACCCATAAGCTTTAAAGTTAGTTTTAACAAACTTTCTTAAAGCTAGGTTAGTCATTTCTAACCATAGAAAGGAGCCGATATGAAAAAATATCGTTTAACTATAATACTAGCACTAGTTCTTCTAGTATTAAGCCTTGTATCGATATCAATTGGAGCAGTTGATATTAAATTTAGTGATATATTTAAAGACCCTACAAAGCTTCGTCTTATTTTAGTATCACGTCTGCCAAGGCTACTTGCGATTTTATGTACCGGTGTGGGAATGTCAATTTCCGGTCTTATCATGCAAAAGCTATGCTCAAACAAATTTGTTTCGCCATCAACCGGAGCGACGATTAGTGGTGCGCAGCTAGGAATATTACTCGCCCTAATCATTATTCCAAGCTCTTCAATGCTTGTTCGTTCTCTCTTCGCCTTTGTTATATCATTACTCTCTACACTAGCCTTTGTCTTCTTTATTACAAGAATTAGGCTCAAGGATCCGGTAATGGTACCTCTTATTGGTATTATGCTTAGCAATATTATTTTAGGAATTACCAATTTTATCGCTTACAAGTTTGAAGCGACTCAAACTATTTCTTCCTATTTAACGGGATCATTTGCCGGCGTTGTCGCGGGCAAATACGAAATTGTTTATTTCGTTGTTCCCCTAATTGTTTTATCCTTCATTTTTGCTAATCATTTTAACATTGTTGGAATGGGTAAGGATTTTTCTAAAAATCTTGGGGTAAACTACAATGTTATCCTCATTTTAGGCCTTTGTATATGCTCACTAATTACCGCCTCAATTGTTGTAGTAGTCGGATCAATTTCCTATATTGGTCTTATTATTCCTAATATCATTGTAATGCTTAAGGGTGATAAGCTTAAGGGAACCCTAGTAGATACAGCCTTACTTGGCTCAGTCTTTGTGCTTGCCTGTGATATCCTAGGAAGATTAATTATTATGCCATATGAGCTTACAATTGATTTAATTGTAGGTATTATTGGTAGTATTTTATTTATCGCTTTAATTGTCTATAAAATGAAATATGGTAATAAAGCCTTAAATCTAAAGGAGGTAAAAAATGATGAAAAAGACGATATCTAATCGAATCAAGCTTATCATTCTTGGACTTATTCTTGTAGCCTTCATCGCCTTCTACTTTCTTTTTAAGCTTAATTTTAAAAAGCCCGCGCTTTTAAATTATCAGCTTAAGCGTAGAGCTACTACCATGATTGCGATGATAATTGCTGGATTCGCTATTGGTGGAGCATCAATTGTTTTCCAATCGGTTATTAACAATAGCATTGTTACACCCTGTATTTTAGGAATGAATTCCTTATATACGGTTGTAAGAACCTTGATTGTCTTTGGTACAGGTAGCATCTTCTTTTTAAATGCTAATTTAAGCTTTGCAATTAACCTAATTATTATGGTAATACTTGCTTATTTCATCTATGGAGCAATGTTTAAAAAGACTAAATATAATGTTCTTTATATTTTACTGATTGGTACAGTGCTTTCTTCCTTATTTGGAAGTATTCAAAGTGCAATTGTTCGTATTATGGATTCAAATGAGTATGATACCCTTTTAACATCTTTAACTGCCAGCTTTGATTCCATTAACACAGAAATAATCATTACTGGTGTTATATTACTCGCCCTTGTAACAATTATTCTTTATAAGGATATTAAAATGCTTAATGTCATTACGCTTGGAAAAGAGCAGGCAATTAATTTAGGTGTTAATTATGACAGGGTTATAAGAAGGCTTTTAATAGGCGTTACTATTTATATTGCGATTGCAACTGCCATGGTAGGTCCTATATCATTCTTAGGACTAATTACAGCCAATCTTGCTAGACTTAGCTTTAAGACATATAAGCATAGCTATTTAATATCAGGTACAGCAAGTATTTCAATTATTGTATTAATTATTGGTCAGGTTATTGTTGAAAGAGTTGTATCCTATTCAATTCCCATCAGTGTCTTTATCACCATTGGTGGAGGAATCTATTTCCTTTTCTTAATTATTAAATCAGAAAGGAGAGCTTAAATGAAAATTAGCAATCTTAGTAAAAATTACAACGCTAAAAAAGTTGTAAATAGTGTAAATTTAGAAATTAAAAAAAATAAGGTTACCTCCTTCATTGGTCCTAATGGAGCTGGTAAATCAACCGTTATGGGTATGATTTCCCGCCTTATTTTAAAGGATGAGGGAGAAATCGATTTTTACGATTTGGATATTGCCAAATGGAATAGCAAGGAGCTTGCTAAAAAGCTTGCCATTTTAACGCAGGCTAATAATATTCAAATGAAGCTTACCGTATATGAGCTTGTAGCATTCGGAAGATTTCCTTACTCTAAAGGCAAATTAAATGAGCTAGATAAGGAAAAAATCCAAGACGCCATTGATTATATGGAGCTTAATGATATTAAGAATCAATATATTGATGAATTATCCGGCGGACAGCGTCAAAGAGCCTTTATTGCGATGGTTATTGCCCAGGATACAGAATATGTATTACTAGATGAGCCAACCAATAATTTAGATATCTATCACGCTACAAAGCTAATGCGAACAGTAAGAAGGCTTTGTGATGAGCTAGGAAAAACCGTTATTTTAGTTCTTCATGATATTAATTACGCCTCATTCTATTCTGATTATATTTGTGCCTTCAAGGATGGAAAAATTGCCTTCTATGGCTCGGCAAATGATGTAATTACCAAGGAAAATTTAAAGAAGGTCTATAATGTAGACTTTGAAATTATTATAAAGGAAGGAAAGCCTTTATCAATTTATTATTAAGGAGAAAAAAATTATGAAATTAGTAAAATATTTATCTATAGGTCTAGCTGCAACACTTGCAGCTAGCCTGATAAGCTGTAAGGAAGAATCAGCTGACTCTTCAAAAAAGGAGACAGTTACTATTAGCTCTCTTAACCAGGAAAAGCAAGCAATTGAGCTTGAGGTAAAAAAGAATCCCGAAAGAATTGCGATTTTAGATATGGCCTGCCTTGATATTATTGATGCCTTAGGCGAGGGTGATAAGGTAGTTGCTTGCGCAACTACTAATATTACCTATCTTGAGCATTATTCACCAAACAACAATAAGAATATTGCCAATATCGGTACCGTTAAAAAGGCTGATATGGAAGTTCTTTACGCTGCTGAGCCTGATATTATCTTCATTGGTGGAAGATTATCTGCTAGCTACAATGAGCTATCTAAGGTAGCTACTACGGTATATCTTGCAACTAACTCTACAACGGGTGTAGTTGCAAGTACAAAGCATAATGCTGAAGAAATTTCTAAGATTTTTGACGAAGAGGATAAGGTCTCAAGCCTAATGGCTTCTTATAGTGCAAGAATTGATGCGATTAAGGAATTCTCTAAGGATGTTAGTTGCTTAAATACCCTTGTAAGTGGTTCAAGCATTAATGTACTTAACAATAATGGTAATCTTTCATTAATTGGTGTTGAATGTGGCTTTAATAATCTTGGTAATGTGTCAAGTGATGCAACACACGGTGATTCCGTTTCCTTTGAATATCTTGTTAAGCAGGATCCTGAATATATCTTTGTATTGGACAGAAATAGTGTAACTGGTGATACTAATATTGCTAAGGATGTTGTAGAAAACGAGGTTGTTAAGCAAACAAATGCATATAAGAATAATAAGATTATTTATCTTGAGCATTCTAATGTTTGGTATACTGCAAGTGGTGGTATTACGGCTTTAGGTGTTATGCTTGATGATTTAGAGCTTGGTCTTGGTCTTAATAAATAAAAAAGCATTTATTTTCTTTAAAAATAGACTATAATATAGATATATTATGGAGGTCTAAAATGAGTTGTATATTTTGTATGATTGGAAAAGGTGAAATTCCTTCTCAAACTGTTTATGAAAATGAATATGTAAGAGCGTTTCTAGATTTATCTCAAGCTGGTAAGGGCCATACCCTCGTTGTACCTAAAAAGCACGCTGATACGCTTCTTGATTTAGATGAAGCTACATATTTAGAGCTAATGAAGGCTGTTCAGCTTGTAGCTAAAGCCGTAGATAAGGCCTTTGCCCCTGATGGAATCAATATTCTAAATAACTGTAAAGAGGCTGCCGGTCAAAGCGTAATGCACGCCCATGTTCACATTATTCCAAGATATAAGGATGATAAGATTTCCTTCCATCTTGTAAATAATGAAAATAAATACGATTTAAAAGAAATCGCAAACAAAATAAAAGAAAATATATAATAAAAAATCATTCAGCTTTAATTGCTGAATGATTTTTATTATATAAAGATTATTTATCTTCCTTATCTTCCTTATGATCAGGCTTTGCTTTAGAAATTAGCTTTCCACCAAAATAGCCTGCAAGAAGGCTTTTAATATCAAGGCCAGTAGCTTTTTGAAGACCATCAAATATTTGGGTACCATTTTTTGAAATTTCTTCTGTAAGCTTAGCTGTATTTCCCTCACCATACATTGTGATAGAATCAATCTTGCTCATAGCCTCAGACATTGGTTTAGCATACGCTTCAACAATATTAGGTAAGACATTAGAATCAAGAATTAGCTGTAATGTTGCAGCCTCACCATATTGCTTCATCGCTTCGGCCTTTGCTCTAATTGCATCGGCCTCGGCCTTACCCTTAGCCTCAATACCCTGTGCTTCAGCAAGCGCTGCTTCCTTTTCGGCATTAGCACGAGCTATTTTAGCATTAGCCTCTGCTTCAGCCTGAATTTGTAAGGCTTCGGCTGCCTTTTGACGCGTAAATAAATCAGCTTCAGCATTTTGTTGAGCTGCATATTTTTTAGCCTCTGCTACCTTATTAACCTCAGCATTTAATTGCTTTTCCTTAAGCTCTACTTCCTTATTTCCAAGCTCAACCTCACGCTCACGCTTAGCAATGTTGGCATTAACCTCAGCAACGTTAATTTCCTCTTGACGCTTTTGACGTTCAATATCATAAGCGGCATCAGCTTGGGCTTTAGCTGTATCTGATTTTTGCTTTAAAGCTGCAGCTTGAAGTTCAAATTCTGTATTTTGTTGTACAATCTTTGTTTGAGACTCAACTTTAGCTTTATTAGCAATTTCACTAGCAGCACTTGATGCAATTGCAATATCACGTTCAGCATTAGCACGAGCAATCGCTGCGTCCTTAGAAATTTGTGAAATATTATCAATACCTAAATTTTCAATAACCTTGTTATCATCAGAAAATGATTGAATATTAAAGTTTACAACCTCAATACCAAGCTTTGCCATATCTGGTACAACATTTTCCTTAACCTTATTTGCAACACCCTGACGATCACGCACAAGCTCCTTAATTTCAACGGTACCAACAATTTCACGCATATTACCTTGTAATACCTGTTGAAGTTGATTTTGAAGCTCACGCTCATCCATATTCAAAATAGACTCAAAGGCTTTAGCTAAAAGCTCTGGATCAGATGAAACCTTTAGATTAGCTACACCATCAACATTAATGTTAATAAATTCTTTAGTTGGAATGGCTTCCTCTGTTTTAATATCTACCTGGAAGGCTTTAAGTGAAAGCTTATCCGTTCTTTGAAGGAAAGGAATACGGATTCCAGCCCTACCAATTAATATTTTTTTCTTTCCAGCACCTGAAACCATAATTGCCGTATCAGGACCTGCTTTAACGTAGCTCATTGCAAATAATATTGCAATTACTGCAACAATAGCTACAACTCCAATAATAATACCTGCTACACTTAATATCATTTCTATTTTCCCCTTTCTTAAGCTACTTTAATTATACATCTTTTTTTCCATTTTTCTACATAATTATATCGCTATCATCATCAAAAAATGACTTAATATTATTTTTAATCATACCAATACTATTGAGAGTAATTTTGTGAGACCAAAAATCAGGCATTAGACTCTTGTATATTTGATATTTATATCTTTCATCAACTAAAATAACAACACCTCTATCATACTCAGATCTAATTACTCTTCCCGCAGCCTGAACAACCTTATTAAAGCCCGGATAGGTATAAGCATAATCAAAGCCTGCGCCATACTTTTCTTCAAAATATTCCTTAATAATATTATTTTCAATATTAACCATAGGAAGTCCTACTCCTACAATTACAACGCCATTTAATAAATCACCCTGAAAATCAACCCCTTCAGAAAATGATCCGCCAAGCACAAATAAACCTAAATGAGCTTTTTTGGTATTTTTGAACTTATCAAAAATTCTATCTCTTTCACTATCATCCATATTAGGCTTTTGAATAATAACCTCACTATCTTCAATATCTAAATGACTTAAAACCATTTCAATATATTTATAGCTTGGAAAAAACGCAATATAATTTCCTTTTTTAGAATTAACTAGCCCCTCAATAACATGCGCTATATCTAAAATGGTAGTTTCTCTATCCTTATATCTTGTAGAGACATCATCCTTTATAATTAAATCTAAATTAGCTTGTGGAAAGGGTGATGGTAAATTTATATACTTACCATTTCCTTTAGTTAATAAATCCATATAGTATTTAAGTGGAAATAAGGTTGCACTAAAAAAAACAATACCCTTAGTTTTATTCTTAACCGTATCATAAATAAAATCAGAAGCGTCAGCACATTTTATTTCAATTTGAAAATGATTATCCTCAATCTTCTTCACAACAAACATATGCGACTGGCCAAAAAACTCTGCTGTATCAACAAAATCCTTTAATAAAAAGTAATCAGTTAAAATCTCATCTCTATCCTTTATTTCCTTATTATCAGCTAAAACTAATTCTGCTTTTTGAACAATTTGCTTTAAGCTTGATAGCATTAAATCATCAAGTAAATGCGAATAATAAAATAAATCCTTATTTACTAAATCATCATATTTTTTGAGTTCATCATAAAAATGTCTAATATTTTTAGTAATAGTTTTATCATAACTTGATATTTTTTCTTCAATCCTAAGAGGAAGTAATGAATCAAATTCCGCACTATACATATCCTTAGATCTTTCAACTAAATTGTGTGACTCATCACATAAAATCTTAGGTTGATATTCTGTATCCTCAAAATAACGAATAAGGTGGGCCTTAGGATCAAAAACATAATTATAATCACAAATAATGGCATCACAAAAATAAGATAGGTCAAGTGAATACTCAAAAGGACAAATATTATACTTTAAAGCATATTTCATAATTGTTTCCTGATTATATAATATTTCATTTGTGTAGATATCTTCTATTGCTTGTCTTAGCCTTGAAAAATAGCCTTTTGCAAAAGAACACTTTTCCGGATCACAATGCTGCATCTTACTTGCACAGCTTTTAGCCTTAGATGATATTACGATTGCATGAAGCTTTAAGCCTTCATTTTGAAGCATTCTAAATGAATCAATTGCGACCTCACGACCAATCGTTTTTGCGGTTAAATAAAAAAGCTTTTCATTCGGTTTAGTCATGCTTTTTAAGGTTGAAAATATCGTAGCCATTGTTTTTCCAATCCCAGTTGGAGCAATTGCATAAAGAATACTATTTGCCTTCATTGTTAAATATGTAGCCTTCATAAGCTCTGACTGACCTTGTCTTTTATTTGCAAAAGGGAAGGTTATATCCTTTAGTGTATCAAGCTTTACAGTTGAGGCCTCACTTAAGGTTTGATGCCATCTAGTATAATCATCAATCGATTTATAAAAAAAGTCCTTAAGTTCATCAATTGTAAGAATAAAATTAAATTTTTTTGTTTTATAATCATCAACACTAATATAAGTAAGCCTTACTGGTACAATACTCATATTATTAATTAAACCATATAAATAAGCATATAGCTTTAATTGAGATAAATGCTCTTGATGATAATCTAAATCAATCTTTTTCAATTCCTCTCTTGTTGATTTTATTTCCTCAAGAATGGTATTACCATTTTCCTTTAAAACACCATCAATAAAACCATGAACCGTTATTTCATCATTTTTATAATTAAAAGTATACTTAATATAATATTCTTTTTGTGAATCATCATTATAAAGCCTTTGTAAATGAAGATGAGCCTTTTTGCCATCAATTTGTGAATGATTTTGAAAGAACTCATTTGTTAAATCTCCTGTTGAATATAAAAATGTAGCAATTTCTTTAACAGCATATGTTCTTTTCATAATAATTCTCCATATCTTAATCTATATAATAATCTAGCATTATTAAAAAGATATTTCAATAGAATTTAATTTTTTGGCAATAACTATTCATCTATTTTCAAGAAAACTGTTTTTCAAAATAAATAATAGCATTAAATTAATTTAGTAGTATAAAGACTCTTAATTAAAAACTATATTTGTGATACAATAGCCTTGTATTAAGGGGGTTAATATGAAAGAAATACAATTCGAGCAAATTGAACAGGCTATATATAACGCTATTAATGAAGCCGCTTGTAGCTTAAATCAATTTACTTTAAACAAGATTAAATTAGCAAGAAAGTCAGAAAATAATAAAATAGCCTGTGGTATTTTAGATGATATTATAAAAAATGATACTCTTGCAAGTAAAGAAATGATACCAATGTGTCAAGATACTGGTATTGTAGTTGTTTTTGCTAAAATAGGCTATGATATTCATTTTAATTGTGATTTATATGATGCAATCAATTCTGGTGTTTCTAAGGCGTATAATGACTTTTATTTAAGAAAAAGTGTTGCAGATCCTTTATCAAGAATAAATACCAAAGATAACACACCGGCTATTGTTCATACTGTATTCACTAAAGGTGATATGCTAGAGCTTACTATCGCACTTAAAGGTGCTGGTAGTGAAAATATGAGTAAGCTTAAAATGCTTAATCCCACTGATGGATATGAAGGAATTACTGATTTTGTCATTGAAACCATTAAAGAAGCAAGTGGAAGACCTTGTCCTCCTCTTTTTGTTGGAATTGGTATCGGTGGTGATTTTGAAAAGTGCGCCCTTCTTGCTAAAGAGGCTTTAATGCAAGAGGATAATAGTCAAAATGAAGAAATAAAACGACTTGAAGAAACAATATTAAATAAAATTAATAGCTTAAATATTGGACCTATGGGTCTTGGTGGTAATACAACCGCTTTTGCTGTTTTTATAAAAACAGCACCTTGCCATATAGCTTCTTTACCAGTTGCAGTAAACATTCAGTGTCATGCTAATAGACATGTAAAGGTGGTGTTATAATGGATTTTAAAAAACTTAAAGCAGGAGATAAAATATATTACACAGGAGTAATATATACTGCAAGAGATCAAGCTCATTTAAGACTAAAAGAAATGATTGATAATCATGAAAATATACCAATTGATTTTCAAAATGCTTTAATCTATTATGCCGGACCAACACCTACTAAGCCTGGAAATGTTATTGGTTCAATTGGACCAACAACGTCATCAAGAATGGACAAGTTTATTGATTATATGAAACCTCTTAAAATTGAAGGAATGATTGGAAAAGGACCTCGTTCTTCTTATGTTAAGGATAAAATCAAAGAGGACGGGCTTATTTACTTTGTAGCAACGGGTGGAGCTGGAGCACTACTTTCTAAGGCAGTTATCAGCGCTAAAGAGGTTTTATTTGAAGATTTGGGCTGCGAATCAATTAAACGCTTAGAAGTTAAGGATTTTCCTTTACTTGTTGCAATTGATACTAGTGGAAATAATATATTTGAAAGGAATTAAAATTATGAGTTTAAAAGATGATGCATTAAAATTTCATGAAGGAGGTAAATTTGAAACAACTCTAAAGCATGAAATAAATAATCGTAATGATTTATCACTTGCGTATACACCGGGAGTTGCAAATGCTTGTTTAGCGATTAAAGAAACTCCTGAATTGGCATATAAATATACATCTAAAGGTAATATTGTAGCTGTTATTACAGATGGTACTGCGATTTTAGGACTTGGAGATATTGGTCCTCTTGCTGGCATTCCTGTTATGGAAGGAAAAGCAAACTTATTTAAAAAATTTGCCAATATTGATGCTATTTCCTTATGCTTAAATACTAAAAATGTAGATGAAATTGTAGCTATTTGTAAAGCATTAGAGCCATCACTTGGCGGTATTAATCTTGAAGACATTTCTGCGCCTAGATGTGTTGAAATTGAAAGACGCTTAATTAAAGAAATGAATATTCCCGTAATGCACGATGATCAACATGGTACTTCTATTGTAGTTGGAGCAGCTGTTCTTAATTGTTGTAGATTAACTCATAAGAAAATGTCTGATCTAACTGTTGTAATGTCGGGTACAGGTGCAGCTGGTTCTAATATTGCAAGAATGCTTAAACGCCTTGGTGTTAAGCGTATTTATGCATCAAATAAAGATGGTGTTGTTGATGCTAAAAACTATGATTCTTATGATTTTTTAATTAAAGAATTAATTGACGATGGAATTATTAATACAAAACCAAATCACGATAATACCCTAGCTTCCCTTCTTAAAGATGCTAATGTATTTATTGGTGTATCAGCCCCTCATCTTGTAACTAAAGAAATGGTTAAAACAATGAAAGATCCTTTTGTTTTTGCTATGGCAAATCCTGAGCCTGAAATAACCTATGAAGAAGCTATTTCTGGTGGTGCAATTGTTGCAGGTACAGGAAGAAGCGATTTTCCGAACCAAGTTAATAATCTATTAGCATTCCCAGGAATTTTTAGAGGTGCCCTTGACGCAAAAGCTTTAAAAATAACTGAAGGAATGAAAATGGCTGCTGCACAAGCTCTTGCTAATCTAATTACAGACGATGAATTAAAAAATACTTATATTCTTCCGGATGCTTTTGATAACCGTGTTGTTGAAGCTGTATCAAAAGCTGTATATGAGGAAGCGATTAAAGAAAATATTATTAGAAAATAAATAATTATATTATGTATTCTACATATATGATATACTAGACATATAGAAAGTTGGTACTGATATGAGAATAAAACAAAAATCATTACTTAAACT
>ENA-OPSJ01002588-OPSJ01002588.1-human-gut-metagenome-genome-assembly--contig:-NODE-2588-length-11458-cov-2.728054_pt1 | contig 11458 bp, 8 predicted proteins | sample MGYA00241801_ERZ501893 | MGnify/ENA primary metagenome ERZ501893 (study PRJEB25962, sample SAMEA2042219) | human gut metagenome | biome: human gut; feature: human-associated habitat; material: faeces...
GGTGCGGGCAAGCAGAAGCAGGTGGATGATTTCGCAGCACAGATCGACCTGACCAATACCCAGGCGGTGTTACAGTACGGAGCCGGAAGCCAGAAGAAGATCGCAGATTTCTCAGAGACGGCGCTTAGTAATGTCCGGACCAAGGATATGGGAGAAGTTGGAACTCTGTTAACCGATGTGGTGGCACAGCTAAAGGACTTCGACACCGAGGAAGATAAGGGATTTTTCGGACTATTCAAAAAAAGCGGAGACAAGCTGAGCAATCTAAAAGCAAAGTATGATAAGGCAGAAGTCAATATCACAAAGATCTGTGATGCCATGGAGAGTCACCAGGTAGTGCTGTTAAAGGATGTGGCTGTGTTGGACAAGCTATACCAGCTGAACCTGAATTACTTCAAGGAACTGTCCATGTATATCCTGGCAGGCAAAAAGAAGCTGGCGCAGGCAAAAAGTGTGGAGCTTCCGGAACTTTTAGAGAAGGCACAGAAGAGCGGACTGCCGGAGGACACGCAGGCAGCGAAAGATTTCGCGGCAATGTGTGAGCGGTTTGAGAAGAAGATCTATGATCTGGAGCTGACCAGAGCCATTTCCCTGCAGATGGCACCCCAGATCCGTCTGATCCAGTCCAATGATATCGCCATGTCCGAGAAGATCCAGTCGACGTTAGTGAATACGATCCCCCTGTGGAAGAGCCAGATGGTCATTGCCATCGGTCTGGATCATGCCACCGATGCCGCCAAGGCACAGCGTGCCGTATCGGATATGACCAATGAACTGCTGAAGAAGAACGCGGAAGCACTGAAGGTGGCGTCTGTGGAGACAGCGAAGGAATCCGAGCGGGGAATTGTGGATATAGAGACACTTAAGAGTACGAATCAGACACTGATGACGACATTGGATGAGGTCATGAAGATCCAGGAAGAGGGACGTGCGAGAAGACAGAGCGCAGAGGAAGATTTACAGCGCATTGAGAATGAAATGAGAGATAAATTACTGGAGATGAGCCGGGCATCCCATACCTGAATTTTACATAATTTTAATCAGCTTCATCTTGACGAAACAGATAAGGAAAATTAAAATAAAATACACGAAGGTTAATTCACGGAAGGAGCAGAAAACAAATGAAAAAACTGGAAGAAATACTGAGAGACAAGCCAATTAAAAATAAGCTTTCTTTTGCATTCCGCATCATGGACATTTTATATGTGGTGCTGGCACTGGTGGCAGTGGTGGAATTGATACGGTCAAAAGGCTATATAGGAAGTATAGTTGTTGTGGTTTTACTTGTTTTAGCTATCATATTTAATGCATCCATGTCGAAAATGCTTGCCAAAATGCTGATAGATCCGATCACGAACCTGGTAACTGCGTCTGAGAAGATCGCATCCGGTGATTTTGAGATCGGTGTACCTTATGAATCTGAGGATGAGCTGGGCAGACTTTCCGACAGCTTTGAGACCGCCGCAGCTATTTTGAAAAAGGTTGTATCAGATCTGCAGACTATTGTAGAGCAATTTTCCGATGGTAATTTTGATGTTCACAGCAGCTGCCCGGAGGCATATGTCGGACTGCTCCGAAATGTTTTGGATGAGCTGGATGAAATGGTAAATAAGATCAGTGAGACCATGCACGGTATTCAGGATTCCTCCGAGCAGGTATCTGCGGGCAGCAATCAGCTGGCAGTCAGTGCACAGGATATAGCGGAGGGCGCTACCCATCAGGCAGCATCCGTAGAAGAACTGGTGGCTACCGTAGACGAAGTAACCAGTCAGGTACTGGAGAATACCAAGTCTACCGACATTGTACATGACAAGGCGAAAAAGGTAGGTATCGAGGCAGCCAACAGCCAAAAGAAGATGGATGAGCTGGTAGATGCCATGAAGAAGATCAACGCAACGACCCAGAACATTGAAAAGATCATCGCAGATATTGAGAATATCGCATCCCAGACCAATCTGCTGTCTTTAAATGCTTCCATCGAGGCAGCCCGTGCCGGAGAGGCAGGAAGAGGCTTCGCAGTCGTGGCAGATCAGATCAGACAGCTGGCAGAAGAGAGTGCTAATTCCGCAGTAGAGTCCAAGAAGCTGATCGAAGAGTCCTTGAACGAGGTAGAGGTGGGTAATAAGGTCACCAAGGAGACCAATGATGCTATGCAGGAGGTTATGGCTGAGCTGGATCAGATCATCCAGGAGGTTGCCAATATCCGTACTGCGTCTGACAAACAGGCGGTTTCCGTTAAAAATATCAAAAAGGGTGTGGAAGACATCAATGATGTTATCCAGTCTAACTCTGCAGCAGCTGAAGAGACTTCCGCTACCAGCGAGGAGCTTTCCGCATCTGCTACTACTCTGAACGAGCTGTTAGAGCATTTCAAACTGCGCGGCTAATCAGAGGATGTGTTCCGAAATGAGCGGAATAAGGAAGAGAGAACAGAAGAACCATAGCTGTAAGTTCACAGCTGTGGTTCTTTTCATATCGGAGGAGAAAAAGACAAATGCTTCACAGAAAACAATACAGAGTGGCAGCGGGAGTAACCATTATGGCGCTGGCGCTTACCCTGACTGCCTGTGGAACACAGGAAAATACCGGGAGTACGGAAAGCGTGAAGAGCACAGAAACCGTGGAGAGCATAGAAACCATGGAAAGCACAGAAACCATAGAGAATGTAGAAATTATAGAAGCTATGGTTTCGGTGAGTGCGGCACCACAGGGAACGGCAAATGTCACACCACAGATGCAACCGGTAGAATACACTGACTTGCAGCAGATCACCCTGGATTCCACATGGGAATATGCGGATCATTCTAAGATCAATACCGGAGCAGCAGTGTTGTACCCGGCACCGGAGGAATCCGGACGCAAAGGTATCGTCATCGGTGTCAATGCCGGACACGGGACAGCGGGCGGTGTGAATGTGAAGACGCTGTGCCATCCGGACGGCTCGGCGAAGGTCACCGGCGGCAGCACAGCGGCGGGAGCTACAGAGGCTGCGGCAGTCTCTGGGGGCATGACATTTCAGGACGGCACACCGGAGCGGGAGGTGACATTACGTATGGCACAGATCCTGCGGGATAAGCTGTTATCTTCCGGTTATGATGTGCTGATGCTCAGGGACAGTGAGGATGTGCAGTTAGACAATGTGGCACGGACTGTGATCTGCAACAATGTCGCGGACTGCCATATTGCACTGCACTGGGACAGCGGAGACGGCAAAAATTACGACAAGGGATGCTTCTACATCTCGGTGCCGGAAGCACTGAAAACCATGGAGCCGGTGGCATCGCACTGGCAGCAGCACGATACCCTGGGAACGGATCTGGTGGAGGGACTGCGGGAGCAGGGAGCTATGATTTATGGGAAAGGAAATATGAGTATTGATCTGACACAGACTTCCTATAGTACGATCCCCTCTGTGGATATGGAACTGGGAAATGCGTATTCTGATCACAGCGATGAGGTATTGGAACAGTTAGCCACAGGGCTTCTTGCCGGAATCAATACTTACTTTGAACAGTAGGGACTTTGCAAAGAGTGTGAGGTATGCTATAATATTATTTCGGATTCGTCTGCCTCTGCACGGAGGCGGATGGACTTATGAGCGAAATACAGAATAGAAAATACAAGAAAGGCAGACCCTTTTGGTGGGTCTGAACGGTAAATAAATCATGAAGCTGGGTATTGTAGGTCTTCCCAACGTAGGAAAGAGTACACTTTTCAATTCCTTGACCAAGGCTGGAGCGGAATCCGCTAACTATCCTTTCTGTACCATCGACCCCAATGTGGGTGTGGTAACAGTTCCGGATGACAGATTAAAGGCACTGGGGGAGATGTATCATTCCAAGAAAGTGACCCCTGCTGTGATTGAATTCGTAGATATCGCAGGTCTGGTAAAGGGTGCTTCTAAGGGTGAAGGACTGGGTAACCAGTTCTTGAGTAACATCCGTGAGGTGGATGCCATCGTCCATGTGGTAAGATGCTTCGAGGATACGAATGTCATTCATGTAGACGGCAGTGTAAATCCTTTACGGGATATCGAGACCATCAACTTAGAGCTGATCTTCGCAGATCTGGAAGTACTTGAGAGAAGACTGTCCAAGGTAGTCAAGGCTGCCAGAATGGACAAGACCTATGCCAAGGAGCTGGCACTCTTAGAGCGTATCAAGGAGCATCTGGAAAGCGGTAAGATGGCGAAGAGCCTGGAAGTCACCGATGAGGATGAACTGGCTCTGATAAAGGAATACAATCTGCTGACCTACAAGCCCGTGATCTATGCGGCAAATGTATCCGAGGATGATCTGGCAGACGACGGCGCATCCAATGAGATGGTAGCGAAGGTGCGAGAGTTCGCTGCAAGTGAGAACAGCGAAGTATTCGTCATCTGCGCACAGATCGAGGAAGAGATCTCCGAACTGGATGATGACGAGAAGGCAATGTTCCTGGATGATCTGGGACTAACGGAATCCGGTCTGGAGAAGCTGATCAAGGCAAGCTATCATATCTTAGGTCTGATGAGCTTCTTAACCGCAGGAGAGGATGAGACCAGAGCATGGACCATCAAGATCGGTACCAAGGCGCCTCAGGCAGCCGGCAAGATCCATTCCGATTTCGAGCGAGGCTTCATCAAGGCGGAAGTTGTAAATTACAAGGATCTCTTAGAGCAGGGCTCTCTGGCAGCTGCCCGTGAGAAAGGCTTGGTCGGCATGGAAGGTAAGGACTATGTCGTACAGGACGGCGATGTAATTCTGTTTCGATTCAACGTGTAATACTAAGATCCGCAATAGACAGATTACGAGACTGCTTGCAGGCAGAGTAATCTGTCTATTAGCGAATGTCTATTCCGGATTCGAGAGCGCAAAGCGCGAAGAAGCCGGATAGTACTAAGAAAGGATATAAATATTATGATGAATGCAGGAGATATTGCATTTCCCCATTTAGGCATTTACCTGGAAAATGTTCCCAGAAGCTTTACCGTATTCGGTTTCGAGATCGCTTTTTACGGTCTGATCATCGGCATCGGTGTACTGGCGGGTATCCTGATGGCGGTGCATGAAGCGAAGGTGAGCGGAGAGAATCCGGATACTATTTGGGATTTCGCTATTTATGCCGTGATCTTTTCCGTGATCGGTGCCAGAATTTATTACGTGGTATTTGCCTGGGATTATTACAAGGACAATCTGTTGAGTATCTTCAATACCCGTAACGGTGGTATGGCGATCTACGGTGGTGTGATCGGAGCTTTCCTGACTCTGTTTATTTACTGCAAGATCAAGAAGATTAGCCCTTTCCGGTTGGGAGATCTGTGTGTACCGGGACTGATCTTAGGACAGGTTATCGGCCGCTGGGGCAATTTCATGAACCGTGAAGTGTTCGGAGAATATACGGATAATTTCCTGGCTATGCGGCTCCCTGTCGAAGCGGTGCGCAGCCGGGATATTTCCGAGAATGTAGCGGCACATATTATTGAGGGAACGAATTATATTCAGGTACACCCCACATTCCTCTATGAGAGTCTGTGGAATCTGCTGATTCTGATCATTATGCTGGTATACCGCAAGCACAAAAAGTTCGAGGGAGAGATCTGCCTTTTGTATTTCGGAGGCTATGGCCTCGGCAGATTCTGGATCGAAGGTATCCGGACAGATACCCTGTTTATCCCCGGAACGAGCCTCGCCGTATCCCAGGTATTATCCCTGTGTATGGTGATCTTCGCGGTGGTGACGGACATTGTGGTACGTATGCACCTGAAAAAACAGCCGAAAGTGGAAAAAAATTAAAATTTTTTAAAAATTTATTAAGAATATCGAAATGAGAGCAAATACATAGATATTGTATTTGCTCTCATTTTTTTACCACATATAGTAGAAAAGAGCGCTCTTGTCATAGGACAGGACGCTTTTTTTGATTCTGCCGTCGAAAAAAGCCACTTGATTTCTCTTGTAAAATCCCTTAATTTAGTATAAAATCATAATAAAAGTGGGAGAAAGTGGAGTCAAGTGCCACAAAGTGGTAGATTTATGAAAAAATGACCTCCTTTTTCGTGGCAGTCCCATTTTGGATGAATGGTGGTGAGTGCGATGTTTATGAGCGAGTACAACCATACGTTAGATACGAAAGGCAGGTTGATCATTCCGGCGAAATTCCGAGAGACTTTAGGCGAGGAATTTGTGATTTCCAAGGGAATGGACGGCTGCTTATTTGTGTATGCGCGCGATGACTGGAACGCTTTTGAACAGAAGCTGACCTCATTACCTCTGATCAATAAGGAAGCAAGACAATTTGCCCGTTTCTTCTTAGCCGGTGCGGCTACGGTGGAAGTGGACAAGCAGGGAAGAATCCTGTTGCCGGCAGCGCTTAGAGAATTCGCCGGACTGGAAAAAGATGTGGTGTTAGTCGGAGTCGGCAGCCGCGTGGAGATCTGGAGCAAGGATAAGTGGGAGACCATGAACTCGGATGCGGATATGGATGAGATCACCGGCGCCATGGAAGGACTGGGACTGACTATTTAAAAGAAGCAGATTTAAAGAAGCAGGAGAGGATGACCGTCGTGGAATTTAATCATTATTCTGTGATGTTGCATGAGACCATCGAACAACTGAATATCAGACCGGACGGCATCTATGTGGACGGAACTTTAGGAGGCGGCGGACATGCCTATGAGGTGTGCAGCCGCTTACAGAACGGACATTTCTACGGGATCGATCAGGATGACGCGGCGATCGCGGCGGCATCGGAGAGATTACGATGCTTTGGAGATAAAGTGACCGTGATCCGCAACAATTACGTGAATGCGGTGGAGGCACTCAGAGAATACGGAGTCACCGGTGTGGACGGCATCGTGCTGGATCTGGGAGTCTCTTCCTACCAGTTAGATACCGAGGACAGAGGGTTTTCTTACCGGTTTGATGCACCGCTTGACATGCGGATGGATCGCAGGCAGACCCTGACAGCGAGAGACATCGTGAACAATTATTCCGAGATGGAGCTGTATCATATCATCCGGGATTACGGCGAAGATCCCTTTGCGAAAAACATTGCAAAACATATTGTAAAAAACAGGGCGGACAAGCCCATTGAGACTACCTTTGAATTAAATGAGATCATTAAGGCCGCAGTTCCGGCGAAAATGCGACAGAACGGACATCCCTCCAAGCAGACATTCCAGGCGATCCGCATTGAGTGCAATCAGGAACTGGAAGTACTGAAAAAGGCTTTGGACGAATTGATCGATCTGCTACATCCCGGCGGAAGGTTCTGTATCATCACTTTCCATTCCCTGGAAGACCGGATCGTGAAAAATGCGTTCCGCAGGAATGAAAATCCCTGTACCTGTCCTCCGGAATTCCCAGTGTGTGTATGCGGTAAGGTCTCCAAGGGAAAGGTGATCACGAGAAAACCGATCCTTCCCGGTGCGGAAGAACTGGAAGCAAACAGCAGGTCCAAGAGCGCAAAGCTACGTGTGTTTGAAAAGAAATAAGAATTTTAAATCTTTAATCAGTGAAAGTGGGAATAAAGTATGGCACAGAGAAGAAGTAATACCCCATACATATATGATAATACAGCAAGAGACTTACAGATCCGGAGACAAATGGAAGAGCCCCGGAGACAGCTGTCTCATGAGACGAGAAAAAACAGAGAGAAAGCAAGACACATGAGCATCGGCTATGTGACTTTTCTGATGGTGGCACTGGTGGCATGTGCATTTTTCCTGGTGAACTATATTCAGATGCAGTCACAGCTGACCACAAAGATCACGGAAGTATCCAGAATGGAGAGTGAACTGAACGCTCTGAAATTGTCCAATGATGAAGAATACAGCCGTATCACCAGCAGTGTGAATCTGGAAGAGATCAAGAAAATTGCCATCGGTGAACTGGGAATGACCTACGCAACAGAAGGGCAGGTAATTCCTTATGCCGGCATCAGCAACGATTATATGCGTCAGGCTGACGGCAGTCAGAACTAAGCACGGGAGGCAGAACGTGTGAAGGAGAAGAACCCCAAGAAATTCAGTATCAAAATGCAGAAGAAACTGTTATGCCTGTATGTATTGATCATACTGGCATTTATTCTGCTGTCGTTTCGTCTGTCATGGATCGTGAGAGCGGACGGAGCTGACTATGAGAAGCAGGTGCTCTCCCAGCAAAAATACGATTCCATCACCCTGCCGTTTAGACGTGGTGACATCGTGGATGCCAAGGGAACGAAGCTTGCTGTCAGTGAAAAGGTGTATAACCTGGTCATAGATTCCAGGGTAATGCTGGACCGGGAGGATTATCTGGAACCCACCATGGAAGCGCTGGCTGCGAATTTCCCGGATCTGGACATGACGGCGGTGCGGCAGTATATAACGTCTCATCCCGAATCTTCCTGGTATGTGCCTCTTCGGAGGATGACTTATGACCAGATCAGCGGATTCCAGGCGGCTGCTCTGGAGAATGGCAAGATCCGCGGTGTCTGGTTTGAAGAGGAATATAAGAGAGTCTATCCAAACGGTTCTCTGGCGGCAGATGTGGTCGGATTTGCCAGAGCGGACAATGAAGGACAGTACGGACTGGAAGAGTATTACAATGATGTCCTGAACGGAACCACCGGAAGAGAGTACGGTTATCTGAATGATGATGCCAACCTGGAACGTACGATCAAGCCGGCAGTGGACGGCAACACGATACACAGTACCATTGATGCCAATATTCAGGGTATTGTGGAGAAATACCTGAAGCAGTTTAACGAGGAACATAAGGATGCGGCACATCCCGGCAATGGCGCGGAAAATGTGGGCTGCATCATCATGGAAGTCAATACCGGCAATATTTTGGCCATGGCAAGCTATCCTACCTATGACCTGAACGATACTAGGAATACGGATGCCCTTTTGGGATCCCGTAAGATCGAGATGGTGACCAATGCCAACGGTTACCGGGTACTGACGAAGACAGATACCTATTTTACCCAGGAAGATATCGATGCCCTGACGGATGAAGAGCTGTTGGATAATCTGAACTACCTGTGGAAGAACTATTGTATCTCCACCACCTACGAGCCGGGATCCACGGCGAAGCCTTTTACCGTGGCAGCAGCACTGGAGAGCGGTGCCATCACCGGCAACGAGCACTATCAGTGTAACGGCTATCTGGAAGTCGGCGGACATACGATCAAATGTCACAGCTACCGTTCCGGCGGTGAAGGCGATGTATCGGTACAGGATTCCATTGCCTGGTCCTGCAACGTAGCGTTAATGAAGATCGCAGCCACCATGGGCAAGGAGGAATTTGCCAAATTCCAGCAGACCTTTAACTTTGGATTAAAGACCAACGTGGATCTGGCAGGAGAAGCGAGAACCGCCAGTCTCTTGTTCCCGGTAGACCAGATGGGAAGCGCTGATCTGGCGACCAACAGCTTCGGACAGAACTTCAATGTGACCATGATCCAGATGATCACCGGTTTCTGCTCCCTGATCAACGGCGGATATTATTATGAGCCCCACATGGTGGACAAGATCACCAATGCAAGCGGAGCAACGGTGGAGAACATTGAACCGAGAGTGTTACGACAGACCATCTCCGAGAGTACTTCGGCAAAGATCCGACAGTATTGCAGAGCTACCGTTATGGAAGAGGGCGGTGACCGCAGAACCGGTAGAACCGCAAGACCTGCCGGATATGCCATCGGCGGCAAGACCGGTACCGCAGAGACCATTCCTCGTAAAAACGGTGAATATGTTGTATCCTTTATGGGATATGCACCGGCGGATGATCCTCAGATCGCCATTTACGTGGTTGTGGACCGTGCCAATGCATCCCCTCAGGATGATGCAAAGTTCGCAACGGGAATCGTTAGAAATGTTCTGACGGAAGTACTGCCTTATCTGAATATCTTCATGACGGAGGAGCTGTCTGAGAAGGAGATTCAGGAACTGGCAGAGAAACAGATCGAGATTACGAATCAGTATACACAGAAGCCGGAAGACGGGGATACCCAGAATAACGGTGACGGAGCAGATACCGCTTCCGACCCTGCGGATCAGACGGGCGGAGATAACACCGGAACCGGAGAGGGAGAAGAGTCTCCCACAACTTCTGAGGACTGGAGAAATTACCCTGTGGATCCGGCTACCGGATATCTGGTAAGCCCGATCGACGGCGGCCTGATCGATCCCGTTACGGGAGCGGATGTCGGCGGAGAGGATACCCTGGGTGACAGCCCGGTGAACAATAATCTGCTGAATCAGCAAAATGAATAAATAGACGTTCATGGAATGAATAGCCTCACCTTTGGAGCCATAAAATGTAAAAAGCTCCGTGGGTGAGGTTTTTTTATGGCAGATCATCAGAACCGTTTTTTTCACCGCAAAAAGATCATGACCATATTTTTCCTATGTACGGCAGTGTTCTGCGGCCTGCTTGGACGACTTTTGTACCTGATGGTATGGCGGGCGGATTATTATGGGGATGCAGCTACCAGACTGCACGAGAGGGAGAGAAGCATCAAAGCGGCAAGAGGGAGGATCCTGGATCGTAACGGCGTCGTGCTGGCGGATAATAAAACGGTCTGTACCGTATCCGTGATCCATAACCAGATCGAGGAGCCCGAGCAGGTGATCGCCATGCTGGTAAAGGAACTGGGTATCTCTGAGGAACTGGCCAGAAAACGGGTGGAAAAATATTCCTCCATCGAGCGGGTGAAAAGTAACGTGGATAAGACTGTCGGTGACAGAATCCGGGAATATGATCTGGCAGGGGTAAAAGTGGACGAAGACTATAAGAGATATTACCCTTACGGAGAACTGGCAAGTAAGGTGCTGGGATTTACCGGAGGCGATAATCAGGGGATCATCGGACTAGAAGTGGTCTACGAGGAAGTACTTAAGGGAGAGCCCGGTATGATATTGACCGTAACAGATGCCAAGGGAATCGAGGTAGATACGGCGGGAGAACGCCGGGTGGAGCCGGTGCCGGGGAGAGACCTTCGCATCAGCATTGACAGAAATATCCAGGAGTATGCCATGCAGCTGGCGGAACAGGCCTGTGCTGCCAAGGAGGCGGACAGCGTCTATATCATTGCGATGAATCCGAAGAACGGGGAGATCCTTTCGATGGTCAATTATCCGGAGTTTGATCTCAATGACCCCTATACGCTGCCTATGGAGACCGTTACGGCAGAAGACGGCAGTCTCCTTACGGTGGACCCCGGGCAGCTGACAGCCGAGCAGAAGCAGGAAAAATTAAATGCCATGTGGAGAAACGGCTGCATTAATGATACCTATGAACCGGGATCTACCTTTAAGATCATTACCATGTCTGCTGGTCTGGAGGCTGGCGTGGTTTCCGTAAATGACAGATTTTTCTGTCCCGGGTATAAGCTGGTGGATGACAGGCGGATTCACTGTGCAAGGAGAACAGGACACGGTTCTCAGAGCTTTGTGGAAGGTGCCCAGAATTCCTGCAATCCGGTTTTTATT
>ENA-OPSJ01002593-OPSJ01002593.1-human-gut-metagenome-genome-assembly--contig:-NODE-2593-length-11434-cov-2.554179_pt1 | contig 11434 bp, 10 predicted proteins | sample MGYA00241801_ERZ501893 | MGnify/ENA primary metagenome ERZ501893 (study PRJEB25962, sample SAMEA2042219) | human gut metagenome | biome: human gut; feature: human-associated habitat; material: faeces...
ACATTCCATTCTTCTTGTTTAGACTGTCCAAATTGTGTGCATAGTACTGAAAACGGGAGCAAGGATTGCAACCGGCTTTTCGGACTGACCCCTCACCACGGTGCATCGCCCTTTGACCAAGACACCAAGAAATGGCCATTCACGCCGAATGGCCAAAAGAATTGACATGAACGAGCGAAAAGACACCAACTGCCGGTGGCACGGGCCTTTCACTTTTATGCTTATTTGAAAGGCGAAACATCATAACATGACTATCAGCTATCATCCGGCCATTTCATGAAACGAACCCAAAGCGAGCCAGATGCCTTGAACCCGCCTTGTGCCAACCGTAAACGACAACAACCTGTATGCTTTTTCCCCTACCCTGTCGACACGGCAAAATATGGTTCCATCCTGTTGCCTGGCAGACGGACCTGCACATTTGGCCCGGCCATTGCGAGCAGGCGTCGTGGCGACAACAGGATGGAATGTATTGGGAATATTGCCAACGGTTCAAACAAACCGGGCTGATGCAAGCCCGGTTTGCCTGAAACGGAGTCACTTGATGACGTCAAGTTCCTTGCCTACCTTCACAAACGCAGCGATGGCCCTGTCAAGGTGCTCACGCTCGTGCCCGGCCGACAGCTGTACGCGGATGCGGGCCTGCCCCTTTGGAACGACAGGGTAGTAGAAACCTGTAACATAAATACCCTCGTCCTGCATCTTTGCAGCAAACTCCTGCGAGAGCTTTGCATCGTAAAGCATTACGGCACAAATGGCACTCTGCGTAGGCTTTATGTCGAAGCCGGCGGCAATCATCTTGTCACGGAAATAGTTTACGTTCTCCACCAGCTTGTCGTGCAGCGCATTGCTTTCCTTGAGCATCTTGAACATCTCTATGCTCGCCCCCACTATGGCCGGGGCCACCGAGTTAGAGAACAGGTAGGGGCGCGAGCGCTGGCGCAGCATGTCAATTATTTCCTTCCTTCCTGTTGTGAATCCTCCCATGGCACCACCGAAAGCCTTGCCAAGGGTACCTGTAAAGATGTCTATTCGACCGTAGACATTGAACTGCTCTGCCACGCCGCGGCCGGTCGGGCCTACCACGCCGGCAGAGTGCGACTCGTCAACCATTACCAACGCGTCGTATTTCTCGGCCAGGTCGCATATCTTGTCCATCGGCGCCACGTTGCCGTCCATCGAGAACACACCGTCTGTGGCAATGATGCGGAAGCGCTGGGCCTGGGCCTCCTGCAGGCAGCGCTCCAAGTCGGCCATGTCGGCATTGGCATAGCGATATCGCTTGGCCTTGCACAGACGCACGCCGTCTATTATTGAGGCATGGTTCAGCGAGTCGGAGATGATGGCGTCTTCCTCAGTAAAAAGAGGCTCGAACAATCCGCCGTTTGCATCGAAGCAGGCAGCATAAAGAATGGTGTCTTCCGTGTGGAAGTAGTCGGAGACTGCCTCTTCGAGTTGTTTGTGCAAATCCTGTGTGCCACAAATGAACCGCACCGACGACATCCCGTAGCCATGGCTGTCCATGGCCTGCTTTGCTGCATCAATCAGCCTCTTGTTGTCAGAAAGGCCCAAATAGTTGTTTGCGCAAAAGTTAAGCACACGCTCCCCGGCATTGACCTTGATGTCTGCACTCTGTGGAGTTGTTATCACACGCTCTCTTTTGTACAGGCCGGCAGCCTCTATGCCAGAGAGTTCATTAGCCAAAAAGTCTTGAAATTTACCGTACATACATGTAAGTTTTAGGATTCTTATGCAAAGGTCTCAATTTTTTTTGATATAACAAATAAAATCTCTTGAATATTCTCTGAAACAATTAAGAATAATGTACTATCTTTGTACATCTTAAAATTTAGATATAAAGAAACGACAAAGCATGAAAAATGTATTGATTATCGGTTCAACCGGCCAGATTGGTTCAGAGTTGACCATGAAATTGAGAGGGCTGTACAACGGCAATATCGTTGCCGGCTACATCCCGGGTGCAGAACCTACAGGTGAGCTGAAAGAGTCGGGTCCGAGCGCCATCGTAGATGTCACCAATGAGCAGCAGATTGCAGAAGCCGTTTCCAAGTACAAAATCGACACTATCTACAACCTGGCGGCATTACTGTCTGCCGTTGCCGAGTCAAAGCCGCAGATGGCTTGGAAGATTGGCATGGGCGGGCTGTTCAACGTTTTAGAGGTGGCACGCACGATGCACTGTGCGGTCTTCACCCCCAGTTCAATAGGCGTGTTTGGCGACGACACACCAAAAGACAAGACCCCGCAAGACACCATCCGCAACCCACGCACCATGTATGGCGTTACCAAGGTGTCGGGAGAGTTGCTGAGCGACTATTACCACAACCGCTTTGGGGTAGACACTCGCTCGGTTCGCTTCCCCGGACTTATCTCGTATGTGACGCCCCCGGGTGGCGGCACCACCGACTACGCCGTTGACATATATTATTCGGCAGTGAAGGGTGAGACGTTCAAGTGCCCCATTGCCGCAGGCACTTACATGGACATGATGTACATGCCCGACGCCCTGCGCGCCGCAATTGAGATAATGGAAGCCGACCCCGACAAATTTGTCCACCGCAACTCGTTCAACATTGCCTCCATGAGTTTCGAGCCAGATACCATATACAATAAAATAAAGGAGTATATACCTGAATTCAAAATGGTTTACGAGGTTGACCCGCTACGCCAGGCCATAGCCGAATCTTGGCCAAACTCACTGGATGACACTTGCGCACGCCAGGAGTGGGGCTGGAAACCCGAGTACGACTTGGACGCGATGACCAAAGACATGATTGAGAAACTGAGAATCCGCTTTGGCAAATCGGACGCGCCAAGCGCATGCAACCAGCGCCAGGAAAGTGTATTTACGCTATAGAAGCAGCCTTATCTACCAAGCCGACCTGAGTGTCTCTCCGGTAGTGCCTGCCCGTTTGTTTCGCCACATAGGCAGCAATGCCACAAGGCAAACGCACAAGCCGCCTAAGAAATTCAGCTCAAACCGGCCGCTGATAATACAAAGACAGCCTATAACTATATTCAAGACATATAAGGATACGGGATGGATGTGCATCACGTATCCTTTTCATTTGCCCGCAACAGGCAGTTAGAGTGCAAGCCGCATCATCCATTCCCCTGCAAATTGCCTGCTGTCTTTGCAGCAGGCATAGCGGCCTATGCCGCAACAAAGCGGCCGAGTTGGCGCCGACGGGAGCGGGGAATGTGTTTTGTGGCGAATGTAATGGATGCCATGACTGCATCGGGCAGCCCTACGGACAATTGCGGCCAGAGTGTATGGATGAGGGGAAATATCATTATCAGAGAAAATGTAGCGAAATAGAACAGGCAAGACAGACATGCCCCGCAGGCAAAGCGCCGTATTGGCGCAAGCCTACAGGGCATGCCCTCCCGCCGCCGGCCCATTGCCGTGCGGGCGCCGTCAATTGGCATACTTGTCTATCAACTCCTGTGCCTGGGTGTCGCCCAAGTCTTTTGCCTTCTGCAGGTTCTGCCTTCCGGTGGCCTTGTCGCCCTTAAGGCACTGCGCCAGACCAAGAAACATGTAGCCCTCGCCGAGCTTAGGGTCGACGGCAATGCACTGCCCGGCCGTCTTTATGGCATCGTCGAACAGGTTGACACGTATCTCGAGCGACGCTTTCTCGCAATAGTAAAGCGTGTTCTTCGGGTCTTTGCCAATGGCTGTTGCCAAGTCGTTGAGGGCGGCCTGGTATATGTGCCCGTCTATTTCGGCCCTCGCCCGTATGTAGTAGAAGTTGGCGTTGACCTCGGTAGGCATCAGCTTCTCATACTCGTTGAAGTCGACCACTGCCTTGCGGTACTCCTTCATGCTGAGCAGTGCCTGCGCCCGGGCAAGGATGTAAGGCGCCGCCGACTTGAGGTAAGGCTTGCTGAAGGTATTGACGGCGCTGTCGAGCAATGCCAGCATGGCAGTCGTGTCGCTCATCATCTCCTTGCAGCGCGCCGCCGCGAAGTACGTTTCGGCATTGCGCATGTCGCCGCCCAGCAGCTCGGAGTATATGGAATACGCCTCGTCGTATCGTTTCTGGGCAAAGCGTATCTGCGCCTCCAACTGCCGGTACAGGCTCACCTTGTTTATATCATAGGCTGCGCGGGCCTCGGCGGCAGCGGCGTCGAATGTCCACTTGTCGTAAGGCTTGGCATCAGCAAACATCAACTTCTGGTACATCAGCTTGGCATAGTTGAAGTGAGCGTCGTCTTTCTTGTCGGCCACCTTTATCGCCTGCTGCATGTCGGCATCGGCGGCGGCGTAGTCCTGCGCCCACACCGACAGCTGCGCGCGCGAGATGTAGCCGTCGGCCGCGTTCGGAAACTTGGCAATGAAGTCGTTGACAGTGGCTGCGTAGGCCGCGGAGTCGAGCACCGAGCCGGCCACATAGAGCGTAAGCACGGCCTGGTTGAGCTCGTCGGGCAACTCCTTCTTTATGGAAGTAGAGTTGAGCGTGGCGTCGTTTATGCTCAGCCCGTTGGTCTTCAGCGAGTTGGCGAAGGCCGCGCTGACGGCATAGTTGGTAGTGTCCTTGGCGTCTACCGGCTGCTGCATCAGTCCAATCACCTCGCCATTGGCGTTGAAGAGCGGGCAGCTGACGGAATTCTCTATGCCCTTCATGCCGACGGTGTAGTAAGCATAAGAGCCCTGGAACGTCTCGATCTTGCTCACCCGGCCCTCGATGCAATCAGGCGACTTCTTCGTGCTGTATGGCAAGAGCCACACTGCGCTGCCCTCTGCGGCATTGGCTGCAGCTATGGCCAAAGGGGCGGTCGACTTAGCCTCGACCCTGAACTTGGCCACATCATACGTGCTGTTTGCCCCGATGATGCTCGCCACGGGCATCTCGTTGCCCTTCGTGTCGATGACTACAGCCCTCGCGGCCCCCTTGAAGGGCGCGAAGCTGCTCAGGGCCTCACCCTGCTCGCCAACGAAAAACCCGTTGGAACTGGCAATAAGATTGCCGTCGGCATCGAATGTCTTGAGGGTGAACACAGCCTTTGCGGCCTTCTTCACCCAGCCCGGCTGGGCCTGTGCCGCACACCATGCGAGCGCGGCCATAATGCAAATAAGTGTACGTCTCATTTCCTAAGTAGTTCCTTTGCGTTGTTAATGGCGGCCTCCGACACGTCGCTTCCGCTCAGCATCTGTGCGATTTCCCTCACCCGGGCATCGCCGTCGAGCAGTATCATGCGGCTTGTCGTACCGCTGTCGGTCTCCTCCTTGTATACCTTATAGTGCGTCTGCCCCACTGCTGCAATCTGCGGCAGGTGGGTTATGCTTATCACCTGGCGGTCGCTGCGCCCCATCTGTTGCATTATCAGCGCCATTTTCTCGGCTATCTTGCCGCTGACACCGGTGTCAATCTCGTCGAAGATGATGGTGGGCAGCTTCACGGCCCCGCTTATCATAGCCTTAAGCGAGAGCATTACGCGGGCTATCTCGCCGCCCGACGCCACCTGCGACACAGGCTGCATGGGCGTGCTGCGGTTGGCGCTGAACAGGAAGGCCACGCGGTCGCACCCGTTGCGCGACGGTTGCTCGGCGTCGACGGCCACGCTGAAGCGCACGCTTGGCATGCCCAGCGGCACAAGCCTCTGCTGCATCTCGCCCTCAATGCGCCGTGCGGCGTCGGTGCGCAAGGCAGTGAGCCGTGCCCCACAGTCGAGGCAATGCTGCCGTGCGGCGTCAACCCTGGCCTGCAGTTCGGCCAGCGCCTCGTCGCTGTTGTCTATGTTGTCTATCTGTTCACGCAGCTCGTTGCGCCGCGCCAAGAGCCCCTCGACGCTTTCGCAGTGATATTTCTTCTCGAGGCTGTAGATGGTGTCAAGGCGGTCGTTGATGGCGTCGAGCTCGGCAGGGTCGAAGTCTATGCTTTCAAGCAGGCGGCTTATCTCCTGCGACACATCCTTGAGCTCTATGTATGTGCTGTTGAGCCGCTCTGCCAGTTCGGCGGCCTGGGGCAGCATGCTTGCCACGGCCTCCATGGCACCGCCGGCCGAGCGCAGGTTGCCCACGGCCCCGGCGCCTTCGGCAGCCAGCATGTTGTCGGCCTCGTAGAGCGCGCTTTTTATTTCCTCCGAATGGCTCATGGTCGACGCTTTCTGCTCGAGCTCCTGCTGCTCGCCTTCCGCGAGCCTGGCCGAGTCGAGCTCGTCGTACTGGAACCTTATGAAGTCGGCGTTGGCCCTGTCGCGCTCTATCTTTTCATTAAGCTCGCCGAGGGCCTTCACCGAGTCGGTGTATTCCGAGAAAGCCTCGCGGTAAAGGGCCAGCTCAGCGGCGTCGTCGGCAATGATGTCCACCACCTCGAGCTGGAAGTCCTGCTTGCCGAGCAGCAGGTTCTGGTGCTGGCTGTGCACGTCGATGAGCCTCTCGCCCAGTTCCTTGAGCAGGGCCAGCGGCGCCGGGGTGTCGTTGATGAAAGCCCGGCTCTTGCCCGATGCGGCCAGCTCGCGCCTTACTATGCAGTCGTCGGGGTCGTACTCTATGTCGTTTTGGCTGAAAAACTCCTCCATGTCGTAGCGCGAGAGGTCGAAATGGGCCTCGATGACACACTTCGACGCCCCTGCCTTGATGGCCTTGGTATCGGCCCGCTGACCGAGCAGCAGACCAATGGCACCGAGTATGATGCTCTTTCCGGCGCCCGTCTCGCCCGTAATGACCGAGAAGCCTGGGTTGAACCTTATGTCGAGCGTGTCGATGAGGGTGAAGTTCTTTATGATTAGTTGCTTAAGCATTGTTCATTCCTTGATTTTGTTCCACGAATTGCTTTGCGAGGCATTGATGCCGAAGAGAATGTTGTAAACGCTCTCTTTTTCCTTCTGCGTGCCCTTGCCCTTGTAAATGTTGGCCAGTTCGTCGCGCTTATAGTCGGTCCATATCTGCGGCAGCATGCTCAACGGCTTGTCTTCGTGAGCCTTCTTCAAGTCGTTTTCGAGCGCGGCGGTTATGTTGGTGCGCCCGCGCTCCACGTTCGAGGCCATCTCGTCGAGGCCCGTGCGGTAGTAGTCGTACTGCAGCTGGCGGAAAGGCTTCATGGCTTCGTCGAGGTAGTCGTTGATGATGGCAAACCTGTTCTTGCTGTCCTCAAACGATTTCCAGCCAGTAAACTCAAGGTTCTGCGCGTTGTTTACAAGGTTGAGGCACCTCTGCAACACGTCGGTGCCGCCCATGGGGGCAAAGCTGTCGAGGTTGATGCCTATTATCAGGTATGCGTAATAGGCGAAGAGGGCCGTCAGCTGGTTGTCGATGACATCCTCGTTGAAGTTGAGCTGGTCGAACTGAGCGAACTGAAAGTTGAAGTTTGCGTCCTGGTTGTTGTAGAGCGTCGAGTTGTACTGCGAGTTGTACACGGGGCGGTTGGCCTGTATCGTGGCCGTACACTCAAAGGTGTTGTTGGTCTTGTCGTACTTGTTTACCGTGATGTTGAAATTGCAGACAATGCGCTCGTTCTTCTGAAACTGCAGGTCTGTCCACTGTCTGTCGTTTACAAACTGCTCCAGCGTCTGCTGCAGGTTGTCGAAAACGCTGACGTCTGTCACTCCCACCTTGCTGTGGTTGATGTTTATCTTGGCCTGCAGCTCCTGCCCGTGCGAGGCCGTCACGATGAAAGCGGCCACAGCCGCAAGCAACAATCTCTTGGCGTCCATTGTATTTGTAGGTTTACATTATCTCGGCCAGCCTGCCTATGATGTCCTCGGCCACGCCCTCCTTGCTTTTCTTCGGGTATTCGGTCATCCCCTCGCGTGTCAGTATGCACACCTGGTTTTCGTCGGAGCGGAAGCACGTTCCCTTGTTGCGCAGCGAGTTGAGCACAATGAAATCGAGGTTCTTGCGCTCCAGCTTGCCCATGGCGTGGGCCTGTTCGTCGTCGGTCTCGAGCGCGAATCCCACGAGCCTCTGGCCCGGCTTTTTCATCCGCCCGAGCTCCGAGGCAATGTCGTGGGTGGGCTTGAGCCTCAGCACCAGGTCGCTGTCGCCGCGCTTTATCTTGCTGTCGGCCACGGTGTCGGGCCGGAAGTCGGCCACGGCGGCACAGAGTATGGCGGCGTCGCACCCCTCGAACTCGCTCACGGCGGCCCTGTACATCTGGTCGCAGCTCTCAACGTCAATGCGCCTTATGCCCCTGCCCTCCTTCAGGGCCACCGGCCCTGCAATGAGAGTCACGTCGGCCCCTCGCCGGGCGCACTCGCCAGCAAGGGCAAACCCCATCTTGCCGCTGGAGTAATTGCCAACAAACCTCACAGGGTCTATGCGCTCGAAGGTAGGCCCGGCTGTTATCATGATGCGCTTGCCGGCCAATTGCCCGGTGTTGCCGCGGAAATAGTCGTCGACGGCCTTGACAATTGCCTCGGGCTCTTCCATGCGCCCCTTGCCTTCGAGGCCGCTGGCGAGGTATCCGCTCTGCGGCTCAATGATGTGGTTGCCGTATGAGCGCAGCCTCTCGAGATTGGCCTGTGTTGAGGGGTGGGCATACATGTCGAGGTCCATGGCCGGGGCTATGAACACCGGGGCCTTCATCGACAGATACGTGGTTACCAGCATATTGTCGGCCACCCCGCCCGCCATCTTGCCCAGGGTCGATGCCGTGCACGGCGCAATGACCATGGCGTCGGCCCACAGCCCGAGCGCCACGTGGCTGTGCCATGTGCCGTCGCGCTGTGAGAAGAAGTCGCTGATGACGGGTTTCTGCGTCAGTGCCGACAGCGTGATCGGCGTTATGAACTCCTTGCCGGCAGGTGTTATCACCACCTGCACCTCGGCCCCGACCTTCACCAGGGCGCGTATGATGTAGCAAGCCTTGTAGGCCGCTATCGAGCCGGTGATGCCCAGCACTATCTTTTTACCTTTCAGCATATTTCGTTGTCAGCCTAATTTGCTCTCGCGCAGACGTATGCGGGTGAGCACCTGTTTAGTGTTGTAAGTGAAGTCGCCCGAGAGTATCCAGCTGTAATAGCCGGGGTCGTAGCGCAACACCTGCGCCACGGGCTCTCCCTTGTGCTTGCCGAAGTTGAACACCTCCACCTGGCGGGGCTTGCCGTCGGGCCCTGTCACCACATTGCCTTGCGCGTCCTTCATGTCGGCCCAGACCACACGCCCGGCAAAGTCGACGTTGTTGTTCTGCCGCGAGAAGTCGGCCAGGAAGGCAACGTCGTTCTGCAACTGCCGCTCCGGGTCGGGCTCGGTCTCTGGACTGTACTTGTCGAGCTCGCCCATCAGCACCCTGTAGGTGGCCTCGGTGTCTTGGTCGGCCCTGTGTGCCTCGAAGTCGTCTTCCATTGCTCGCCCGCAGTAAAACTTGTATGCCGCTGCCAGGTTGCGCCTCTCCATCTTGTGGAATATGGTCTGGGCGTCTATGAGGTGGCACTTTGAGAAGTCGAAGTCGATGCCGGCGCGCAGGAACTCCTCGGCGAGCATGGGTATGTCAAAGTGGTTTGAGTTGAACCCGGCGAAGTCGCACCCGCGGAACTCATCGCAGAGCCTGGCCGCAATCTCCTTGAACAACGGCTTTCCGGCCACGTCGGCATCGCTGATGCCCGTGAGCGCAGTCACTTCGGCCGGTATGGGCTTGCCGGGGTTCACAATCAGGTTGACGCGCTTCTCCTGCCCGTCGGGGCTCACCTTTATGTAAGACAGCTGTATGATCCGGTCTTTCACCAAATCCAGACCCGTGGTTTCGAGGTCGAACACCACGAGGGGCTTGTTAAGGTTTAGTCTCATCCTGCCAGCGTTGTTATTCGTTTAAGAGCATTGGCATGAGCAGCATGAGCACATCCTGGCCCTCGGGCTGCTCCGACGGCACCAAAACGCCCGACCGGCTCGGGTCGGCCAGCTGTATCACTATGTCCTGGCACTCAAAGTTGCTGAGCATGTCGATGAACGAAGAGCCGTTGAACCCGATGCTCATGGGCAGCCCGTTGTAGTCGCACGCCATCCTCTCGGTGGCTGTCTTCGAGAAGTCGTAGTCCTCGGCGTCGAGCTGCAGCACGCTGTTCTCTATGTGGAACCGCACGAGGTTGCTCGAGCTGGCAAAGGGCTGCACACGGCGCAGGGCGCTCAGCAGCGCCACCCTGTCAACGGTCAGGTGGTTGGGGTTGTTGAGCGGTATCACGGCGTTGTAGTTGGGGTAGCGGCCCTCGATGAGCCTGCAGATGATGATGCAGTCGTCGAAGGTTATCTCGGCGTTGCGCTCGTCAAACCTTATGGTCACTTCGCTCACGTCTTTGCCGAGCATGTTCTTGAGCAGCGTGGCCGGCTTCTTGGGCAGGATGAACGACGCGGGCACATCGCTGCTCACGGCGAACACCTTGTTGCGCACGAGCCGCTGGCTGTCGGTGGCCACTATCGACAGGCACTCGGGCGTGAGGTCGAAGTAAAGGCCGTTCATCACGGGGCGCAGCTCGCCCTGGGCCGTGGCGAAGATGGAGCGGTTGATGCAGTCGCCGAGCAGGTCGCTGCCTATGGTTATCGTGCTTGCGCCCTCGCCCACCTGCAATGCCTGCGGAAACTCGTCGGCGCTCTCAATAGACAGCGAGAACTGCCCGTTCTGGTAGACAATCTTGGCCAGGTTGCTGCTGCGGTCAACCTCGAATGTCAGAGGTTGCTCCGAAAAGCCTTTCACGGCCTCGAGCAGGTCATGGTTGCCAATGGCAAAGCTGCCGTCCTCGTCGCTCTCGTTGAGCTCCACCGACGTCTTTATCATGTTCTCGCTGTCTGATGCGGTCAGCTTCAGCGTGTTGCCCTCCACCTCGAACACGAAGTCTGACAGTATGGGCAATGAGTTCTTGCTGTTGATAACCCTCGACAGGGCAATGAGTTTGCTGCTTAGCGCAGTGCTCGACAAAGTAAATCTCATGTGTGCTTATTTCTTTAATTAGTTATCTATCCTTTGATTAAAATGTCTACAAAAATACAAAATAACAATGTGAAAAGCAAAATTATCGCACGAAAAGTTGCCCAATTTAAAACTATTTTTGTAATTTCGCAATCGCTTAAAAGCATTGTACAATAAAAATTACAGCAACTTATGGAATTCACCGGAAAAATAATCGCCGTCATGCCCCCGAGGACCGGCACATCCAAAAGCACGGGCAACGAGTGGAAGGTGCAGGAGTATGTCATCGAGAGCCACGACCAGTATCCCAAGAAGATGTGCTTCGAGGTGTTCGGCACCGACAAGATAGCACAGTTCAACATACAGATGGGCGAAGAGCTCACCGTGTCGTTCGACATCGACGCGCGCCAGTGGCAAGACCGCTGGTTCAACAGTATCCGTGCATGGAAAGTTGAACGTGTAGGCGCAGGTGCTCCTATGGCTCCGGGTGCCCCCGTTCCTCCCCCGGCTCCGTCTGCTACCCCGGATTTCACGATGGGTGACGCAAAAGACGACCTGCCGTTCTAAGA